>OKVZ01000542.1_pt1 | contig 10966 bp, 11 predicted proteins | sample 1606851 | NCBI WGS metagenome assembly OKVZ01 (sample SAMN03281010, study PRJEB24777) | human gut metagenome | isolation source: fecal sample PR157 from 1 month old male Malay infant, caesarean delivered... | reverse complement strand
ACCGGTTACGAAACCATATGCAACAGAAGGAATAACTGTACATTGTACATCGTCAAAATTGTACATTCTTATATTGACATTTACATATTTAATGTTAAGTATTCAGATAAAAATAGATAGAAAACTTGGTATGATAGAACAATAAAAGGGGCAAATATGGAAACGGTTAATTTTGATATGATAATTGCAGTCTCAGTTATGCTAGTTCTTAATTGTAGAGGTTATTATAAGTGTGTTATGGGCAAGCAACTCTCTGAGTGTGAAGTAGTTAGGAGAAAATTATTTTGATATGGTTAGATAATGAACTTTCACTATTTAAACAAAATATAGAAATATTGCGAGTAAATCAACGTATAGGCCGATTGGCATTTTTATGGGCTGTGCTTGGTTTAATGTGCAGTAAATTTTTAGCATACTTTCTAATTGTTGTATTGGAAGAATTTGTTCACGATGTTTCCTTTCAAGGTAGTACATATTTGTCATATATTTATTTTGGGAGTTTGCAGATTATACATATAGTTGTAACTATTTTTTTACTCAAACGTAGATTGAATGACTGTGGTTCATCCTTGTGGTATATGATCTTGGTTCCCATAGCATACCTAAGTTTGTGGGTATATTGGGGGATGAGTTTCAGTTGGGAATCTATATCCGAAACCTTTATAAATGCAAGCTTTTATTGGGACGGATTTTTCTGGCAGTATTTTATCTTGGCTTGCTTTGCATTGCCTCTTAGTGTACCGGATTCTAATAAGTATGGCTTAGATGAAGGGCGAGATAGATATAATAACTATATTATTTCTTATGCTCGAAGCTCAACTATTAGTAAAGATAAGAAAGCGGGTACATTAGACTATGTTTGTAGCTGTATATGGGAAGTTTTGTTTGCTAAGCTCTTTGATGTTAAGGGCAGGACGTCCATATCGGCTTTTGGAGTTGGTCTTGTAGGAACTCGCATATTTATGGACATTATTATGAATATGGCTATAGCCGTAGTATCGTTAATTGTTCAGTGTGGTATACCTCTTTATATACCACGTTGGGGATTTATGGCTATCCTGATATGGCCAGCTTTAGCGATGATTACACTAGGTATACGTAGACTTCACGATTCTCTATTAAGCGGTTTATGGATAATTGGACTTTGCATTCCGTATATCAATATTTTTGTCAGTTATCATCTTTTGTTAAAAAAATCTTGGCATATTGAAAGTTAAGAAATCTCCTTGACTTTTATTCTATAGAAACATTATAATCAGATTATAATTTTATACTCGCCTGAAAGAAACCGATGAGGTGGAGATAAAAATAGGAAATGCACTCACAGAGAGCGGGATTAGCTGAGAACCCGTAGTACGCAGCTTATTAAATGGACCACCGAGGGCGCATGGAACAGAGTGAACCTTCATTCCTAGTATGGTGCGACGTCACACGAGCGTTAGTCGTGAGGGATATGTTAGTATCCTGCGAAAGGGGAATGCATTGCATTCAAACAAGGTGGTACCGCGATTTATAGCACATACAAGAACATTGTAATAATAGAACTATAAACTCGTCCTTGACGTTATATTGTCATGGGCGAGTTTTTTTATTGGCAAACGCCAGATGGAGGTTCTCATGATTTTTCCTAGTTTAGACCGTGTGAAAGCTATCGCACCGGGCTACGATATCGTGCCTGTATATATGGAAATTTTATCCGACGTACGCACACCGATTAGTGTGTTGAAAGCTTTAAAACAAGTGAGCAGTCATACGTACTTGCTTGAAAGTGCGGATAATAGTAATCATTGGGGCCGTTACTCCTTCTTGGGCTATGATCCTAAGATTGAGCTATTCTGCAAAAACCATAAAATGACTATCAAAGACGGTACTACTCGTACCTTTGAATGCTCTGACCCTGCCGCAGAAATTCGCAATATTTTGAGCCAATATAAAAGCCCTCGTTTAGAAGAGTTGCCAACCTTCACAGGTGGCTTTGTAGGGTACTTCGCTTGTGAATACATTCGCTACATCGAGCCAACATTGGACTTCCCAACACCAGATGATGACTCTGCCATGGTAAACGATGTAGACCTTATGCTCTTTGATAAGGTTATTGCTTTCGACCATTATAAAAATAAAATCTACTTGATTGCTAACATCAGCACAAACGATTTAGAACGTAACTACAACAAGGCTGAGCTTGAGTTGAAAGCATTAGCTGATCTCGTTGTAAACGGCAAAGAGGCGGATGTGCCAAAAGGCGTTCTTAAAACAGAGTTTACCTCTGAGTTCACAAAGGACGAGTTTGAAGCAGTTGTTAAAAAGACACAGCACTACATCAAGGAAGGGGATATCTTCCAATGTGTTGTATCTAACCGTCGCGAAGCTGAGTTCGATGGTAGCTTGTTAAATGCATACCGTGTATTGCGTACGTTGAACCCATCTCCATACATGTTCTACCTATCTGGTGGAGATGTTGAGCTTACAGGTGCTTCTCCAGAAACATTGGTAAAACTAACAGATGGCAAGATGTACACCTTCCCAATTGCGGGCACTATGCGCCGTGGTAAAACGGAAGCAGAGGACCTTGCCATAGAGGAAAAACTCATCAATGACGAAAAAGAGTTGGCTGAACATAATATGCTCGTTGATCTTGGTCGTAACGATTTAGGTAAAATTGCTAAATTCGGTTCTGTAAAAGTTGAAGCATTACATATGTTGCAACGTTTCTCTCATGTAATCCACATTACATCTACTGTAAGCGGTGACATTCAAGACGGCAAAGATGCTCTGGATGCTATCGGTGCTACATTGCCAGCAGGCACATTATCTGGGGCGCCTAAAATCCGTGCTATCGAGATTTTACACGAACTTGAAAAAAGCCCACGCGGCGTATACGGCGGTGCTGTAGGTTACATTGATTTCTCCGGTAACATGGACGTATGTATTGGTATCCGCATGGCTATGAATAAAGGCGGTAAGGTTTATGTTCGTGCTGGTGCTGGTATCGTTCGCGATAGCGTACCTGCTAGTGAATACAATGAAACATTGATCAAAGGCCAATCCATGATTTCCGCAATTACAGATGCACAGGAGGTAGAATAATGGTACTCCTTATAGATAATTACGATAGCTTCTCCTTCAATTTATACCAATTAGTAGGCTCTATCGATCCAGATATTAAAGTTATCCGCAGTGATGAATTAACAGTTGATGAAATCCGCGCGTTAAAACCAGACTATGTGATACTTTCACCAGGACCTGGCAGACCAGCTGATGCGGGCGTATACGAAGACCTATTGCGCGAATGCAAAGGTGAATTTCCAATCCTCGGCGTATGCCTTGGTCACCAAGCCATCGGCGAAGTATTCGGTGGCACCGTTTCCTACGCAAAAAAAGTTATGCACGGTAAACAAAGCGTAGCCAAACAAGTACACCCATCCAAAATCCTTAAAGGTATACCAGAACAATTTGAAGTGGCTCGCTACCACTCCTTGGCTATCATTGACGAAACAATGCCAAGCGAACTCATCGTTACATCCATTACCGATGACGGCGAAGTAATGAGCGTAGAACACAAAGACTACCCAATCTACGGAGTGCAATTCCATCCAGAATCTATCATGACACCAAATGGGGAACAAATGATTCGCAATTTCTTAAGTCGTTAATGTATCGGACGATAGGGCCCCCCAATCCGACACGCTACTGCGCTTCGCGGAGCCCGAAGTCGTTTGGGTCCCCCTATCGTCCTATCATCGTAGGCCTTTAGAAATATACGAATCATTTGTTTCCCTAAACGTAAAAGGGAAAGAACGGCAAGGCCGTTCTCATTCCCAGCGCCGCAGAAACATTTTTAAATATTTAATTGTTGTCCATTTTGATGGCGGTTCTAGCAGGTAGTAGGGCATATAGATGACTAAATGTCGTAGCGTAATTGTGGATTCACAGGGTTATAGTCCCGACTTTGGCCCTGCGAAGGCCGCAGGCCGAAGTCAGATCTGGCCGGTGGAGGGAATAGGTCCCTGTGAATCCACAAGCGATATGAATGAGAGTCTATGCCCTATTATCGTTGAACAGAGGCAAAATGAACAACAAGTAAGGAGTTATAAATGATCCAAGAAGCATTATATAAAGTAACCCATGGTCAAGATTTATCTTATGACCTTGCTAAAGATACAATGAATAAAATTATGAGTGGAGACGTAGCCGAGGTTCCTATGGCTGGTTTCTTGTGTGCTCTTGCAGCGAAAGGCCCTACTGTAGATGAGGTTACGGCGTTCGCTGAGGTTATGCGCGAAAAGGCTGGTTCTGTGCCTCATGAAGGTACTGTTGTAGAAATCGTAGGTACTGGCGGCGACGAAGCTAATACGTTCAACATTTCTACTACATCTGGCTTTATCATTTCCGCTGCAGGTATTCCTGTAGCGAAACATGGTAACCGCAGTGTATCTAGTAAATGTGGTGCTGCCGACTTGATTGAAGCATTGGGCGCTAAATTAGAGCTTAACGGCGAACAAAACGAAGCAGTTCTTAACAAAGCAAATATGTGCTTCATGTTTGCTCCTGTATACCACCAAGCTATGAAGTATGCAGGTCCTGTACGTAAAGCATTAGGCGTTCGTACAGTATTCAACATCCTTGGGCCTTTGGCAAACCCAGCAGGTGCTACTGTAGAGTTGATGGGTGTGTACGATAAATCTTTGGTAGAACCATTGGCGCATGTATTGGCTAACCTTGGCGTTAAACGTGGTGCTGTGGTGCACGGCTTTGACGGCCTTGATGAGATTACCGCAACAAACAAAACGTACGTATGCGAAATTAATAATGGTACTTTCACAAGCTACGAATTCGATCCTAAAGAATACGGTTTCGAGTATGCTGATAAAACTGAACTTGAAGGTGGCGATGCTACTGTAAATGCTGAGATTACACGCCGCGTTCTCGGTGGGGAGCAAGGTGGTAAACGCACAGCAGTTCTTCTTAACGCTGGTATGGCGATTTACCTTGCAAAAGATGGCATTACATTAGCAGAGGGCATTGAAGAGGCGAAAAACATGATTGACTCTGGCAAGGCTCTTGCTACAATGGAACAGTTTGTGAAAGCAACACAAGAGGTGTAACCATTGATTTTAGACACGATTGTAGAGGCTACCAAGGTTCGGGTAGCTCAAGAAAAAAAGGTGGAAACGCCTGAGGCTGTGAAAGCAGCGGCTTTGGCGTTACCATCTGATACAGGCTTTCCTTTTGAAGCAGCCCTTCGTCAACAAGACTTTAACTTTATTTGTGAAGTAAAGAAGGCGTCCCCTTCAAAAGGTATTATCGCTGAACATTTTCCATATTTAGACATCGCCAAAGAATATGAAGTAGCAGGGGCAGCAGCCATCTCTGTATTGACGGAGCCAGACTTCTTTAAAGGGGATAAAAAATATTTAAAAGAAATCGCTAGTACCGTAAAAATTCCTGTACTTCGTAAGGACTTCATCATCGATGAATACCAAATCTACCATGCGAAGGTGTGGGGCGCTAGTGCAATCCTATTAATCTGTGCATGCCTCGATGTGCCTACATTGACAAAGTTCCGTGAGTTAGCTGATTCTCTTGGCTTGTCCTCTTTAGTAGAGGCTCATGACGAACAGGAAGTACAAATGGCCATCGATTGTGGGGCTCGCATTATTGGTGTTAATAACCGTAATTTGAAAGACTTTACTGTAGATGTACAAAACAGTGTACGCTTGCGCAATCTCGTTCAAGACGATGTAATCTTCGTATCTGAAAGCGGTCTAGAAACACCAGAGGATATCCAAGTATTGCGCGATAACAACATCGGCGTAGCCTTGATGGGGGAAACCTTTATGCGCTCTCCTAATAAGATTGAGAAATTGGCATATCTCTATGGCCCCACCTACTACACACCGAAGGTTAAGATGTGTGGTATCTCCAAGGTGGAAACAATCCCTGCTGTAGTAGAAGCAAAACCAGACTACATGGGTCTTGTCTTTGCACCGAGTAAACGACAAGTCACTGTGGAACAAGCTAAGACGCTCGTTGAAGCATTACATAATCAATGTAAAGAGCAAAATGACACGGTATCCATTAAAACGGTCGGCGTTTTTGTAAATGAAACAATAGACAACCTCGTTACCATTGCTAATGAGGTCAATCTAGATGTTGTGCAATTGCATGGCGATGAAGATGAAGCTTTCATCCAATCCCTAAAAGAACGTACTAATGTAGAGGTTTGGAAGGCTATCCAAATCCGAAGTGCGGCAGATGCAGAGGCGTGGATTGATAGCAGTGCAGATATGCTGTTGTTTGATGCGTATCATAAAGACGAGCGAGGCGGCACAGGAGATGTATTCGACTGGTCTTGCTTAGATACATTTGAACGTCCATTTATGCTGGCTGGTGGTATCGACAGTACCAATGTGGCCCGTGCCATTCGTACGGTTCGCCCATATGGTATCGATATTAGTAGTGGTATTGAAACAAATGGTGTGAAGGACGATGAGAAGATTACAGCTTTCACCAAGATTGTGAATAGTATAGGAAGGTAAGTTATATGAGTGAACAAAGACATGGTTATTTTGGCGCCTTTGGTGGTCAATTTATGCCAGAAACATTGATGAATGCAGTCATCGAATTGGAAGAGGCGTACAACAAGTACAAAGATGATCCAGAATTCGTACGCGAACTTGAGGATTTACATAAAAAATATACAGGTCGTCCGTCCCTTTTGTATTATGCGGACCGCATGACAAAGGACCTCGGCGGTGCCAAAATCTATTTGAAACGTGAAGATTTGAACCATACTGGTTCCCACAAATTGAATAATGTAATCGGCCAAATGTTGTTGGCAAAACGCATGGGTAAAACACGCGTTATCGCTGAAACTGGGGCCGGTCAACACGGTGTAGCAACCGCTACGGTGGCTGCGTTGATGGGCATGGAATGCGAAGTGTTTATGGGTGCTGAGGACTGCGAACGTCAAGCGCTCAATGTATACCGCATGGAGTTATTAGGTGCAAAGGTACATCCTGTAACAACAGGTACTAGCACATTGAAAGATGCTGTATCCGAAGCCATGCGCGAATGGACAAACCGTATGTCCGATACGCACTATGTATTGGGCTCTGTTATGGGCGCACATCCATTCCCTATGATTGTCCGCGATTTTCAATCCATTATCAGCCGTGAAGCACGTGAACAAATTCTTGAAGCAGAAGGTAAATTACCAACAGCTGTTATGGCTTGCGTTGGTGGTGGATCCAATGCGATGGGCATGTTCTATAACTTCATCCCTGATGAAGGTGTACGCCTCATCGGTTGTGAAGCGGCTGGTCATGGCGTAGATACAGATATGAACGCGGCTACGATGGCGAATGGTACGGTAGGTATCTTCCATGGCATGAAATCCTATTTCTGCCAAGACGAAGATGGTCAAATCGCACCGGTATATTCCATTTCTGCAGGCCTTGATTATCCTGGCATTGGTCCTGAACATGCGTATTTGCGCGACAGTGGCCGTGCTGAATACGTACCTGTTACAGATGATGAAGCAGTAGATGCATTTGAATACTTATCTCGCTTAGAAGGTATTATTCCTGCTATTGAAAGTGCTCATGCTGTGGCACATGCACGTAAAATCGCTCCTACAATGAGTAAGGACGATATCATTATTATTTGTTTATCTGGTCGCGGTGATAAGGACGTAGCGGCTATGGCGAAATACAGAGGGGTGGATCTTCATGAGTAAAATTAAAGACGCTTTCACAAAGGGCAAGGCATTCATCCCGTTTATTAGTGCTGGTGACCATGGTATTGAGAATACAGAACGTTATATTCGCATCATGGTGAAAGCCGGCGCTGATATGGTGGAAATCGGTATTCCGTTCTCGGACCCAACAGCGGAAGGCCCAGTTATCCAAGAAGCTAGTACACGTGCACTTTCTACAGGTGTAAAAATTCACGACATCTTCGATATGGTACGCCGTTTGCGTACTGGCGAAGATGCAGTGACTATTCCATTCGTGTTCATGACCTACTTGAACCCAATCTATGTATTCGGTCGTGAAAAATTCTTTACCCTCTGCGAAGAGGTTGGCATCTCCGGTGTTATCGTGCCAGATATGCCATTTGAAGAAAAAGGGGAACTTGCTAGCATCGCTAATAAACACGGCGTTGAAGTAGTATCCTTGATTGCTCCAACATCTGAAAACCGTATTGAAATGATTGCAAAAGATGCAGAAGGTTTTGTGTACTGCGTATCCTCTCTCGGTGTTACTGGCATGCGTAGCGAAATCAAGACGGATATTAAATCTATCGTTGAAACGATTCGTAAATACACAGATATTCCTGTAGCTGTTGGCTTCGGTATTTCTAAACCAGAACAAGCGGAGGCTATGGCTCGCGTATCCGATGGTGCTATCGTAGGCTCTGCTATCGTAAAAATCGTAGCGGAACATGGTGAACATGCAGACCAAGCATTATTTGATTATGTACAATCTATGAAGCAAGCCGTTTTAAAGGCTGGTGCATAATACAATTGCTCTGTCGTTTGAGAAAAGGATGTTTAATGATACGACAATTAGTGATTGATACAATTAAAGACAATATTATAGATCGGTATTGTGATTTTTCTGGTACCATTTCTCGGGGCGCATTTTGGCGATTTATGCTCGTTGAGCATTTGATTGTTGGTGTTTGCTTAGCCGTGCTAGGTCTACTGTCCCTTCATAGTGCCCTATTTATATATACAATAGGCATAGTTTTTGCGTTGTGGTTCATTTCGATTATGGCCTTAACATTGCCAAATTTGGGCGCTATGGTACGCCGCTTGCATGATACAAATAATAGCGAATGGCTTTTACTATTAGGGGTTATTCCTTATATAGGCATTTTAATCGTTATCGTATTATTATTGCGAGGCACAAAGAAACATCCTATTAGTGAAAGCTCAGTTGAATCCTTTGAAGAAATTGATTTATTTAGCGATAACGCGATGGATAATCTGCAAAACCTAGATGCAGCAAGCAACGCATCTTTTACATCATATGGGAAAACAAGCATTATTGCTGCTATTTTTCTTACTATTGTTAGTTGGGGAATTGGCATCTATAGTTTTTCCTCTGCTGTAGATAAGGAAATCGATGCGTATTTACAGATGCAACCTGGTGCGTTTATGATTATGGCCCAAAAGACCTTAGGTAGTAGTACAGCCGTTGAGTCCGCTAAACAGGTTGTAATAAATTATTATACATATCTTAATAAGGAACAGTATCAAGAGGCATATCGTTTATTGGCTCATCGAGAACGTGAAAAATATGGAACCTATGATCAATGGGTTAAATCTGTTAAAGCTACTCATAATCGTCAAATGTCTTCGCTCCACTTACAAGGCGTGTTGAGAGATGATGACGATGTAGATTATATTTCTTTTGAGCTGACTTTCACAGATAAAGCCTATCCTAATCGAATGTTCGTCAAGATGATATATGAGAATGATACGTGGCGTATTGAGTCGATTGTGCCATACGATCAAAAATATGAAGAGAGATAAGGAGGGCCTATGAATCAGAATATGATATATGATGTAAGTTATATGGATGCCCTTAAACGTGGATTCAAGCAATATGTTACCTTTTCTGGTCGTACTAGCCGCAGTGAGTTTTGGCGGTTTATGGTGTGCCGTGAAATCATTTTAGATGGTTTTGCTGTCTTCGGTATCATCGTGGATATGGTGCTCGGTAATACATCGGCTGCCAGTGATTATGCAATGGTCTTACTCGTTATACTCCAACTCATATATTTTTTGCCGAGTCTTGCTATAACCTGTCGTCGATTGCATGATGTTGGAAAGAGCGGATTAACATTTCTTTTAGTATTTATTCCTATTGTTGGTGTCTTTGTGCTCTTATCTAATCTTGTGAAAAAAGGTGACGTATCCCTGAATGCGTATGGGAAAAAAACAGGGTATACCGCTGTTACACCTGTTATGGAACAACAGTTAGGCTTAGAGCATACGCCTACTGTGAGAGAAGATATTGTAATGGGCGCAGTGTCTATCACTTTATATATTTGGCTTTTCACTCAGCAGTTTGTTGAAAGTGCATGGGTATCCTTTAATGCTAGGGGCATGTTCTAATATAACCTCGTTTTACTATTAGTAAGACGAGGTTTTTTTATATGAAAAATTTATGAAAGTTTAAATGTGGTTTTATTGACTATATTGAAAAATACTGTAAAATGAATGATAGATGAAACTAAATAATTCGAATTAGATACTAATATTATGTAAATCATATTGTAGAAAGAGGTTTGGCATGCGTGCTTGTCCAAAGTGTGGACAAAGAATACCTAGTTCAGAGCGATATTGTCCTTATTGTGGGCATATGAAAAATATTCCATTGCCACTTGATGCCTATGAATTGGGTTTTATAGAAAATTTTAAACACTGTGTAGTTCATAAATATGCGAATTTTGAGGGCCGTGCTAGTCGCAGTGAATACTGGCATTTTATGCTTGTGTATCAATTAATTATAGCCATTATATTGTTTATATGCGCTGCTATTAGTTGTGTAACACCTGTATCGGGAACAACAGGGGTTGCCTTGGGGTTAGTAGTTCTTTTTATTTTGTCCATTGGATTTATCATACCAGGTGTAGCCGTTGCTGTTCGACGTTTACATGATCTTGGTTGGTCCGGATGGCCTGTCCTATTAGCACTTATCCCTTTTGTCGGGATTCCTGCAGTACTCATATTAATGGCATTGCCAGGAAAGACAGCGACTAATCGTTTTGGAAATCCAACAGGGGTAGAAGTCATTACAAAACAAATGGCACATAAATATGGATTTATTGATGCTACGCCATCTACACCATTGACGATAGGGCTTATAGTAGTGTTAGTTGTACTATGGTTACTAGTGGACTGTATGCTAGCCAATTAAATACATGTATAGAGCATTAGAATAAAAATAGAAGG
>OKVZ01000534.1_pt1 | contig 11110 bp, 8 predicted proteins | sample 1606851 | NCBI WGS metagenome assembly OKVZ01 (sample SAMN03281010, study PRJEB24777) | human gut metagenome | isolation source: fecal sample PR157 from 1 month old male Malay infant, caesarean delivered... | reverse complement strand
GGCTTTAGCTCGCGCGGCTTTGACGATCACACCAAAGTGTTTTTCCCTGAACCGGGCAGCCTGTTCGTCCCTCCGACGGTGACGGACGAAGGGATTGTCTGGGGAGAGGGCGTACGTCCTGCTTCCCGCGATTACACGCCCTTATATGATGAGGAGCGGCACGAGCTGGCGCTGGATTTCTTTATTCACGACGGCGGCGTGGCGAGCACATGGGCAGTAAACGCTCGCGAAGGCGACACGCTCACCATCGGTGGGCCTCGTGGATCGCTGGTGGTGCCGGAAGACTATGCATATCAGGTTTATGTCTGCGATGAATCAGGGATGCCAGCGCTGCGCCGCCGCCTGGAAGCGCTCGATCGCTTGTCCGTTCGCCCGCATGTTACGGCGCTGGTCAGCGTACAGGATGCCGCATATCAGGATTATCTGGCGCATCTTGATGGCTTTGCCATTGAATGGGTGGTCGGACACGATGAGCAGGCGATTGATGAGCGACTGGCGCAATTAACGGTGCCGGAGGCGGATTATTTCATCTGGATCACGGGTGAAGGGAAAGTGGTTAAGCATCTGAGCCGTCGCTTTGAGACGGAACAGTTTGATCCGCAACGGGTGCGCGCCGCGGCATACTGGCATCGTAAGCCGGCTTAATCATTCCTTATAGCTGGAAGCTTAACCGGGCCACTGCGGGCCCGGTTTTCTGCTGACTATCAGGCGTTGTGACTTTCCGCCAGCGCTTTAAACACCATTGCCACGGCGTGTGCGCCAGGGTCCATATTGCCAAGCAGGCTTTCGCTGCTGAGGTAGGATGCGCGTCCGGCGTTGGCTTTGCTGGACTGACAGGTACGTTCTGCGCCATTTTGCGCGGCGGAAAAGGCCGCGTGCAGATCCTGTGGCTGCGCAAGCAGCGATGTCAGGGCCGGCTGTAAAGCATCGATCATGGTACGGTCGCCTTCATCCGCGCCACCGTAATACTTCATCTGCGCCAGACCGGTATTCAACGCTTCCGCCACACTGGCGCCTTGCTCCAGTTTCTGCCCCGCGGCGGTAAAGAAAATGGACATCAGCACACCGCTGGAGCCGCCCATGACGACGGTCAGGCGTTCGCCAATGAGTGCGAACAGCGTGGCGAGATGGTCGAGCGGCAACTGCTGGCGGTGTAGCAGGCCCGCGATTTCACGCGCGCCTGCCGCAAAGGTTGAGCCGGTATCGCCGTCGCCGACTTTGGCATCCAGCGCGTTAAGATCCATTTCCAGATCGGACAGCGTGCGGGTGATTTGCTCAACAATCCCGGCAACTAACGCGTTCTCTGAAGGCTGAAACTCTACCCGCGCGCTTTGCAGTGAGGATGACATAATGGTTATCTCACGCGGCGGCACCGGCGTTTGCCAACTGCTGGCTTCCACCCCGGAGAGCAACGCTTTTTCGATACTTTCTTCCAGAACCATTGCCGTCAGTGAAAAACCTTTCATGTCCAGCGCAGTCACCAGCGAAGCCGGGCCGATAAGCCAGTCGATGCGTTTATGCAGCGGGCTACGCGCCAGTTCACGCGTGATGATGGACATTTCCGCGACGGAGACGCCGCCAAGGTTATTGACCATCACCGCCAGACGACCGGTCTCAGGCAGGGCGGAGAGGAGTTTGTCGGCCATCAGGCGCACCATCTGCGCGCTGTTTTGGGTATCAATGACTGCTGCGCCGGGTTCGCCGTTGATCCCCATGCCCAGCTCAGACTGATTAGGATGATGGCGTGGCGCGTTCTCCGTCTCCTGCGGCAGATGGCAACTGGAAATCGCAACGCCAAGACTCACGGTATTGTTGGCGGCATACTGCGCTTCACGCAAGACGGTCGCCAGGTTGTAGCCGCGTTCGGCAAAATAGCCAGCGACTTTATGAACCAGAATGGTGCCCGCGATACCGCGCGGGTGCTTATTGTCTGGCAGCGAAATGTCATCCCCGACAATCAGCATTTCAACGTTGTAGCCCAGACGGCGCGCTTTCTCTGCCGCAAGGCCGAAGTTCAGACGATCGCCGGTATAGTTTTTTACAATTAACAGGCAGCCGGCGTCGCCAGTGACCGCCTGAATAGCGGTCAGCACTGCATCGACGCTGGGGGAGGCAAACAGATCGCCGCAGACGGCAGCGGTTAACATGCCTTTCCCGATGAAGCCAACGTGGGCAGGTTCGTGCCCGGAGCCGCCGCCGGAAATCACCGCGACGTTGCTACGGTTCAGATCGCGGCGAACCACGACACGAATCGCCGGATCGCTCTCCAGGCGCACCAGATTGTTCCACGGGCTGGAGATAATCGTTCCTTCAATGACGTCGTTGACGAGATGGGGTCGCTGGTTAAAAAAGAATTGAGTCATAACGGTTCCTGGAGAGTGGGAAAAACAGACCCCCGGCTGCACATTATGGTTGCGGAGGCGCTCATCATCGGGACGCTGCGGGGCAGGTCGGCGATGAGGAGATTCTGGCTGAGTTCATGAAGAAAAAAATTTGAAGAAAAGGAGTTTCATTACGAAACGAAATTATTCTTTTACGTTCCGTAATGAAACGTTTTCTGATGGAAAAAAGCCAAAATGCGAGCCGGAGCGCGCCTTTTTCCCGCTCATTCACGCAGAAAAGTTGGCCTGACAGAAAAATATTTTCCTGTCTTGTCGGCAATCGACGGCGAAAACCACGCATGATTCCCCTTTTTTCAGATGCATTATGAGAAGGCTGAACGGATCGGGATCGCAATCCTGCCGTTTTTTAGGGTTTATTGTTCCACTATGAAACGTGATGGATTTTTCTGTGTTCCATTTCAGAACAAAAAGAGGAAAGATTTTTTTGGCGATGCCTCGTCCTACAGTGATTGCATCGCTCTGGTATCGCTCCGTTTTCGCCATTAACACAGGGCCAAACAGGATAACGCCAGGGCTCACCATGTAAATACATGCACTTATTTGAGGATGACAGGAATGCTAAAAGTTATTCAATCTCCAGCCAAATATCTCCAGGGACCTGATGCTTCTGTCTTATTCGGTCAATATGCCAAAGACCTGGCGGACAGCTTTTTCGTGATTGCAGATGACTTCGTCATGAAGCTGGCGGGAGAGAAGGTGCTGAATGGCCTGAATAGCCACGAAATCCGTTGCCACGCAGAACGTTTCAATGGCGAATGCAGCCATGTTGAAATCAACCGTCTGATTGCCATTTTGAAACAAAAAGGCTGCCGTGGCGTGGTGGGGATCGGCGGCGGGAAAACGCTTGATACGGCAAAAGCCATTGGCTACTACCAGAAACTGCCGGTCGTTATTATTCCGACTATTGCGTCTACCGATGCCCCGACCAGCGCATTGTCGGTTATCTATACCGAAGCGGGCGAGTTTGAAGAGTATCTGATCTACCCGAAAAACCCGGATATGGTGGTGATGGACACGGCAATCATCGCCAAAGCACCGGTGCGTTTACTGGTGTCCGGGATGGGGGATGCGCTTTCCACCTGGTTTGAAGCGAAAGCCTGCTATGACGCCAGAGCGACCAGCATGGCGGGCGGGCAGTCTACGGCGGCGGCCTTGAGCCTGGCGCGCCTGTGTTATGATACATTGCTCGCAGAAGGTGAAAAAGCGCGTCTGGCGGCTCAGGCTGGCGTTGTGACTGATGCGCTGGAACGTATCGTTGAAGCCAACACCTATCTCAGCGGCATTGGCTTTGAGAGCAGCGGTCTGGCCGGGGCGCATGCGATTCACAACGGTTTCACTATTCTGGAAGAGTGCCACCATTTGTATCACGGCGAAAAAGTCGCGTTTGGCACGCTGGCGCAACTGGTATTACAGAACAGCCCGATGGAAGAGATCGAAACCGTTCTGGGATTCTGCGAGAAAGTGGGGCTGCCGATTACCCTCGCGCAGATGGGCGTGAAAGACGGCATTGAAGGGAAAATTCAGGCGGTGGCGAAAGCGACCTGCGCGGAAGGCGAAACCATCCACAATATGCCGTTTGAGGTGACGCCGGACAGCGTTTATGCCGCGATTCTGACGGCGGATCTGTTAGGCCAGCAGTGGCTGGCGCGTTAATCCGCCTTTAGTTACGTTCCCTTCCCGAGATAAACAGGCAGTTTCTCCTCCCCTCTGACCGTTCCGGCCGGAGGGGTTGTCTATGGTAAAACAGCGGAAAAGGATATGACGGCTCAGACGCAGGACATCGGGAAGGAAGTATCTTCCGTCATCGCTCAGTCATGGCATCGTTGCAGCAAGTTTATGCAGCGAGAAACCTGGCAGACGCCGCACCAGGCGCAAGGGCTGACCTTTGAATCGATTTGCCGACGCAAAACGGCGTTGCTGACGATAGGCCAGGCTGCGCTGGAAGATGCCTGGGAGTTCATGGATGGACGACCTTGCGCGCTGTTTATCCTGGATGAATCCGCCTGTATCTTAAACCGCTGCGGCGATCCCGGGACGCTGGAGAAACTGGCGGAACTGGGCTTTCTCGACGGCAGCTACTGTGCGGAAAGCATCATCGGCAGCTGTGCGCTGTCGCTGGCGACCATGCCGGGGCAGCCAACCAAAACGGCCGGAGAGCAGCATTTTAAACAGGCGCTGCACCCGTGGTCGTTCTGCTCAACCCCGGTATTTGATAATCACGGCCGCCTGTTTGGCTCCATTTCGCTCTGCTGTCTGGTGGAGCACCAGTCAGTCTCTGATTTATCGCTGACGCTGGCGATCGCCCGTGAAGTGGGAAATTCACTGTTAACTGATAGCCTGTTGGCCGAGTCTAATCGTCATCTGAATCAGATGTACGGGCTGCTGGAAAGCATGGACGATGGCGTTATGGCGTGGAACGAGCAGGGCGTGTTGCAGTTTCTCAACGCGCGGGCGGCCACGATGCTGCATCTGGATACGCAGGCCAGCCAGGGGAAAAACATCCATGATCTGGTCAATTTGCCTGCCTTGCTGCGTCGCGCCATTAAACACGCCCGCGGGTTGAGCCATGTCGAAGTGACTTTTGAAAGTCAGCATCAGTTTGTTGATGCCGTCATTACCCTGAAACCGATTGTTGAGGAGCAGGGCAACAGCTTTATTCTGCTGCTGCACCCGGTGGAGCAAATGCGCCAGTTGATGACCAGTCAACTGGGGAAAGTGAGCCATACCTTTGAACAGATGTCGACGGACGATCCAGAAACGCGTCGGTTGATCCACTTTGGTCGCCAGGCGGCAAGGGGGAGCTTCCCGGTTCTGCTGTGTGGTGAAGAAGGAGTGGGCAAAGAGCTTCTCAGCCAGGCTATCCACAACGAAAGCGAACGCGCGAGCGGGCCTTATATCGCCGTAAACTGCCAGCTCTATGCCAATAGTGTGCTGGGGCAGGATTTTATGGGCAGTGCGCCAACCGATGATGAAAATGGTCGTCTGAGCCGCCTTGAACTGGCGAGCGGTGGCACGCTGTTTCTGGAAAAAATTGAATATCTGGCGCCGGAGTTACAGTCTGCGCTGCTGCAAGTGATCAAGCAGGGCGTGTTAACCCGCCTTGACGCGCGACGTCTGATCCCGGTGGATGTGAAAGTGATCGCGACGACCACGGTTGATCTGGCGAATCTGGTCGAGCAGAACCGCTTTAGCCGTCAGCTTTACTATGCCCTGCATTCGTTTGAAATTATTATTCCTCCGCTGCGCGCGCGGCGTAACAGCATCCCTTCGCTGGTCTATAACCGGCTGAACGGCCTGAAAAAACGCTTTTCAACCAGCCTGAAGGTGGATGATGATGCGCTGGCGCAACTGGTGGCCTATTCCTGGCCGGGCAATGACTTCGAGCTGAACAGCGTCATCGAAAACATTGCTATCAGCAGCGATAACGGCCACATCCGCCTGAGTAATCTGCCGGAATATCTGTTTTCTGAACGCCCCGGCGTGGATACGACATCATCGCTGCTACCCGCCAGTCTGACGTTTACGGCTATCGAGAAAGAGGCGATTATCCATGCCGCCCGCGTCACCAGCGGACGGGTGCAGGAAATGTCTCATTTGCTGAACATTGGCCGCACTACGCTGTGGCGTAAGATGAAGCAGTACGACATCGACGCCAGCCAGTTCAAGCGCAAGCATCACGACTAGACCGGATATCGCCGGGTGCTCCCGGCGATATCCGCGAATTTTTCCGGGTTACAGCCCGCCCAACAGTTTGCAGCGTTCGCCCACAACCGAAATGGTATTGGGGCCGAAAAAGTTCACATTTGGCACCAGATAATCAAACATACGATAGCTCATAATAAGACCTTCCAGGGTTCGGATGAGCATTCAGAGGAACAGCGCAACGCAGTTTCTGCCAATAACATATCCTGCTACGACGTACAGGGCTGAGGCCGCGATGAATTATCGCGCGGTGGTAAATGTTTTATTTCGTGTTCTTTATTTTGTCGCTCTCAGGTATTAAGTCAACAGGATAAAAATTGCTCAATTGATAACGCAATTATCTTCCAGACGTATTTTTTGATTAATGTCATTCGACATGATCACACTTTTCTCTACAGACCATTATTTGTGTTTCATACTGAAACTCATATTTTTAGATGCGTATCAAACTGGAGCGTAATTAATTTTGTTTTTTCTCTCGGTGAACCCGGCACTGACCGCCTCCTCACCGGACGTCTAATCCCCCACACTTGCTGCGCTTGTTGTTTCCAGCCTTGCGGGCTATCTGGTTGATCTGTGGAGAGGAAGACGGATGGTGTTGTGACTCACCTCGAAACCTGGTTGAAAGAAAAGGATAAATTTAATGATTTCTTTGATATTAAGTTCAATCCTGGGGCATATTAGAGAGGTGTTTTTCAGATGGTTAATTTTAAGGATAAAAGTATGCCAGCAGTCATTGATAAAGCCTTAGATTTCATTAACGGTATGAATACATCTGCTTCAGTCCCACATCCAATGGATGAAAGTACAGCCAAGGGGATTTTTAAATATTTGAACGAGTTGGGGGTTCCGGCGAGAGCAGAAGATGTGGCAGCCCGAGGCGATCGGGAAGGGTGGAATGCCGGGTTTACGGAAAAATTGGTCGGGTGGGCTGAAAAAATTGCGTCAGGAGAACGGGTGCTTATTAAAAACCCTGAATATTTTTCTTTATATATGCGTGAGCAGCTTCGGGCACTGGTGTAAGCTGAGCGCGCGCAAAAGATCTATCTGCCCCGATGCTCTCGCCTTCAATTCGGGAGCATCTATTCCGACCGCCCAGAAAAACAAAAGGACCTGCGATTTCTCGCAAGTCCTTGAAATTTGGTGGCCCCTGCTGGACTTGAACCAGCGACCAAGCGATTATGAGTTCCTACAGGAACAACCGATAATCAATGGATTATTTTATATATCATTGACATAGATTGCCATCCTTTGTCAATGATTGCTCAGTCTTAGCCATTTCCACCGCCACTTCATCGCCATTACCATCAATCAACATTGTGATGCTTACGACTTACAAAAATGTAGGTAAGGTGTATCATCAGAGACATGCATTAGGTGAGGCAATATATGGAGTTAAATCAATTATTTAACTCAATAGAAGCCACAATGTTGGCTCGATTCAAAGAATCTGGTTTTATACATCATAATGGCGATAAAGGTGAGAATCGAGAAGAGTTTTTAATGGGTTTTCTCAAAACTCATTTGCCAAAAAGATATGGTGTGACCAAAGGAGAAGTAATCACAAAAGAAGGCTTACGCTCCCATGCGATTGATATCATAATTTACGATGCAGTTAATTGCCCAGTGCTTTATGCGGGGAAAACATCAATTCTTCCTGTTGAAGGGGTTTATGGTATTATCGAAGTTAAATCAACTCTATCAAAAAGTGAGTTTGATGATGCAGCAGAAAAAATAACCTCATTCAAAAAACTAGCGCCAAGAGATTTAGGAGTGATTGCTACTAGAGAATACGCAACAGTTCATAGAGCATCCAGGCCATTTGGTATTGTTTTTGGATTTAATATTTCTGGTAATTCTCTGGACTCTCTAAAAGAAAATTGGAGGGCGCATTGTGATGCTGTACACGATGTAAATTATTTTTGTAATTTAATATGTGTTCTCGGCAACGGTGTGCTTCGATATGATAAGGTTAATCTAACAAAAGGGGAAAAAGATTTGCTTTTAGATACAGATGAATTTGTTAATTTGGTTTTAACAGCGCATAAGCGGCAGGTAAATAGTGAGGAAAATGATGAGATTATTTTGCGTATAGTTAAAGAGGGTATGGAAGACCAATCTTTTGGCCGTTTTTTTACCTATCTTTTAATTATGCTTACTCGAATGAAATTAAATGTCCCTGATATTGGAAGATATATCGATCCAAATTTGCCATTGTCGATTGTGAGAGAGTAAATATGGCTAAGATTGATCCTAATGAACTTTGTCCATGTGAGTCTGGTTTACTTTTCAGAGAGTGCCATGAGCCAAGAATTAAGAGACCTAAAGTTCCAGAGATTAAGGAGACGATAACTCTAAAGGTTATTCCTGAGCCGGACCCAGATACAAGGGCTGTTTTTATTTATCAAGGAGAGGGCACCGTTGTTATCACAGGTTATGAGGTCGGGTTGGCGTTGCTATGTGGGGGGTGTAAATCTCAACTTGTTGTCGGAGTGCCAAAAGCTAATATTCATAATATTGTCATATGTTGTAATGGATGTGGTGCATACAATGAGGTTTGATATTTCATGGCATAGATATTGTCACTTTTTTAACTTTACTAAATGTTCATGGCCATAAGCGCACTATATCAGTTATCAGTGTGCCTACAATTTTTAGTAACCGCTACTCCATTGTCGCAGAGGACTTGTTCAGTGGATTAAGTCTTACTGCATCTTCAAGATGGTCAGGAGCAAAATGTGCATATCGCATCGTCATTTTGATGTCGGTATGGCCTAGCACGCGCTGCAAGACCAAAATATTACCACCATTCATCATAAAGTGGCTGGCGGAGGTGTGGCGCAAAACGTGTGTAAGCTGTCCTGCCGGTAGTTCGATGCATGTTCTTTCCAGAGCAGACCGGAACGCGCCATAACAATCACTATACAACCGGCCTTTTTTATCATCAGGCAGAGACTCATAGAGATCTTTGCTGATTGGGACGGTACGATTTTTTCTGCCTTTCGTGTTGGTGTATGTGATTTTGTATTTAGCGAGCTGGCTTTTTCTCAGGCTCTCAGCCTCAGACCATCGTGCGCCAATGGCGAGACAGATTCTTACCACTGTTTCTAAATCGGGGTGGTCATGCTGTTTGCATTCTCCGAGTAGTTGCGAAATTTGGTCGTGAGTTAGCCAGGCCATTTCCATTTCTTCTGTGCGGAATGGGCGCATGTTTTTCAGTGGGTTTTCACCCTTCCATTCTCCGAGGCGGTTTAGCTCATTGAATACTGCCCGGAAATAGGCCAGCTCAAGATTAAGCGTGCGAGGCGATACCTCTTTCACTCTGTTTGAACGGGCGTACTCACCTTTTAACCGTTTTTCTCGGTAGCGGGAAAACATCTGTGCATCGAAATCGCGTGCAAGAGGTTCGCCCATACACTCAAAAGCATGGTGCATCGCTAACTGGCGTTTTAAGCCGTCTTTCAGGGTAATGCCATGAGCGCTATACCATGAGTCAACCAGCTCTTTTAATGTGCGCCTGTCTTCCTTTTCTTCCTGCCAAGGGTTTTGAACGGTGTACTGTTCGAACGCCAGCGCCTCGCCTTTAGTGGCGAATTTCTTTCTGATGCGCTTGCCTTTCGCACCGTTTGGGTAGAGTTCACAAATCCAACCGCCATCGGGGTTTTTTCGAACGGTCATGAGTAAACCTCATTCTCCATATAGCTGGACAATCCAGTCATAGACATTGATTAACTCGCCCGTATCACGGACGACAATCTCACTATTATCAATTCGGTCTAAACGGAAGGTCCTTAGTTGCCTGCGTGAATGACAATATCCTGTAATGTGTTGTTCAGTAATCTCTTTTACATCAACTTCTCTATGAGTTGAATTGCCATTTAAGTCTGTGTACTCAAATGAAATATTTCTAAACTCACTATCGGGCTTACGCTTACTTATAAGATCTTTTGGTGTGCTAAAAGAGATTGGTTGATGTGTTACAGATGATAGGGTTTTAGATGTTTTTAACTGGCGAATTGTCAGGAAAAGAACAATAAAGGCGATAGGAAGTGATAGTGCATAATCACCACCTAAAAAGGCCCCAAAGGCAGCAATAGAAGCAAGAAAAGCTGCAACTCCTTTAGCCACTCGCATTGCTAATTTTTCCGGTGACTTAAAATAAGTAATCATCGAAAAAAAAGACAGACCTAAAAACAAAATCGGAATTATAGTATCCATGATAGTTTCCTTATTCATCGTGGATATAGGGATTAGTTGACATCGCTATATATACCAATTACACGGCCAATCAGTTTTATTTCGTCAATCCTACATTCAAACGGTACTTTTCCGCCCGCAACGTGTAGCTTTTTGCCTGGTAGGAGCGTCAATTCTCTGATGCTGGTAGCCCCCTCAATATCAACCAACCAAAGGCCATCAGAAAGTGAGGCATCTTGCTCTATGAAGTGCAGCTTTCCATCGGCGCGAACAGCAATGCCTTTTGACATTTGCTTGCTAAAAAAACCGGAGTCAATACTCAATGGTGAATTTTCTTCGAGCTTTCCATCACTAAGAGTGAATGAGTCTATCGTTTTCGGATCCGTTGGGGACGGTTTGCCATCATATTGAGAGCCTTGCCCCGTAAGTAGCCATAGTAGGCTTGCTCCAGTTTCTAAGGCGCACTGCACGGCGAAGTCATAAGAAACAGTGCCACGAGTGTAGCGATTTTGTAGGGAGCTGGCTGCAATATTGAAGTGCCGGGCTAGCTGGATTTTTTGAGTAAAACCATATACTTGACAAATTCTATCCAGTAACTCGTCGTTATTCACCTGAGTATCAAGTATCAAAATTTATTCCTTTGGGTATTTACTAATATTCAATCGAGCGTTAGTATCGTTGCTAATTCGGGCAATCAGAGGCAGAAGTTGGCAAACAGAGGCCATTGATTGCAAACATAGTAACAATGGGAAGCATGCAACATGGCTTCTGAACTCGCAATCATAAAAGTGCCTGCACCTATCGTTCAT
>OKVZ01000532.1_pt1 | contig 11125 bp, 9 predicted proteins | sample 1606851 | NCBI WGS metagenome assembly OKVZ01 (sample SAMN03281010, study PRJEB24777) | human gut metagenome | isolation source: fecal sample PR157 from 1 month old male Malay infant, caesarean delivered... | reverse complement strand
CGTCAGCAACGGCCCGAAGGGCGAGGCGAAGCCGAGTCATCCTGCACGACCCAACATCCTGAATGATTAAGCAGTAAAATCCCGCAAGGGGTCGTTAGCTCAGTTGGTAGAGCAGTTGACTTTTAATCAATTGGTCGCAGGTTCGAATCCTGCACGACCCACCAATTTTAACATTGCACTCAGATGTTAAACGTGAAGGATAACGTTGCGTCAGCAACGGCCCGAAGGGCGAGGCGAAGCCGAGTCATCCTGCACGACCCACCAATGTAAAAAGGCGCCCTAAAGGCGCCTTTTTGCTATGCGCAGAATTTGTGCCTGATGGCGCTGCGCTTATCAGGCCTACAGCGATACACTCGTTCAGGTCGGATAAGACGTCAGCCGGCGACTCGTAGGCCGGATAAGGCGCTTGCGCCGCCATCCGGCATTATCAAGCGCAATTGTTGTGACTTTTGCCAGCCAATCGGCTATCTTGTTTAGCATATAAAACAAATTTAACCGATTGTGGCGTGGGTTACGCTTTATATCGGTTATTTCGTTAAGCCAGTAAAACGAGAAAGCATGATGAGCGTAATGTTTGACCCGGAAGCCGCAATCTATCCGTTTCCGCCGAAACCGACCCCGCTAAGCGTGGATGAAAAGCAATTCTACCGCGAGAAAATCAAACGTCTGCTGAAAGCGCGCGATGCCGTCATGGTGGCGCACTATTACACCGATCCCGAAATCCAGCAACTGGCTGAAGAAACCGGAGGATGCATTTCCGACTCGCTGGAGATGGCGCGATTTGGCGCGAAACATCCTGCCTCCACGTTGCTGGTCGCTGGCGTCCGTTTTATGGGCGAGACGGCCAAAATTCTCAGCCCGGAAAAAACCATCCTGATGCCGACTTTACAGGCGGAATGCTCGCTGGATCTGGGCTGTCCGATTGACGAATTTAGCGCGTTTTGCGACGCCCACCCGGATCGCACGGTAGTGGTTTACGCCAATACGTCTGCTGCCGTCAAAGCCCGCGCTGACTGGGTTGTTACCTCCAGTATCGCCGTTGAACTGATTGAACATCTGGACAGTCTGGGCGAGAAAATTATCTGGGCGCCGGATCGTCACCTGGGACATTACGTGCAAAAGCAGACCGGCGCGGATGTGCTCTGCTGGCAGGGGGCCTGTATCGTTCATGATGAATTTAAAACCCAGGCGTTGACCCGGATGAAAGGTTTGTACCCGGATGCCGCCGTGCTGGTGCATCCTGAGTCGCCACAATCGATTGTCGATATGGCGGATGCCGTCGGGTCTACCAGCCAGCTGATTAATGCCGCCCGCACGCTGCCGCATAAGCAGCTTATTGTGGCGACCGACCGGGGCATTTTCTATAAAATGCAGCAGGCGGTGCCTGATAAAGAGTTGCTTGAAGCGCCGACAGCCGGAGAAGGGGCGACCTGCCGTAGCTGCGCGCATTGTCCGTGGATGGCGATGAACGGCCTTAAGGCGATTGCTGAGGGGTTAGAGCAGGGCGGGCAGGCCCATGAGATTCACGTTGACCAGGCGTTGCGAGAAGGGGCGCTGCTGCCGCTCAACCGTATGCTGGAATTTGCGGCTACACTACGAGCGTAAAACGTAAAACGCTCTGGGGGAAAGATGGATTTTTTTAGCACACAGAACATTCTGGTTCATATTCCAATTGGCGCTGGCGGTTACGACCTGTCATGGATTGAAGCTGTCGGCACCGTTGCGGGTTTGCTGTGTATCGGGCTTGCCAGCCTGGAAAAGATCAGCAACTATTTTTTCGGTCTGATTAACGTGACGCTATTCGCGATCATCTTTTTTCAGATCCAACTCTACGCCAGCCTGTTGCTTCAGGTATTTTTCTTTGCCGCCAATATTTACGGCTGGTATGCCTGGTCCCGCAAAACAAGCCAGCATGAGATTGAATTGAAAATTCGTTGGCTGCCGCTGCCAAAAGCGCTGGCCTGGCTGGCGGTATGCGTGGTGGCGATAGGTCTGATGACCGCGTATATCGATCCGGTATTTGCTTTCCTGACTCGCGTCGCCGTCAACCTGATGCAGGCGCTGGGATTGTCGGTCGCCGTGCCGGAATTGCAGCCTGATGCCTTCCCGTTCTGGGACTCCTGCATGATGGTGCTGTCGATTGTGGCGATGATCCTGATGACGCGCAAGTATGTCGAAAACTGGCTGCTGTGGGTGATTATCAACGTGATAAGCGTGGTGATCTTCGCACTGCAAGGCGTCTATGCGATGTCGCTGGAGTATCTGATCCTGACCTTCATCGCCCTGAATGGCAGCCGGATGTGGATCAACAGCGCGCGCGAACGAGGCTCACACGCGCTTTCCAGTTAGTGGTGATGGTGCGAATGGCCGGATAGCCCCTGATTCAGGTGGCAGTCCGGCCCGTTGCACGGCTGATATTCCATCTGAATGGTGGCGTGCTCAATCTGGTAATGGTGAATCAGGAAATGCTGGATGCGCGCCAGCAACGCGTCATGATCGTGCGGCGGGATCACCTGTACATGCAGCGTCATCACGGGTTTTTCTCCTATCATCCAGACATGGACGTGATGCACATTGCGTACTTCGGGAATATCCCGGCTGAGATGGCGACGCAACGCCGCGATATCCAGCGAAACCGGCGCGCCTTCCAGTAATTCATTTACGCTGTCTTTTAACAGACGCCAGGCGCTGCGTAACACCAGTATGGAAACCAGGATCGAGAGAATCGGGTCCGCTGGCGTCCAGCCTGTCCAGATGATAATCAGTGCGGCAAAAATGGCGCCGACCGATCCCAGTAAATCCCCCATCACATGCAGCGCGGCGGCACGCACATTGAGGTTTTTTTCTTCATTCCCCCGGTGCAGGAGCCAGAACGCGAACACGTTGGCGAGCAAACCCGCCACTGCGATAGTCATCATCATGCCGCCTGCGACAGGGCGTGGCGTATAGAAGCGCTGAATGGCTTCCCAGACGATTAAAAGAGTAATCACCACTAATGCGATGGCGTTAACAAACGCGGCCAGCGTTGTCAGTCTCAGCCAGCCGAAAGTGTGGCGAATGGTTGGAGGACGACGGGAAAACTGTACGGCCATCAGAGCGAACAACAGGGCTGCGGCATCGGTAAGCATATGCCCGGCATCGGCCAGCAGCGCCAGCGATCCTGAAAGAATGCCGCCCACCACTTCAACCAGCATAAATCCGGCGGTGACACAAAATGCGAACAGCAACCGACGCGCGTTCTTATCTTCCGGCAGATGCGAAGCAGTATGAGAGTGTGAATGTGCCATCGTGTCATCCCTTTGTTATTTTCATTATTACTGTATGACATCATACAAGTTTTGGGCTGACAAAATAAAAAGGAGAGCGTCAGCTCTCCCGTTACCTGGCCTTTTTTCAGGCTTACTGCGTGGTGCCATCGGTTTTAGTATCAACGTCGTTGTTGATGCCGTCGCCGGTCTCTACTTTCTTATTCACGTCCGGGCAGCGGCCGTCCTTACACATGGTGTTTTTATGCACTTCATCGGAGGTCATGCCGTCGTGGTTCATTGATGAGCCATCCGGGTGAAGCATGGTGCCGCCGGAATTAATCTGGCTGTTGTCCACATTGTTTGGCGCGATGTTTTCGCGGGCGTCAGGGGCGACCTGTCCGGCATCCGCCGAAGAGTTTGCCTGTCCGTTGTTGGACTGCGTATTCGCGTCGGCGGCCAACGCTGCGCCACTGGCAAGGCTGAGTATGGCAGTAAGAAAAAGTGTGGCCAGTTTTGTCATTTTCATAAGATGCTCCTGTTATGGTCGATATGTCGGATAACTCTTCCAACAGTGCATGTGCCAGTAAAATCTCAGAGAGGGGTTAAAGATCCCGCACTGGCGATTTAGCCCAGCAGAGAATCTTGAAAAAACTCACAAAAAGAGTGTTTGCAGTTAAAAATTGTAGGTTAGATCTCGTTTTTCGCTACTTTCTGGCGTTTTTTTTCCTAATTCCAGGATTAGTCCGTTCGAAGTGTAAAAGTCAGTTTACACTTTTTAGCCAAAGAGATAGATTGAAGGGATTGCATTTAATTAGATAAGTATGGCAACACTGGAATAATCATGAATTATCAGAACGACGATTTACGTATTAAAGAGATCAACGAGTTATTACCGCCAGTCGCACTCCTTGAAAAATTTCCCGCTACAGAGAATGCAGCAAACACCGTTGCCCATGCCCGCAAAGCGATTCATAAAATCCTGAAAGGGAATGACGATCGCCTGCTGGTGGTGATTGGGCCGTGCTCAATTCATGATCCGGTTGCCGCCAAAGAGTATGCCGCTCGTTTAATGACGTTGCGTGAAGAGTTAAAAGGCGAGCTTGAAATTGTCATGCGCGTCTATTTTGAAAAACCGCGCACCACGGTGGGCTGGAAAGGGCTGATCAACGATCCGCATATGGATAACAGCTTCCAGATTAACGATGGTCTGCGTATTGCCCGCAAGCTATTGCTCGACATTAACGACAGCGGATTACCCGCTGCGGGTGAGTTCCTTGATATGATCACCCCGCAATATCTGGCGGATCTGATGAGCTGGGGCGCGATTGGCGCACGTACCACGGAGTCTCAGGTACACCGCGAGCTGGCCTCCGGTCTTTCCTGCCCGGTCGGCTTTAAAAATGGCACCGACGGCACCATCAAAGTGGCGATTGACGCCATCAATGCCGCCGGTGCGCCTCACTGCTTCCTCTCCGTCACTAAGTGGGGGCACTCCGCCATTGTGAATACCAGCGGCAACGGCGACTGCCACATTATTCTGCGTGGAGGCAAAGAGCCAAACTACAGCGCGCAACATGTGGCAGAAGTAAAAGAAGGTCTTGCTAAAGCGGGGCTTGCGCCGCAGGTTATGATCGATTTCAGCCATGCGAACTCCTCCAAACAGTTTAAAAAGCAGATGGACGTTTGTGCGGATGTTTGCCAGCAGATTGCGCGTGGCGAAAACGCGATCATTGGCGTGATGGTGGAAAGCCATCTGGTGGAAGGTAATCAGAGCCTGGAAAGCGGCGAACCGCTGACCTACGGTAAGAGCGTTACCGACGCCTGCATCGGTTGGGAAGATACGGATGCGCTGCTGCGTCAGTTGTCGAATGCGGTGAAAGCCCGTCGCGGATAATTCCTCCTGCCAACGCACGTTGCGCAATTGAAAAACCGGCAAATCAGGCCGGTTTTTTTCTACTAACTGTTTGTAATCCAAAAGAGTTAGTTCTTTGTTTAAAAGTTTTGATGTGATCGTGATCAACTTTTTACACTTATATCGGTCGTAATATAAATTTTTACATAACGATTGATAATACAAATGAATAAGCCCACTCAACTGGCAACGCTGTTGCCTCTTCTCATTTCCCTGGCGCCGCACAGCGCACATGCGGCAAACACCTCTGAAGATGAAATTATCGTCACCAGCCAGCCTTCTGCCGATACCACGCATGCCGCTTCCGGCGCTGGATTCAAAACCAATGATATCGATGTCGGGCCGCTGGGCAATAAGGCCTGGGTTGATACACCGTATTCGACCACAACCGTCACCAAAGAGATGATTGAGAACCAGCAGGCGCAAAGCGTGAGCGAACTGCTGAAATACTCGCCCAGCACACAAATGCAGGCGCGCGGCGGCATGGATGTCGGCAGACCGCAGAGCCGGGGGATGCAGGGCAGCGTGGTTGCCAACAGCCGCCTGGATGGGTTGAACATCGTCTCAACCACCGCTTTCCCCGTTGAGATGCTGGAACGCCTGGATGTGCTCAACAGCCTGACCGGCGCGCTGTACGGCCCGGCAAGTCCGGCCGGGCAGTTTAATTTTGTCGCCAAACGCCCAACGGAAGAGACGCTGCGCAAAGTCACTCTGGGTTATCAAAGCCGGAGCGCCTTCACCGGGCATGTTGATTTGGGCGGACACATTGATGATGACAACCGTTTTGGCTATCGCGTGAATGTGCTGAATCAGGAAGGTGAAGGGAATCTGGATGACAGTACACTGCGCCGTAAGTTGCTTTCCGTAGCGCTGGACTGGAATATTCAGCCAGGTACGCAATTGCAGCTGGATGCCAGCCACTATGAGTTTATTCAAAAAGGCTATCCGGGTAGCTTCAGCTATGGCCCGAACATTAAATTACCTTCCGCCCCCGATCCCAAAGATAAAAATCTGGCGCTCAGCACGGCCGGGAACGATCTGACAACCGACACGGTGAGCACGCGTCTTATTCATTATCTCAATGATGACTGGTCCGTAACGGCAGGCGTTGGCTGGCAGCAGGCGGATCGTGCGATGCGTAACGTATCCAGCAAAATTATCAATAACCAGGGCGATATCAGCCGTTCGCTGAAAGACTCTACTGCCGCAGGACGTTTTCGCGTACTGAGCAATACCGCCACGCTTAACGGTCATGTTGATACCGGTTCTGTCGGGCATGATATTGCGCTCTCGACCACCGGTTATGTCTGGTCGCTGTACAGTGCGAAAGGGACGGGGCCGTCTTATAGCTGGGACACCACCAATATGTACCACCCCTCTGAGATGTACGAAAAGGGCGATGGCAAAATCATAACCGGTGGGGATCGTTATAAATCCAGCGTCAACACGCAACAGAGCATTACCCTTGGGGATACCGGGACTTTCACGCCGAAATGGTCGGCGATGTTCTACTTGAGCCAGAGCTGGATTCAGTCGCAGAACTATAATAAAAGCGGTCATAAAACCGGCCAGATTGATGAGAACGGTTTAAGCCCGAATGCGGCGTTGATGTATAAAATCACCCCGAATGTGATGGCCTACGTCAGCTATGCGGAGTCGCTGGAACAGGGCGGGACGGCGCCAACCAATAGCGACGTGAAAAATGCCGGGCAAACCCTCGACCCGTATCGCAGCAAACAATATGAGATGGGGATAAAAGCCGATGTCTCCGGGATGAATCTGGGGGCGGCGCTGTTCCGTCTTGAGCGTCCATTTGCCTATGTCGATCCCGGCGACAACGTCTATAAGGAACAGGGGAACCAGGTCAATAACGGTCTGGAGCTGACGGCCTCCGGTAATGTCTGGCAAGGGCTGAATATCTACAGCGGCGTGACGCTCCTCGATCCGAAACTGAAAGATACGGTGAGCGATACCACCAGTGATAAACGGGTGGTAGGCGTACCGAAAGTACAGGCGAACGTGCTGGCGGAGTACAGTTTACCGTCGATGCCGGAATGGGTATACAGCGCTAACGTTCACTATACCGGCAAGCGTGCCGCCAACGATACCAACACCGCATGGGCCAGCAGCTACACCACCTGGGACCTGGGCACCCGCTACACCACGAAAATCAGCAACGTGCCGACCACCTTCCGCGTGGTGGTTAACAACGTGTTCGATAAGCACTACTGGGCATCAATCTTCCCGTCAGGCACCGATGGCGATAACGGTTCACCCAGCGCCTTTATCGGCAGCGGGCGTGAAGTTCGCGCCTCCGTCACGTTTGATTTTTAAAGGATGGAGTCATGACGCTAACCCGCATTTTCCCCGCGCTGGCCTGGCTGGTGGCGGGGAGCCTGTTTGCCGCGCAGCCGCACAGCGATGTGCGCATCGCTTCGCCGTGGCCAGCGCAAAACACCATCATCACCATGCTGGGGTATGGCGATAATATTGTTGGCACGTCGATGATTGCAAAGACGATTCCGCTTTTTCGCCAGAGTCTGCCGCGTATTGAGAATGTCGCCGTTGTCAGCGTCAACAGCGGTCACGAACTGGACCCGGAGCAGATCATCTCGCTCGGTACACAACTGCTGTTTGTGCCGAAATCGATGACGGTGCCGAGGGCGTCGCTGCTCCAGCAGGCGGGGGTGCGCGTACTGGCGTTTGAGGCGAACTCCATGCAGGCGCTGACCGCCCGGGTGCATAAAACAGCGGAGGCGCTGGGGCCGGATGCGCAGGATAAAGCGCAGCGGTATCAGCAGTATTTTGACCGCAATGTGGCGCGGGTAAAGGCGCGCTTAAGCGATCTTCCTGAAGATCAGCGGATTGCCCTCTATCACAGCATGGGCAATCCGCTGACCACTTCCGGCAGGCCGTCGCTTAATCAGGACTGGATGGATCTGGCCGGTGCAAAAAACGTCGCCGAGCGCTGGTTTAGCCACAAGCAAAACCGGACGGGGGAAGTCGCTCTTGAGCAGATCGTCGCGGCAAATCCGGCGGTGATTGTCGCCATGAATAAGCGGGATGCGGATGCCATCCTGACTTCTCCCCAGTGGGCGCAGGTGGACGCCGTGATTCATCATCGCGTGTATGTGAACCCAAAAGGGATGTTCTGGTGGTGTCGGGAGACCAGCGAAGAGGCGTTACAATTCCTCTGGCTGGCAAAAACGCTCTATCCGCAGCGCTTTGCCGATGTGGATATGCGCAAGGAGCCCCGCCGCTTTTACCAGGACTTCTTTGGCATTACACTCAGCGACGCGCAGATTAGCGATGTGCTCAATCCGCCGAAATGACTCTACAGGTAAGGAACGTTATGTCGCTATCCGCTAATGCTCCGTCGATCGACGATCGCTACCGTCTTGTGGTACGCAAGCGGTTGATGCTGGCGCTGCTGATTATTGCGGCGATAGTCGCCTCGCTGGTGCTGGACTCTACGCTTGGCCCGTCTGGTCTGTCGCTCGGCGAGCTCTGGCAAACGCTGCTGCACCCGGCAAGCGTTAATGCGGGGACGCGCGTTATCGTCTGGGATATCCGTTTACCCTATGCGCTGATGGCGTTACTGGTGGGAATGGCTTTGGGGCTGGCGGGCGCCGAAATGCAGACAATCCTGAACAACCCGCTGGCGAGTCCGTTCACGCTGGGCGTTTCTTCCGCAGCGGCCTTTGGCGCTGCGCTGGCGATCGTGTTGGGTATCGGCATTCCCGGCGTTCCTGCCGCCTGGTTTATTCCCGCGAATGCCTTTGCTTTTGCGCTGCTGTCCGCCCTGCTGCTGGACGGGATTACTCGCTGGACGCGCGTGGCGAACTCTGGCGTGGTGCTGTTCGGTATCGCGCTGGTGTTTACCTTTAATGCGCTGGTGTCGATGATGCAGTTCGTTGCCGATGAGGACACGCTACAGGGGCTGGTGTTCTGGACGATGGGCAGCCTGGCGCGCGCGTCGTGGGAAAAGCTCGGCGTGCTGGCGTTGGTGTTTGCCATTGTGCTGCCGTGGTCGATGCGTAGCGCCTGGCAATTGACGGCGCTACGGTTGGGGGAAGATCGGGCGATGAGTTTTGGCATTGACGTGCGGCGCCTGCGCCTGTCGTCTCTGCTGCGCATCAGCCTGCTATCGGCGCTGTCGGTGGCGTTTGTCGGGCCAATCGGTTTTATCGGTCTGGTCGCGCCGCACATTGCGCGAATGCTGTTTGGTGAAGATCACCGGTTCTATCTGCCGGGCAGCGTGTTGACGGGGGGGCTGGTGCTGTCGCTGGCCTCGATCGCGTCGAAGAATATTGTTCCTGGGGTGATCATCCCGGTAGGCATCGTAACGTCGCTGGTGGGTGTGCCATTCTTCCTGAGCATTATTTTGCGCCACCGGGGAAGCATGTCATGAGCGGGTTGATCCTCAAGGGAATAAGCGCCGGTTATCCGAAACACCCGGTTATTCGCGATCTCAGCGTGCCTGAGCTGCCGCGCGGTAAAATTACCGTTCTGCTGGGGCCGAACGGCTGCGGGAAATCAACGTTATTACGCGCGCTGGCCGGGCTGAATAAAGCCCGTGGCGAGGTCATGCTGGACGGTGAGAACCTGATGTCGCTGCCGTTTGCCCGGCGGGCGGAAACGGTGGTGTTTTTGCCTCAGTCGCTGCCGCCGGGCGTACATCTGCATGTGCTGGAGTCAATTATTGTGGCGCAGCGGGCGTCCGGCGGGCGGGATGGCGCGAACAGCCACTCGCAGGTGCTGGCAATCCTGGATCAACTCGGCATTGCACATCTGGCGCTGCACTATCTTGACCAGCTTTCCGGCGGCCAGCGGCAACTGGTGGGGCTGGCGCAGTCGCTGATTCGCTACCCGGAACTTTTGTTGCTGGACGAGCCGCTTAGCGCGCTGGATCTGAACTATCAGTTTCACGTTATGGATCTGATCGCGCGGGAAACGCGGGCGCGCAATATGGTGACGGTTGTGGTGGTGCATGACATTAATATCGCGCTACGCCACAGCGAACATGTGCTGATGCTGAAGGAGGGCAAACTGGTGGCCAGCGGCGCGCCGGAAGCGGTTATTACCGCAGAAAGCCTGGCGGAAGTGTATAACGTTCGGGGTCGTGTGGAACGTTGTTCACAGGGCAGGGCGCAGGTGGTGCTCGACGGGGTTATCGGGGTTTAAGTGCATGTATTGCCGGATGGCGGCTTACGCCTTATCCGGCCTACAGGACGCATATTGCCAACCCGTAGGCCCGATAAGCGAAGCGCCATCAGGAAAATCAGATTACTTCGCTTTACCCTGGTTCGCTACGGCCGCCGCTTTTGCCGCGATCTCGTCAGCGTTACCCAGATAGTAATGTTTGATCGGTTTGAAGTTTTCGTCGAACTCGTACACCAGCGGTACACCGGTCGGGATGTTCAGTTCGAGAATCTCTTCTTCGCTCATGTTATCCAGGTATTTCACCAGCGCACGCAGAGAGTTACCGTGAGCGGCGATGATGATGCGCTCACCGCTTTTCATGCGCGGCAGAATGGTTTCATTCCAGTAAGGGATCACGCGATCGATAGTCAGCGCGAGGCTTTCAGTCAGCGGCAGCTCTTTCTCGGTCAGTTGCGCATAACGCGGATCGTGGCCCGGGTAACGCTCGTCATCTTTGGTCAGCTCCGGCGGGGTTACGGCAAAACCGCGACGCCACTGTTTAACCTGCTCATCACCGTATTTTTCAGCGGTTTCCGCTTTGTTCAGACCCTGTAGTGCGCCGTAGTGACGTTCGTTCAGCTTCCAGGATTTCTCAACCGGCAGCCAGGCCTGATCCAGTTCGTCCAGCACGTTCCACAGGGTGTGGATGGCACGTTTCAGCACGGAGGTATAAGCAAAATCGAAGCTATAGCCTTCCTCTTTCAGCAGTTTCCCTGCCGCTTTTGCTTCACCCACGCCTTTCTCGGACAGGTCAACATCGTAC
>OKVZ01000518.1_pt1 | contig 11421 bp, 10 predicted proteins | sample 1606851 | NCBI WGS metagenome assembly OKVZ01 (sample SAMN03281010, study PRJEB24777) | human gut metagenome | isolation source: fecal sample PR157 from 1 month old male Malay infant, caesarean delivered... | reverse complement strand
CTATACATGACTTTTATATAAACTTTTTTAAGAGTGGGCTATTTTTTGCTCACTCTTTCGTTTATGATTGGGTGAAATTAGTCATATAATTGCATCAAATTGTATGATGAAAACAGCGTATATGATCGATATGTAGTATGTTATAAGGAGGCGATGGCTATGAAAAGAGAGGCCGTAGAGGAATTTGTATCCTCTGTAGTTGAAGGCGTTATAGCTGGCACGAATCTGGAATTAGTCGATGTCGACTATGTTCGAGAACGGGATTGGTATTTGCGTGTGTACCTTGATAAACCAGGTGGTGTCGATTTGGATGACTGTCAAATGGTCAGTGAAAAATTGAGCGCAGCTCTCGATGAGAAAGACCCTATTGCGGAAAATTATTTGCTTGAGGTGTCTTCTCCTGGTCTTGATCGAGTTCTAAAAAAGGATAAAGATTTCATTCGCTATAATGGCCGTGATGTAGATATCCAATTGTTTAAACCCATTAATGGCAGTAAACAATATACGGGTGTACTACAAGGCTTTACAGATACAACGATAGAATTTTCAATCAATGGTGAAAGCGTAACATTTGAACGTTCTGCCATTGCACAAATTCGATTACATCTTGATTTTTAATATATGGAGGCATACGAGTGAGTCAAGAATTAATTCAAGCAGTTATGGTGCTGACAAAACAAAAAGGTTTTGCACCTGAGGTTATTTTTGAATCCCTAGAAGCTGCATTATTACAAGCATATCGTAAGGAACCACATTCTAATCCAGATGCGTATGTGGAATTGAATCGTGAAACTGGTGCTTATAAGGTAATGGCGAAGAAACAAGTTGTAGAAACTGTAGAATTCCCAGAAACCGAAATCAGCCTATTAGATGCTCGTAAAATCGATAAACGCTATGAAATTGGCGATATTGTTGAAGCAGATGTAACACCTGCTAACTTTGGTCGCAGTGCAGCTCATACAGCTAAACAAATGTTGATTCAACGTTTGAAAGAAGCTGAACGCAGTGTTGTATACGAAGAATATTATAGCCGTGAAGGCGATATCATTACGGGTGTTATAACACGCGTTGAAGGTAAAAACGTATATATCAATTTAGGTAAAACAGAAGCTATCTTACCTCCAACTGAGCAAATTGCTACAGAAACATATCATGAAGGGGACCGCATTAAATGCTATATCGTAGAGGTTAAGAAAACGACGAAGGGCCCTCAAATTATGATTTCCCGTACTCATCCAGGCCTATTAAAACGCTTGTTTGAATTAGAAGTGCCAGAAATCTATGAAGGCGTAGTAGAACTTAAATCTGTAGCTCGTGAACCTGGTATGCGTTCTAAAATCGCCGTATATAGCCGCGATGAATCCATCGATCCAGTTGGTGCTTGCGTAGGTCCGAAAGGTCAACGCGTTCAACACATTGTAGATGAATTGCACGATGAAAAAATTGACATTGTAAAATGGGATGAAGATCCTGCCATTTATATTGCGAACTCTTTAAGTCCTGCAAAGGTAATCTCTGTAGATGTTAGTGAAGAAGAAAAATCTTCTTATGTTGTAGTACCTGATTACCAATTGTCCTTGGCTATCGGTAAAGCTGGTCAAAATGCTCGCTTAGCAGCTAAATTGACAAACTGGAAAATCGACATTAAGAGTGAAACACAAGCTGCAGAAAATCCTTTTACAGGTTTTACAAGTACTGAAGCAGCGGAAAGCGAAGACTAATGAAAACCAAATCTCAACCTATGCGCACCTGTGTAGGCTGTGGTGAACCAAAGAGTAAGCGCGAGTTAATGCGTGTTGCTCTAAGCCCAGAAGGGACAATCAGTATCGACAGAACTGGTAAAGCCCCTGGTCGTGGTGCTTATATCTGTGCATCCATGGACTGTTTTGAGGCTGCGTATAAGGGTAAAAAACTAGAACGCTCTTTGAAGCATGCTGTATCAAAAGAGGTATATGAAGCATTGAAGCACGATTTGGAAGGTCATGAATAATTTCAGCATATGAATGAAGATAAAGTTTTAAATCTCTTAGGCTTGGCACAACGGGCCGGAAAATTGAGTTCCGGAGATTTCATCGTAGAGAAAGCGATGAAAAAGAAAACCCCTAAGCTTGTTCTATTAGCAGGTGATTGTGCGGCCAATAATGAAAAGAAATACATACAATTAGCAGAATTACATCATATCCCATTGCGTAAAGTCGGCAGTAAAGAAACATTAGGTACGGCTATAGGCAAAGAAGTACGTGTAGTGGTAGCCGTAGAGGATGATGGATTTGCAAAAGCATTACTAAAAGAGATTGATCAGTAAGAAGGGGGTATGTAGATGTCCAAAAAGCGCGTACATGAAATCGCTAAGGAATTTGGCGTTGAAAGTAAACAGGTTATTTCTATTTTGCAACAACATAATTTTAATGTTACAAAAGCCGTTAATACAGTAGATGATGCAGGTTATACTGTGGTGAAAAACCAATTAGGTGGTAAATCTAATGGGGCCGACACAAAGGCTGCAGCTGCTCCTGCTAATCCAAGCAAACATGAAAAAGCTGCAACATCTAATAAAGCTGTAAAAACAGATAAACCAGCAAAAGAACAGAGCCATAAAAAAGAGGCTAAACATGATGATAAGAAACATGACGATAAGAAATCTAATGTTCGTCATGTACAAATTAATGAGCCTACTAAAAAACAAAATAATGGCCAAAAACAAGATGGTCGTAACCATCAAAAACAAGATCGTCCAAATGGTAATCAACAAGGCCAAAAGAATGATGGTCAACAAGGTCAAAAAAATGACAACCGTCACAATGGTAATGCAGATAACCGCAATCGCAATGGCCGTGTAGATAATCGCAACAATAATGGCGGTAACCAACAAAATGGCAATGATCGCCGCAATAAGAAAAATAAAAAAGGTAACAATCGCCCACAATCCTTATTGTCCACTTCCATGCAAAAGAAGAAAAATAAGGTAAAACATCGTAACGAGCAATACTTGCAACATAAAGCGGAAGAAGAACGTAAAGCACAAGAAGCAATCGCTACGGAAATCGAATTAAGCGGTCCTTTAACAGTAAAAGAATTGGCTGAAAAAATGGGCCGTGAAGTATCTGAAATCATCAAAAAATTGATGCTTTTAGGTGTTATGGCTAGCATTAACCAAGAGGTAGATGTTGATACAGCTACCATCGTAGCAGAAGATTTTGGTGTAACTGTAACAGAAGTAGAACCAGAAGAAGATCCTACAGATATCATCGAAATTGAAGATGCACCAGAAACATTGAAACCTCGTCCTCCTGTTGTAACTATCATGGGTCACGTTGACCATGGTAAAACATCCTTGTTGGACGTAATTCGTCAAACCAATGTAACAGCTGGCGAAGCGGGCGGTATTACACAACATATCGGTGCGTACCAAGTTCGTTACAATGACAATAAGATTACATTCCTTGATACACCAGGCCATGAAGCTTTCACAGCAATGCGTCTACGCGGTGCAAAATCTACAGATATCGCAGTTCTCGTAGTAGCTGCCGATGACGGTGTAATGCCTCAAACTATCGAAGCTATTAACCATGCTAAATCTGCAGATGTGCCTATCATCGTAGCTATCAATAAAATGGATAAACCAGGTGCTAACCCAGATCATGTTAAACAACAATTATCTGAACATGGTTTATTGCCAGAAGAATGGGGCGGCGATGTTATCATGGTTCCTGTATCTGCTAAACAAAAACAAGGTATCGATGATTTGCTTGAAAATATCTTGCTCGTAGCAGAGGTTATGGAATTAAAAGCGAACCCTAACCGTAAAGCATATGGCGTAGTTATCGAAGCTCAACTTGATAAGGGCCGTGGTGCTGTATGTACAGTGCTCGTTCAAAAAGGTTCTCTTCGCGTAGGCGATACAGTTCTTGCTGGTACTGCATATGGTAAAGTTCGTGCCATGACAAATGAACGTGGAGAAAAGGTTAAGATTGCTCGTCCATCTATGCCAGTCGAAATCTTGGGCTTCTCCGAAGTTCCACAAGCTGGTGAAATCATTCATGGTATGGATGATAATGAAGCACGTACAATCGCTGAAAAACGTATTGCTAAACAACGTGTACAAGAATTACAGGCTACTCACAAGGTTACATTGGATGATATCTTCAATCAAATTCAACAAGGTGAGTTAAAAGACCTTAACATTATCATCAAAGCGGACGTTCAAGGTTCCGTAGAAGCATTGCGTCAATCCTTGGAAGGTATTAAAAACCCTGAAGTTCGTATCGTTATCGTTCATGCTGCCGTAGGTGCTATTAACGAATCTGATATCATGTTGGCATCTGCATCTAATGCAATCGTAATGGGCTTTAATGTACGTCCAGATGCAAATGTTCGCCGTGCTGCGGAACAAGAAAAGGTAGATTTACGTACATATCGTGTCATCTATGATGCTATTAATGACGTTGAGTCTGCTATGCGCGGTATGTTGGCACCTCAATTTAAAGAGGTTGTCGTTGGTCGTGCAGAGGTGCGTCAAGTTATCTCCACACCTAAGGCCATCGTTGCTGGTTCCTATGTAACGGAAGGTCGTATTACGAACGATTCCGAAGTACGTTTGATCCGTGATGGTATTGTCGTATTTGAAGGTAAGGTTGATTCCTTACGTCGTTTCAAAGACGAAGTGAAAGAAGTTAAAACATCCTTCGAATGCGGTATCTCTTTGGAAGGTTACCGCGACATCAAGGAAGGCGACGTAATCGAAGCGTACTTGATGGAAGAAGTTGCACCTCAAATTTAGGAGGTTACTATGAGTGATGTTCGTGTAAGAAAATTACAAGAATTCATCAAACAAGAAGTAAGTCAAATGTTGATGCGTGGGTTGAAAGACCCTCGCATCGGCTTTACTACAGTTACCGATGTCCACGTGACAGGTGATTTGCGTGAAGCTACGATTTATGTTTCCTTGTTTGGTTCTGATAAAGAGAAAGAAGATACTCTTATCGCTTTAAAACATGCATCTGGCCATGTGCGTACCGAGCTTGGCAAGGTATTAAAATTGCGCCATATTCCAACGATTACCTTTGATAAGGATACATCTTTGGATTACAGCATGCATATTGAATCCCTTTTGAATGAAATCAAAAAGGATGAAGAAACAAATTAACACAAAGGATACAGAACATGAGTAAGATTACAATTAATCAATTACACATGGCTCTGTGTGAAGCTAATTCTATAATGCTCACTGTCCACGTACGACCAGATGGCGATGCTATTGGTTCTATGGTTGCCTTTTATGAGGCTCTCGTAGCGCAAGGCAAGACTGTGTATATGGTCGTGGATGATGTAATACCTGAAAAATATTCCTTTTTATCGTATATCGATCAAATTAAGGATGTTGCCTATTTTGAAACACATCCTGTACAGGTTGATATGCTCATGGTATTAGATGCTAGCACGTATGAACGGATTGGCCGCGTAGGTGCACTCTTTAGTGCACCTATTTTTAATATAGATCATCATATTTCTAATTCAGAATTTGCAGATCATCTATATTTAAAACCTGATTTTGCGGCTACTGGTGAAATTATTACGGACTTGTGCGAACAATGGAATTGGCCTATTACAGAGTCTATGGGCAATGCTCTTTATATGGCGATTGCCACCGACTGTGGATTCTTTAAATTTAGTAATACTACAGCTAATACACTTAAAATGGCTAGCCGTTGTGTCGCTGCTGGGGCTCGCCCTAATGTTATTTCCGAAACGATTGAGGCCGTAAGTGCAGCACGTCTTGAATTAACGAAACAGGTAATGCAAACTATTGCTTTTTATAAGGATAATAGCGTTGCTACTATCGAGCTATCTCCAGAGGTTATGTCTATATTAGGCGACGACACAGATGGATTCGTCGACATTATTCGTAATGTAGATACTGTTGATGTGGCCATTTTATTGAAAGGTGAAAGCACAAATCGCACGCGTATCAGCCTTAGATCTAAGGGGACAGATGTGAATGCTATTGCTAATCATTTTGGCGGTGGTGGTCATATACGTGCTGCTGGTTGTACCATAGAAGGTTCTATTGATGAGGCTAAGTCTCGTCTATTGGAGGTTATCAAATAATGGATGGAGTGCTGCCATTTTTGAAACCTCCTGGTATTACCAGTCATGATGCTGTAGGTATATGTCGTCGCATTTTAAAAGAAAAACGAATTGGTCATAGTGGCACATTAGACCCTATGGCCTATGGTGTATTGCCTATCTTTTTGGGTAAGGCCACACGTCTCATTGAATACACAGATGGATTTAATAAGACCTATGTAGCAGAATGTAAATTTGGTACCTTTACTGACACTGAAGATAGTACGGGACAGCCGGTATTACCTGACGATGATATGAATCTCACTAGTGGCGTTACATTACTGGCGGATCACTCTGCAATTAATGAACGATTGATACCGCCAACGTGGGATGAATTATCATCAGTGCTATCTAGATTTGTTGGCACACAAGAGCAACGCCCATCCAAGTACTCGGCTATAAAAATTAATGGTATACGGGCTTATGAATATGCACGTAAGGGGATACCTGTAGAGTTACCAATGCGAACCATTATGATTTCTAATATTGAATTGGTAGCTTATGGTTTTCCTTATTTTACAATTCGTGTCACCTGTTCTGGTGGTACCTATATTCGTTCGTTGTTACGTGATATATGTATTCAATTAGGCATTCCTGGGACTATGACTTCCTTGGCAAGAACTTGTGTGGGGCCTTTTGATATTCAATCTGCCTATATAGCGGAGGAATTAACGATTCACGGTGAAAAATTGTTGTTGCCTACGGATATTGCGGTATCTCATCTTTCAAAAGTGGACGTAGATAGTGTACAATTAAAGATGATGGTACAAGGTAAGGAATTACCAATCGTAGAGGCCTTTTCTCATACGATTCCATCTGAAAAGTATAGAGCTTATGGACCTCATGGGTTTGTAGGTATTCTAAAACGAACGAAACATTCACTTAAAGTGGACAAAAATATTTTTATTGAAGGATAAGTATGAAACATTTACACTCGTTTGATGAATTACGTCAAATTAATCGTAAAATCGTATACGCATTAGGCACATTTGATGGTGTACACCGTGGTCATCAACGGGTCATTGGTAATGCAATAGCAGAGGCTAAGGCGCATGATGCCGTTACGGTTCTCGTTACATTTAGTGCGCATCCTATGACTATATTGCGACCTGGAGATGTTCCTAAACGGGTATTATCTGCCGATATTATGGATGAAATCTTAGAATCTTTAAAGGTAGATTATATCTTACGATTGCCTATGAATTTGGACATATTCAATATGTCACCTGATAAATTCTTAGACGCTCTTTGTGGTGATATAGATGTTGTAGGTATCGCAATTGGTACTAACTTTACATTTGGTGCCAAAGGGGCTGGCAATCCTCAGTTAATGCGGGAACGTTTGTCTGCAAAAGGGATTCATATCATTGTTGAACCTTTGCTATCTACAGAAGAAGGTCCTATTTGTAGCACGAATATACGTAAGGCTATAGAAGAAGGGCATATGGAACAAGCGGCGGCTTGGCTCGGACGTCCATACCAGTTTAGAGGTATCGTCATAAAAGGCGATCAACGAGGCCGTACATTAGGATTTCCAACAATTAACTTTTTATTGCCCAATGAGATGGCAATCCCACCTGATGGGGTATATGCTAATCGGGTTTGTATAGATGGCATTTGGTATGATGGTGTTGGAAATATAGGGGATAATCCAACTTTCAAAAATCAATATCATCGATGTGAAGTACATGTATTTGATTTTGACCAAGACGTATATGGTAAAGAAGTAACTGTTCAATTTATATCATATATACGCGGTGAGGTTAAATTTAATAATTTGCAAGAATTGATCGACCAAATGAAGGTCGATGAGGAAACAGCAATTCGGATTTTACGTAATAACCCATAAGGGGGAGCTATGGATATTAAAGACGCACGCAAACAAATAGATACTATTGATGCACAGTTAGTAAACTTATTTGAACAACGTTTATCTATCATTAAATCAATTGGTAAATATAAGGATGAACATCATTTACCACTGATTGATGAAGAACGGGATCATGAGATCATTTCTAGTCTTAAAACTGAATGTGACGATTCACGTATGCTGACATATATTGAATCCTATATGAAGGATGTTATTTCGATTAGCAATGAGTTCTTAAAAGAACACATGCATAAGCATATTTTCCTAATTGGTATGCCTGGTGCCGGTAAAACTACGGTTGGCAAAATGTTAGCTAAAGAATTAGCACGAGATTTCTATGATTTGGATCAAACGATTCAAGATAAAGTGGGGAAAACCGTTCAAAATATCTTTATCTATGATGGAAAAGATGCATTTAGTAAGTATGAATACGAAACAATTAAAGAATTGATTCATAATAAACCATCTGTTATTGCTACGGGTGGTGGTACAGTGACATCTGAAAAAATTGTAAATCTCATGAGAAATAATGGTTTAGTTGTCTTTGTTAATCGCGACGTTAACCATATTCTCGATGACTTGGATTTAGAAATTCGTCCACTTGTGAAAGAAAGTATTGAATATATTTTCAATGTTTACGAGGAACGTTATCCTTTATATGAAAGTGTAGCTCATATTAAGATTGGCAATGAAGGTAGCATTACTGATGCTGTTCAAGAAATTATCGAAGCATTACCTAATACGGAGAAATAATGGAAGTATTACGAGGATTTGTATACCGAATTATATATCAGAACACACAGAACACGTATTGTGTATTTCTTGTGAAAGATTATAATGAGGAATACATTACTTGTACTGGTCGCTTTGAAGCCCCAAAAGAAGGGGAAGATATTGAGATTAAAGGCCGTTATGTAGAACATCAAAAATATGGCATTCAGTTTGATGCATCTAGTATAGAAAAATTAAAACCCGATAATATGGGTGCTGCTAGAATGTATTTGATGAACTTAGGCATAAAGGGATTAGGCGAAAAATCTGTAGAGAAAATCTGTGATTATTTCGGCCTCCGGTTATTAGATGTACTGCGTGAAGAACGGCCAGAAGAAATTAAAGATGTGCCAGGTTTACGCAAAGGCGTTAAAGAGGAATTATATAATACATTACTCGGTGAAGGTATATTATCCGATTTAAACCATTTCTTTGAGTCTCATCAAATTTCTTCTAAATGGTCTCGCACTGTGTACACATATTATGGTGCATCCTCTATAGATGTCATACAGGATAATCCTTATAATTTATTGCGTATCGCCCCAGATATGTTATTCAACACGGCTGATACATTAGCTATGAATTTAGGGCTTGATGCTGATGACGAGCGACGATTAGAGGCTGGTGTAAACTGGATTTTAGGGAATTTAGATAATCAAGGTCATACGTGTTTACCTGTCGATGAATTGATAGGGCGTACCTACGATTTATTGCAAGTAGATGCAGATTTAATAGCTAACCATATTGACTCATTAATTTCTCAAGCTATCATGTATAGTACCTATTATGATGATATACTCTATGTATATCCACCTGAAATGTATGTATCTGAAGTAGAAGGTGTACACTATACGCGTGATTTCTTAATTGAAGCTGATCCTATATCTCTAGATATTCCAGATTTTATTGAGCGATTTGAAGCAGATAATCATATTACCTTTGGCCCTGAACAGAAGGAAGCTATAGAATTATCATTTTTTGAAAAATTTTCGCTTATTACCGGTGGACCTGGCACTGGTAAAACTACGATTATTAAAGCCTTAGTTAAAGGTTTTCAATTAGGTGGATTAGGACGTATTATTCTTTGTGCCCCAACGGGACGTGCAGCAAAGCGTTTAACAGAGGCCACTGAGTTTGAAGCCACAACTATACATCGCTTGCTCATGCCTGTAGCTGGCAGTGATTCCTATGATTTTACTAAAAATGAAGATGATCCTCTTGATATAGATGTTATTATCATCGATGAAGCATCCATGCTCAATGTGCGATTGTTTTATTCTCTTATGTCGGCGATTCCTCGGGAGGCCCATGTTATTATCGTAGGCGATGTGGATCAGCTGCCTCCTATAGGTGCTGGATTCGTATTGAAAGATTTACTTGATAGTGATATGGTTCCGTATACGCGATTACAACATATTTATCGTCAAAGTTCTGGTAATAGTATCGTCGATAGTGCGTATGCTATTAACCGTGGTGAAATGCCAAATCTCGATACGACTAGTGATGAATTCACTTTCATTTCCGTTAACTCTCTTGGTGATATGATGAAAGCCATTGTTGATGTGTATAAACGGGAAAAAGAATTTGTCAATGATGAACTTGATATTCAAATCATTTCGCCTATGCGTAGAGGTAAGGCTGGCAGTACAAGTATATCTCAATATGTGCAGCAATCAGTAAATCTTCCAGAGAGTTATAAAGGGGAAGTGCGTGTTAATGGGATTACATTCCGTGTTGGTGATAAGGTAATTCAAGTTCTTAACAATTATGAATTAGAAGTTTTTAATGGTGAAATCGGTGTTATTTATGCCATTACCAAATCTGATATCTGCATTCGCTTTATTCATAAAGAGGTTCGCCTATCTATTGATGAAGCGCACATGATTATGCCTGCTTATGCTATAACAGTTCATAAAAGTCAAGGCAGTGAATATGGTGTTGTTATCATTCCATTCGTGCCAATGTATGGTGGAATGTTACAACGAAACCTACTATATACCGCTGTTACACGGGCTAAGCGAAAGGTTATCATGATCGGTACAAAGAGTTCTGTAGAGCGTGCTGTTAAAACGGTTAATGGTGAAGAACGATATACATTATTTAAAGAACGTTTACAAGGAAGATGTGATGGATAATGAATCTATTTGATTTTTTATTTCCTCCTGTTTGTCCTCATTGTGGTACCCATGTACAACAACAAGGGGATTGGTGTGATGCTTGTATTGAAGAAGTTCTACATGTAAGACAAGTGCCATCTAAATTACTGTCCTCGCTAAATTCTGCTTGGATTCTAGCTGACTATCGAGGTGGTATTAAATCCATGATATATGACGTTAAATTTAACGAAAAAAAGGAGCAGTCCAAAGGGGCTGCTCCTTTTTTAGCATCGTACAACTTGAGGATGCACGATTATAGGCCTCATTATGTGATTCCTATACCATCAAGTGCAGAAAAAAAGAAAGTTAGAGGATATAATCAGGTAGATCTATTTTTTTATGATTGGGTGTTGTCATTTTCAAATTCTAATCGTATTGATGGTGGAATCAGCGATGACAGTGTAAATGGAGGTATAGAATATAATACTGAAAAAGAGGTCTGTTATAAATGGTTTGATTGTTTATATAAAATGGATACCCATAAAGAAATGTGGCGCC
>OKVZ01000511.1_pt1 | contig 11563 bp, 10 predicted proteins | sample 1606851 | NCBI WGS metagenome assembly OKVZ01 (sample SAMN03281010, study PRJEB24777) | human gut metagenome | isolation source: fecal sample PR157 from 1 month old male Malay infant, caesarean delivered... | reverse complement strand
AAATTGTTAAAGAGCAGTGCCGCTTCGTTTTCGCTGCGGCGCGGGGTGTGCATATTACGCTTTCCCGCTTCAGAGTCAAGCGTTTATTTTCGCTTTTCTCTGCTGACCCGGCGGCGTGTGTGCCGTTATTCCGTGTCAGTGGAGGCGCATTATAGGGAGTAATTCCGAACCTGCAAGGATAAAGTGAAAATTATTTACTGACTGCTCACTTTCCAGGCAAACCTCACTCCAGACCTCAATTTTCGCCTGGTTTTTAAACAAAAACGAGCCGCAAGCGGCTCGTTTTTGCGTTTTGTGACTTACTGCACTGCCACAATACGATCGTCGTTGGCTTCCAGACGGATAATTTTACCAGGAACCAGTTCCCCGGAGAGGATCTGCTGCGCCAGCGGGTTTTCGATCTGCTGCTGGATAGCACGTTTCAATGGACGCGCACCGTACACCGGATCGTAACCATTCTTACTCAGCAGTTTCAGCGCATCGTCGGAGATGTGAATTTCATATCCACGCTCTTCCAGACGTTTGTACAGACGCTGCAGCTGGATCTGCGCAATCGACGCAATGTGTTTCTCACCCAGAGGATGGAATACCACCACTTCATCAATACGGTTGATGAACTCCGGACGGAAGTTATGGCTTACCACACCCAGCACCAGATCCTTCATGTGGCTGTAGTCCAGTTCACCGAAACGTTCCTGAATCAAATCGGAACCCAGGTTCGACGTCATAATGACAACCGTATTACGGAAGTCGACCGTTCTCCCCTGCCCGTCGGTCAGACGACCATCGTCCAGCACCTGAAGCAGGATGTTGAACACATCCGGATGCGCTTTTTCCACCTCATCCAGCAGGATGACGGAATAAGGACGACGACGCACCGCTTCTGTCAGGTACCCACCTTCTTCATAACCCACATATCCTGGAGGCGCCCCGACCAGACGCGAGACGGAGTGTTTCTCCATAAACTCGGACATGTCGATACGCACCATCGCATCGTCGCTGTCGAACATAAAGTTAGCCAGCGCTTTGCACAGCTCGGTTTTACCGACACCGGTCGGCCCCAGGAACAGGAACGAACCAATCGGGCGGTTCGGATCGGACAGCCCTGCACGGCTACGACGAATAGCATTCGATACCGCTTCAACCGCTTCATTTTGACCAATCACACGATTGTGGAGATCGTTCTCCATGCGCAGCAGTTTTTCACGCTCACCTTCCAGCATGCGCGCCACGGGAATACCGGTCCAGCGGGCAAGCACTTCCGCAATCTCGGCATCCGTCACTTTATTACGCAACAGACGCATCGTTTTACCTTCTGACTGCGTCGCTATCTCAAGCTGTTTTTCCAGCTCAGGAATTTTGCCATACTGCAGCTCTGACATCCGCGCCAGGTCACCCACGCGTCGCGCCTGCTCAATGGCAATTTTTGCCTGTTCGAGTTCAGCTTTAATGGTCTGCGTACCGGAAAGGGAGGCTTTCTCGGCTTTCCACTCTTCTTCAAGCTCAGAATACTGGCGCTCTTTATCGTCCAGTTCTTCATTGAGCATATCGAGACGTTTCTTACTGGCTTCATCAGACTCTTTCTTCAGCGCCTGCTGTTCCAGCTTGAGCTGAATGATGCGTCGGTCGAGTCGATCCAGCTCTTCCGGCTTCGAGTCAATCTGCATACGAATGCTCGACGCCGCTTCATCAATCAGGTCGATCGCTTTATCCGGCAGCTGACGGTCAGCAATATAACGATGCGAAAGCGTCGCCGCCGCAACGATGGCCGGGTCAGTGATCTGCACATGGTGGTGCAGTTCATAGCGCTCTTTCAGACCACGCAGGATCGCGATGGTATCTTCAACGCTTGGCTCGGCAACAAACACTTTCTGGAAACGACGTTCCAGCGCAGCATCTTTCTCAATGTACTGACGGTACTCATCCAGTGTAGTGGCACCGACGCAGTGAAGTTCACCGCGCGCCAGCGCAGGTTTCAGCATGTTCCCGGCATCCATTGCGCCGTCTGCCTTACCGGCACCGACCATGGTGTGCAACTCGTCGATAAACAGGATGACGTTACCTTCCTGTTTCGCCAGATCGTTCAGCACGCCTTTCAGACGCTCTTCAAACTCACCGCGGTATTTCGCACCGGCCACCAGCGCGCCCATGTCCAGCGCCAGTACGCGGCGGCCTTTCAGGCCTTCCGGCACTTCACCGTTCACAATACGCTGCGCCAGCCCTTCAACGATGGCGGTTTTACCGACACCCGGTTCACCTATCAGTACCGGGTTGTTCTTGGTACGACGTTGCAGTACCTGAATGGTACGGCGGATTTCTTCATCACGGCCGATCACCGGGTCAAGTTTGCCCTGTTCAGCACGCTCGGTCAGATCGACCGTAAATTTCTTCAAAGCCTGACGTTGGTCTTCGGCTCCCTGATCGTTCACGCTTTCACCTCCGCGCATGTTCTCAATCGCCTGAGTCACATTGGCGGTGGTCGCACCGGCGGATTTCAGCAGGTCGGTCAAGGTACCGCGTGATTCAAGCGCCGCCAGAACAAACAGCTCTGACGAAATAAAATTGTCCCCACGTTTTTGCGCCAGCTTGTCGCAAAGGTTCAGGACGCGCACCAGATCCTGCGACGGCTGAACGTCGCCGCCGGTCCCTTCGACCTGCGGTAAACGGCTCAGCGCCTGATCGATAGCGGTGCGTAACTGGCCAGCATTAATGCCAGCGGACGTTAATAAAGGACGTACCGATCCCCCTTCCTGATTCAGCAAGGCGCTCATTAGATGAAGAGGTTCGATAAATTGGTTGTCGTGCCCCAGTGCGAGGGACTGGGCATCGGCGAGAGCAAGCTGGAATTTATTAGTAAGACGATCCAGACGCATAACTCCTCCCATAACAGGTCAAATTTGCTACTGGAGATTAAATGAGGTCATCCCTCAATTATTCAAGGTTAATGACCTGAATTATGTGAAAAGAAAACGGCACGTGCCGGATCGTCTTGATTCTTTAGGTTATATCAGCCAAATGAAACTTGCCATACGGCCCGTCGTCTTGTCGCGGCGATAAGAGAAAAAATCACCATTTTCGGTGAAGGTGCAGCGATCGCCGCCGAAGATCTGCGTCACGCCGACGCGGTTCAGGCGCTGGCGGGCGAGCTGGTAAATATCGGCCAGATATTTATCCCCCGAAGGCAGGAAGGCGTCCACCGCTTGCGGATCTTTTTCCATAAAGGCTTCGCGAACTTCCGGCCCCACTTCAAAAGCGCGAGGGCCAATGGCCGGGCCAAGCCAGGCCATAATATTGGCGGGCTCATCCTTAAAGCAGGCGACGGTTTCTTCCAGCACGCCTTCACACAGTCCACGCCAGCCCGCGTGCGCTGCAGCCACCTCGGTGCCTGCACCGTTGCAGAACAGCACCGGCAGACAATCGGCGGTCATTACGGCACAAACGGTTCCCGGCGTATTGCTGTAAGAGGCATCAGCGCGTTTGGAAGCATAGGGCTCTCCCGTCAACTTCAGCACCGCCTTGCCATGAACCTGTTCCAGCCAGACCGGTTTCGACGGCAGGTTCCCCGCTGCAAACAGACGCCTGCGGTTCTCTTCCACGTGTTCCAGGTTATCGCCACAGTGTGCGCCGAGGTTCAACGACGCCCACGCGCCCTGGCTCACACCGCCAGTGCGGGTTGAACTGCAGGCAGCCACGCCGGCAGGCAATGGCCACTCCGGGACAATCAGTTTGGTCATAACCAGTCCACTTGATCCTTATGTTCTTCGAAATCAGCACGCATGGCGTCAATAAGGTCCACCATATCCTGCGGGATAGGCGCATGCCACTCCATCTGAATACCGGTGATAGGGTGATAAAGACGCAGCATGGTCGCGTGCAGCGCCTGACGATCGAATTTACGCAATACGCTGATGAACTCATCCGACGCGCCTTTAGGCGGACGCGGACGACCACCGTAGACCTGATCCCCCACCAGCGGATGGGTAATGTGGGCCATATGCACGCGGATCTGGTGGGTACGTCCGGTCTCCAGACGCAGACGCAGGCGCGTATGAATACGGAAGTGCTCCATAATGCGGTAATGCGTCACCGCCGGTTTACCCATCGGATGCACCGACATATGGGTACGCTTGGTCGGGTGACGGCTAATGGGCTCTTCCACCGTCCCGCCAGAAGTCATATGCCCAATGGCTACCGCTTCATATTCACGGGTGATTTCGCGCAGCTGCAGCGACTCCACCAGACGGGTCTGAGCAGGAACGGTCTTAGCCACCACCATCAGACCGGTAGTGTCTTTATCCAGACGGTGCACGATGCCCGCGCGCGGAACATCCGCGATCGGCGGATAGTAATGGAGAAGTGCGTTAAGTACCGTACCGTCAGGGTTTCCCGCGCCCGGATGAACAACCAGGTCGCGCGGCTTGTTGATCACCAGAATGTCATCATCTTCATAGACGATGTCCAGTGGGATATCCTGCGGCTCGAAGCGGATTTCCTCTTCGATTTCAGCATTGATGGCGACAGCTTCCCCACCTAACACCTTCTCTTTTGGTTTGTCCCAGATCTTGCCGTTTACCATCACGCGCTGGTCAAGGATCCATTCTTTTATGCGTGAACGCGAATAATCAGGGAACAATTCGGCCAAAGCCTGATCTAAGCGTTGACCGAGCTGATTTTCGGAGACTGTTGCGGTGAGTTCTACTCGTTGTGCCATAAACTGCTTCTTCGTTTAACGTTGGGTTTTACGGCTTTGCCGTTTAATATAGTGTGCTATTGTAGCTGGTCTTAATCGGGAGCAGGAACAGAGTTTCTCCCGGACAAACATTTGAGGAAAGTCAAAACGTCATGACGCGCATGAAATATCTGGTGGCAGCGGCCACGTTGAGCCTGGCTTTGGTGGGCTGCTCCGGTTCAAATGAACAGGTCCCTGACAATCCGCCGAATGAAATCTATGCGACTGCACAACAAAAGTTGCAGGACGGTAACTGGAAACAGGCGATAACGCAACTGGAAGCGTTGGATAATCGCTATCCATTTGGTCCGTATTCGCAGCAGGTACAGTTAGATCTCATCTACGCATACTATAAAAATGCCGATCTGCCGCTGGCTCAGGCAACCATCGATCGTTTCATGCGTCTGAACCCGACTCATCCTAACATCGACTATGTGATGTACATGCGCGGGCTCACCAACATGGCGCTGGATGACAGTGCGCTGCAGGGCTTCTTCGGCGTGGATCGTTCCGACCGTGACCCGCAGCATGCGCGTGATGCCTTCAATGACTTCTCTAAACTGGTGCGCGGCTATCCGAACAGCCAGTACGTGACCGACGCCACCAAGCGTCTGGTGTTCCTGAAAGATCGTCTGGCGAAATATGAATACTCCGTGGCGGACTACTATACCCGCCGTGGCGCATGGGTTGCCGTGGTTAACCGCGTAGAAGGTATGCTGCGTGATTACCCGGATACTCAGGCAACGCGCGACGGCCTGAAGCTGATGGAAAATGCTTACCGTCAGATGCAGATGACCGCTCAGGCTGAAAAAGTGGCGAAAATCATCGCCGCGAACAGCAGCAACACCTGATTTTGCCTCAATGCAAAACGGCAGCCCGAAGGCTGCCGTTTTTTTATTCGTTTCTGAGCGTCGCTGAAGCGCGTTAGCCTCAACACATCCAGTCAACTATGGCCTCAATTTTTGCCTTCTACAAGGTAAATCTCACCTCTTCCTGCCCTGCCTCACAAAAAAGATTCCCTGACAAAAACCGACAAAATAACGTGATCTAAATCACACATTTTGACATTAGGTCGGGTATGCTGGAATCACCAAGACGGAAAGACAAGAGGTAAAATTTATGACAATGAACATTACCAGTAAACAAATGGAAATTACTCCGGCAATTCGCCAGCACGTCGCAGACCGTCTCGCCAAACTGGATAAATGGCAAACACATTTGATTAATCCACATATCATCCTGTCCAAGGAGCCGCAGGGTTTCATCGCTGACGCAACTATCAATACTCCAAACGGCCACCTGGTCGCCAGCGCAAAACATGAGGATATGTACACCGCAATTAACGATTTGATCAACAAGCTGGAACGGCAGCTCAATAAAGTGCAACACAAAGGTGAAGCCCGTCGCGCCACAACGTCGGTGAAAGACGCCAGCTTCGCGGAAGAAGTTGAAGAAGAGTAATCCTTTAAATTGAGTGTACCGCCAACGCGCCTTCGGGCGCGTTTTTTGTTTTTTATTGACAGGGTGAAAACAGTACGGGTACTTTAACGGTATCACTCACAGGATGACTTTATGAAACTTACGCCGTTCTTCTTCGCATTCTTTTTTACCTTCCCCTGAACGGGAGGCGTTTCGTCGTGTGATAAAGAATGCGAAGACGAACAACAAGGCCTCCCACACCGGGGGGCCTTTTTTATTGATAACGATAAGATGAGACAGTCAACACTATGACACCGGAAAACCCGTTACTGGATCTGCGCGTAAAAATCAGCGCGCTGGATGAGAAACTGCTGGCGCTGCTGGCCGAACGCCGCGCCCTTGCCGTTGAAGTGGGTAAAGCCAAGCTGGACTCCCATCGTCCGGTCCGTGATATCGACCGCGAGCGGGATCTGCTGGAACGTCTCATTCAGCTCGGCAAAGCGCATCATCTCGATGCCCACTACATCACCCGGCTGTTCCAGCTCATCATCGAAGACTCCGTTCTGACCCAGCAAGCGCTACTCCAGCAGCATCTCAATAAAACCAATCCGCACTCTGCGCGTATCGCTTTCCTCGGGCCAAAGGGCTCCTATTCTCACCTGGCCGCACGTCAGTATGCCGCTCGCCATTTCGAAGAATTTATTGAAAGCGGCTGCGCGAAGTTTGCCGACATTTTTAACCAGGTCGAGACCGGCCAGGCGGATTACGCCGTGGTGCCGATTGAAAACACCAGCTCCGGCGCCATCAACGACGTCTACGATTTGCTGCAGCACACCAGCCTGTCGCTGGTCGGCGAGCTGACGATCCCTATCGATCACTGCGTGCTGGTCTCCGGTTCAACGGACCTGAACACGATCGAAACGGTCTACAGCCACCCGCAGCCGTTCCAGCAGTGCAGCCAGTTCCTGAACCGCTATCCGAACTGGAAAATTGAGTACACCGAAAGCACCTCGGCGGCGATGGAAAAAGTCGCCCAGGCGAACTCCCCCAACGTTGCGGCGCTGGGCAGCGAAGCGGGCGGCGCGCTGTATGGTTTACAGGTGCTGGAACGCAACCTGGCAAACCAGACGCAAAACATTACCCGCTTCGTGGTGCTGGCCCGCAAGGCAATCAATGTGTCTGACCAGGTACCGGCCAAAACCACGCTGCTGATGGCCACCGGCCAACAGGCCGGTGCGCTGGTTGAAGCTCTGCTGGTACTGCGTAATCACAACCTGATCATGACCCGGCTGGAATCGCGGCCAATCCACGGTAACCCATGGGAAGAGATGTTCTATCTTGATATCCAGGCCAACCTGGAGTCTGCTTCCATGCAGAAAGCCCTGCGCGAGCTGGGCGAGATCACGCGTTCCATGAAGGTGCTGGGCTGCTACCCGAGCGAAAACGTCGTTCCGGTCGATCCAATCTAACGTTCGATAAAACGGCTTTTCTTCATCCCTGCCACGCTCACCGGCAGGGTGAAGATGGCGCCGGAGAGCGGATATTTCGCTACCTCCTCCGCCTCCATATTCTCCCGCGTGGTGGTAATAAACAGCGTTTTCATATCATCGCCGCCAAAGCAGACCATCGTCGGGCAACGTACCGGCATACGGTACTCTTCCAACTGCTCCCCTTGCGGTGAAAAACGCGCGATGCGCCAGCCGTCAAACAGCGCGCTCCAGTAGCAGCCTTCCACATCCATCGCCGCGCCGTCCGGTATCCCCTCGCCCTCTTTAAACTGACGAAACACTTCTCGCTTACCCGGTTCGCCCTGCTCATCAAGCGACGTACGATAGATCACACCATTTGGCGTATCTGAGGTAAACATCCACTGCTTATCCGGGCTAAACGCTAAGCCATTATGCCCGTGGATATCGCACTGGATCACCTTCGGCGTCAGGTCGTTGTCGATGCGCATCAGCAGGGCGCCGTTGTAATCTCCCGGCCCCCAGAACGTGCCCGCATAGAACCGGCCCAGATGGTCGGTGCCTCCATCGTTAAAACGCGCCAGCTGCGGGTTAGAGGGGTTATCACACACCTTGCGGCGCAGCAGGCCGTGTTTATCGGTCAGCCAGATACCCGTTCGCATCGCAACGATAAAACCACCCTGCTCACGCAGCGCGAAACACCCCACCTCCTCGTGGAAAGAGAGTACGGTGTGTTCCGCCGTCGGCAGATGGTAGCGGTGGATCTCGCCTTCCAGAATATCGGCCCAGTAGAGCGCCTGCTCTTCGGCGCTCCACGTCGGGCATTCAGGCAAATGCCCGGTGTAATTCAACAGCAGCTGCGGTTCAGCCATGACAGTTCCCCAAAATGAAAAAAGCCAGCGATGCTGTTTTAATTTTAGACGCAATACCATGAAACAAAAGGATTTGTTTCTAACGATGTCCACACGTCGTCCACACATCGAAAACGCGGTCCCATGGCAGGGCTTTAACTTTAGCTGGCAGGCTGACCAGATACGCCAGCTTACGCGCCGCTTTAATATTACCTACATCGGGATCGACACAACCGGCATCGGGAAAGGGGTGTATGACCTGGTCAGCAAGTTTGCCCCGCGTGAGGGGAACGCCATTCTTTACAGCGTCGAAAGTAAAAACCGCCTGGTAATGAAGATGATCGACGTCGTGGAACGTAAGCGCATCGAATGGGCGAAAGTCGCCATAGACGAAACCAACAAAGAGCGCGTCGAAATCCTCGCGTCGTTTATGGCTATCCGGCGCACCACAACTAACAGCGGCAACGCGTTAACGGCCAGCATGGTGGCGTATTGTATGAGCGGCGCAACATGGTTGCCGGTGGCTATATCAGCGGCGGCTGACGCCTGACCAGGTCGAACAAGCGGTCTTTGATTATCTGCTGTTTGGCGACGTCGCAATCCTGAAAATTCGCAACGTATTCGGGGAGGTGATCGACCTGCTGCCGCTGCCGTCGCTTTATCTGCGCTGCCGTAAAGACGTAACGTTCGCCGTTCTCCAGGAAGGACCAGCGCTGATTTATGACCCGGAAGACATTGTCTTCTTTAAAATGTATGACCCGCGTCAGCAGGTCTATGGCCTGCCGGATTATATCGGCGGGATCCATTGCGTTTTACTTAACAGCGAAGCGACCATCTTCCGCCGCCGCTACTACAACAACGGTGCGCATATGGGCTTTATTCTGTATACCAGCGACCCAAATTTAACGCTGGAAATGGGAAACGAAATCAAAGACAAGATTGCGCAGTCCAAAAGGCTGGGCAACTTCCGCAACATTTTTATCAACATCCCGAAAGGCGACCCGGACGGGGTCAAAATCCTGCCAGTGGGTGAAGTCAGCGCAAAGGACGAATTTCAGAACATCAAAGGGATCACCGAGCAGGATATCTTTACCGCGCACCGTTTCCCCGCAGGGCTGGCGGGCATCATCCCGACTAACGGCGCGGTAAAGGGCAACCCTGAAACCGCCCGCACGACCTACCGGAAAGATGAGGTTATCCCGTTGCAGCGTAAATATATGAATGATGTTAACAATGACCCGGAAATCCCGCCGCGCTTACACCTTAATTTTGACGTTGAATTGCCGGTAATTACCGCCGATAAGGGCGAAAGATGAACGTAATTAGTTTAAAATCATCCCCATTGTTAGCAATGGCGTGCGGGGTGGTGAACATGCGAGTTTTTAAAATTAAATGTCCTGAATGCGGTAAACCGGCCATCATTCGTAAATCTGACTGGAAAGACAAAAAACTGGCGGATTTATACTGCGCGTGCACCGAAGTTGAATGCGGCCACACGTTTGTTTTTAACGCCTCGTTTTCTCACACGCTCAGCCCCAGCGGGATGACTGGTAACAAGCTGGTCTAATTCCTGATTGACCGACTCAAACCAGATGAACGACAGTTCGCTTTAGACTTATTAAAAAACTGAAAATTAGTTGTTGCTCCTAAAAAGAGGAGCAACTTTTTTAACTAAATCGAGCCACGATAAACAATATTGAGTGCTCTGGAACAAAATGCAGACAACTCTCCATGCATAACTGGCTCATTAGCCGCATTGGGATTTGTGTCATGATGGAATCTACCTGCATAACTGTTGATCTGATTCAATTCATCAGTAATCGATAATGCATTATGAAGAGGTGTGTTCACCTCTGCTGACAATATTAACTGAATGATTTCACCAAAAAGCTTCCCTGGAGAAATATGCCCAGGGAATCGACGATGTAAATAACCTTCCAATAGTGGTCTGATAGCAATAGCGACATCTTGCGGATTGAATTGCTCTCCATTTAGATAACCACTCACTAACCTATGATTTTTATAGTAAGGACTCTCGCATTCTGCCTCAAGATTTAGAGCCATCAAGTTACTGAATTGTCCTTGTGCATGCACTACCTTGATCAATGAAAGAGCATTTACATCCACTCCCCGCCTCAAGAATTCATCCCTCAAACTTTTTATAAAGTAAGCATCATGAGCCAATATAATTAATTGTTTGCACTTCTCATTTAGGAGCCTTAACTCTGTAATAGTTTGCTGTTTTCTATGAGTATCAAAACTGCACATTGGATCATCGATAAGTACAATTTTGTCATTCAAATTTTCATCTTCTGAAATTACTGCAATGAAGAATGCAAAAGCCAGCGTTCGCTTATCTCCTTCGCTCAAACAGGTTTTAAAACCTGCATCTTCCCCTTGCAATGTAATTTCACTCCCCCTTAACTTTAACCCATACTCTGTTCTTGGCTCACCATTTCCAAGATAATTGTAACTTATCTCATCAATTGTAAATGCCGCACCGAACTTGAGTAATAATTCATTAATAGCCGACTCGTATCTACCAAGAGTCGTTTGCATAATAGTATTTAGCGCCTCTCTTTTAGCAGTCTTCGTAGCAATAGCAGCCGTTTCATTAGCTTTCGCTATAGTGTACTCATCGATTAAATCTTGCACTGCTTTTGAATGTCGAATTTTAATTGTGCTTAGTCTTGCATTTTCTTGAGTAAGAGCATGAGTATTTATATTTTCCAAGCTCAATTGATACTCATCTATTTGGTTGTTCAAACCATCAACCAGAGTATTAAATTCGATAACGCATTGAGCCATTTCATTTATTATTGCTTTAACTGACTCCTCATACTTAACATCTAACTTCAAAAGAGGATTCGATGATTTAAACTGAACGCATTCTGTTAATAGTCCCTCAAGATTACTTTTCAGTTCTTTCAATCTTTCGAAATTAGGGCTTGAAATATTTAACGGTAAAAACTCGCTCCAAGAATTAATACCATCAGTTATATTGACATACTCTTGCTCAATAGCGGGTAAGTTGAATTTAGATAGTAGTGATACTCTCTTATTCTCCAAAGAAGCAATTTCTGATATGAAGTTACTAT
>OKVZ01000509.1_pt1 | contig 11599 bp, 10 predicted proteins | sample 1606851 | NCBI WGS metagenome assembly OKVZ01 (sample SAMN03281010, study PRJEB24777) | human gut metagenome | isolation source: fecal sample PR157 from 1 month old male Malay infant, caesarean delivered... | reverse complement strand
TGAATATGGAAAGAGTTTTTACCCAGATCGATACCAATGAGCGCAATGTTTTCCATGATAGTTCTCCGAATGAAAGCCTGTCCTCAGCATAATACCGGGAAGGAGGGAGTGACCATCTCATTAAATATTCTCGTTTGCGGGATAAAAGTGACCTGACGCAATATTTGCGTTTTGATGCTTATTGATAATGTTGTCACAAAAAGTGAGGGTGACTGCATGGATAAATTACTTGAGCGTTTTTTACAGTACGTTTCGCTGGATACCCAATCTAAGCCGGGTGTTCGCCAGGTGCCGAGCACCGAAGGCCAGTGGAAGCTATTAAACCTGCTTAAAGAGCAGCTTGACGCCATGGGGCTGGTCAACGTCACGTTAAGCGAGAAAGGCACTGTGATGGGAACGCTGCCGGCGAATGTCGACGGGGATATCCCGGCGATTGGCTTTATCTCCCATGTCGACACCTCTCCGGATTTTAGCGGTAAACATGTGAACCCGCAGATTGTTGAAAACTACCGCGGCGGCGACATTGCGCTGGGCATTGGCGACGAAGTGCTCTCGCCCGTGATGTTCCCGGTGCTGCACCAGCTGCTCGGTCAGACGCTGATCACCGCCGATGGTAAAACGCTGCTGGGGGCGGATGACAAAGCGGGCATCGCGGAGATCATGACGGCGCTGGCGGTGCTGAAGGGCAACGATATTCCGCACGGCGATATCCGCGTGGCCTTTACGCCGGATGAAGAGGTCGGCAAGGGCGCGAAGCACTTCGACGTGGACGCATTCAACGCGCAGTGGGCCTATACCGTTGACGGTGGCGGCGTCGGTGAGCTGGAATATGAAAACTTCAATGCCGCGTCAGTCACCATCAAAATTGTCGGGAACAACGTTCACCCAGGCTCTGCCAAAGGCGTCATGGTCAACGCGCTGTCGCTGGCGTCGCGTATTCATGCAGAAGTCCCGGCGGAAGAGAGCCCCGAACAGACCGAAGGGTATGAAGGTTTCTATCACCTGACCAGCATCAAAGGCACCGTGGACAGCGCGCAGATGCACTACATCATCCGCGATTTTGACCGTAAAGCCTTTGAGGCGCGCAAGCGCAAGATGATGGAGATCGCCAAGAAGGTGGGCAAGGGCCTGCATCCTGACTGCTATATCGAGCTCATCATCGAAGACAGCTATTACAATATGCGCGAGAAGGTGATGGCCCATCCGCATATTCTCGATATCGCCCAGCAGGCGATGCGCGACTGCGATATTGAACCGGTATTAAAACCGATTCGCGGCGGTACCGACGGTTCTCAGCTGTCGTTTATGGGACTACCGTGCCCGAACCTGTTTACCGGTGGCTATAACTACCACGGTAAACATGAGTTTGTGACGCTGGAAGGGATGGAAAAGGCGGTCAAGGTGATAGTGCGGATCGCGGAGTTGACTGCGAAGCGGTAGTCGCTTTAAGCCGGGTGGCGGCTACGCCTTACCCGGCCTACGTTCAAATTGTAGGCCCGGTAAGCGCAGCGCCACCGGGCAGAAAGGCAAGGAGTGCCCATGTCAAACTACCGTCGCCATTACGTCCCCGGTGGCACCTGGTTTTTCACCGTTAACCTGCAAAACCGTCAGAGCGATTTGCTTACCCGCCATATCGATAGCCTGCGTTCCGCCACCTCAACGGTTAAGCGTGCGAAGCCCTTCACCATCAACGCGTGGGTTATTTTGCCTGAACATATGCACTGTATCTGGACCCTACCGGACGGGGACAGTGATTTTTCCGCCCGCTGGCGGGATATCAAAAAGACATTCAGCCGCAGCATCGACATGCGCTATATCTGGCAGCCACGATTCTGGGAGCACACCATCCGCAACGAAGAGGACTACCGGCGGCATGTGGATTACATTTATATCAATCCGCTGAAGCACGGCTATGTGGGTAAAGTCAGCGACTGGCCGTATTCAACGTTTCATCGGGACGTGGCTCAAGGGTTGTATCCGGTGGATTGGGCAGGAGAGATTGAGGATTTTGCCGCGGGGGAGCGGAAGTGAAAAGCCGGGTGGCGGCTACGCCTTACCCGGCCTACAAAAGCTCGATCCCGTAGGCCCGGTAAGCGCAGCGCCACCGGGCACTAAAGCGACTCAGTCCTCAAAGAACCAGTACCCGCTGTTGACCAGCGCGGCCAGCATCGCGAGGAAGGACGGGTCTTCCAGCGCATCGCCAAAGGTATCAGCAGTTAGCACCAGATGGCTGGCAATCGCTTCCAGCGCCGGTCGGTGCGGTGAGTCCAGCTTCTCGCCGTTGACGAACACGTCCTCACCAATGCGCAGCACGCGCAACCCGCCCAGGCGCGTCAGCTTGTCGCCTTGCTGAAGCGCATCGTAAATCTCGTCCGCCTGATACGGCGGCTCCGGAGGCGCAACGTCCAGCTCGTGGCGGGACTGGCTAATAAACTCGCCAAACCACTGACGGAAATGTTCCGGCTCGTTGATCAGATCCAGCATCATGCCGCGCAGCTTATCCAGCTCCGCAGGCAGGATGTCTGCCGGGTGCTCACGCGCAGGCACGTCGGGATCGCTGTAACGATAGCTGCCCAGCTCGCGCTGCAGAACATAGTCGGCAAATCCGCTGATCATCTCGCGGCCGCTTGGCGCGCGGAACCCGACGGAGTAGTTGAGGGAGTTCTCCAGGGAGTAGCCTTCATGAGGGAATCCCGGCGGGATGTAGAGAATGTCGCCCGGCTCCAGCTCTTCGTCGATAATCCCTTCAAAGGGATCAACCTGAAGCAGGTCCGGATGCGGGCAGTGCTGCTTCATCGGCACTTTTTCGCCCACGCGCCAGCGGCGGCGGCCCGTACCCTGAATGATGAACACATCGTACTGGTCCAGATGCGGGCCTACGCCGCCGCCCGGCACGGAGAAGGAGATCATCAGATCGTCCATGCGCCAGTCGGGCAGGGCGCGGAACGGACGCATTAATGCGGCCGTCGGCTCATGCCAGTGGTTGACAGCCTGTACCAGCAGCGACCAGTTGTTTTCACCGAGATGATCGTAGCTTTCGAAAGGACCGTGGCTAACCTGCCATTTCCCGTCCTGGTGGCTGACCAGGCGGCTGTCGACTTCGTTTTCCATGGCCAGACCGGCCAGCTCGTCAGGCGAGATAGGGTCGACAAAATTGCTGAACCCGCGTTTCAGAACGACCGGGCGTTTTTGCCAGTAACGTTCAATAAACTCGGGCCAGTTAAGCGTTAAGTGATAATCCATATTTTTTTATTCCGCAGGCTCTTACTGATTCGGATTATAACGGAAGCTCAGCCCCCCGGCTGCGAGATCCTCGCATTTTTCACATAACGGGTTAACTATCGTTCGATGTGGGCTGCTGGCGACCAAAAATGACCTCCATTCGCGCGCCGCCCAGCAAACTTTCGCTGGTTTCGATTTTCCCGTCGTACTGGTCGACAATCTCCCGGGCGACGGCTAATCCAACGCCCTGGCCAGGACGTAGCGTATCGGCGCGTTGACCGCGATCGAACACCACATCACGTTTATTGCGCGGGATCCCCGGGCCATCATCCTCCACGATGATATGCAGTTCGTTATCCGTCTGGCGCGCCGACACTTCCACGAACTCCAGACAGTATTTGCAGGCGTTATCCAGCAGGTTGCCCATCACTTCCATGAAGTCATTTTTTTCACCCACAAAGCTTATCTCTGGCGAGATATCGAGGCTGATATTCACCCCTTTACGCTGATACACCTTGTTGAGGGCGGACGTGAGGTTATCCAGAAGCGGGGCGACCGGATGCAGCTCGCGGCTCAGCAGGGCGCTACCGGAACGCATGCTGGCGCGGTGGAGGTAATAGCCAATTTGCTGGGAAATACGGCTGATCTGCTCCAGCATCACCGGCTCGGCATCGTCGACGCTCAGCTTCGAACTGCGCATGGAACGCAGGGTGCTTTGCATCACCGCGAGCGGGGTTTTCAGGCTGTGGGTCAGATCGGTAAGCGTCGTACGGTATTTATCATAGCGTTCGCGTTCACTTTTCAGCAGGCGGTTGAGGTTACGCACCAGGCTGGTGAGCTCGCGGGTGGTTTCCGGATTAAGCTTTTCGCGATGATGTTCTTCCAGTTCGCGAACCTCTTTCGCCAGTGATTCAATGGGGCGCAGGCTCCACCACGCCGCTATCCACAGCAGCGGGATCACCAGCAGCAGATTTGCCGCCAGAACGTAGATGAACCAGCTCCAGACCATATAAGAACGCTTCAGCTCGACCGGAATGGTGTCGATCACCACGATGGTCAGCTGCGGCATGTTTAGCGTCGCCGGATAAAGGTTGATCGCAACGGAGTGCGTCATCTCCGTTTCGGCGTCGTCGGCGCGGATCTCGTTCAGCTTTTGCTGCAGGGAACGATCTTCACGGATCAGCGAGCTGGTGGTGTTGAGATCGGCTTCAATTTCGTGAAACCCGTTGGTTTTAAGCCACTCCGGACGAATGCTTTTGACCAGCCACGGAATATCGCGCTGCGCCCACAGCAGCTTCCCCTTTTCGTTGTAAATCAGGGCCAGGGTGGGGCTTTGCTGATTAAGGTTTTCCGGCATTTCGACGGTGATTCGGTTATCTTCCCATTTCGCCAGGGTATAAAACAGATTGCTTTCGCCGCGTAAGAGACGAAAGGTCGTTTTATCGAAGCTGACGCTGTACCCCACCAGGGCGACCATGCCGTAGGAGAGCGACAGCACCAGCACCACCGCAGCCGTTGCCAGTAAAAAACGAACCCGCAGTGAGAGGGGCAGAAGATGACGCAAAATCCGTCTCATTTAGCGTAATTCAAACAGGTAGCCCTGACCGCGGACGGTGGTAATCACATCCTGCGGGTGCTGGGCCTGAATTTTCTTACGCAGTCGTCCCATCAGCACGTCAATGGTATGGCTCTCGCGCAGTTCAGCGTCAGGGTAGAGCTGAAGCATTAAAGAATCTTTACTCACCACCTTGCCGCTGTTGCGGATCAGCGTTTCCATAATCGTATATTCGAATGCGGTCAGCTTGATGACTTCATCGTTAATTGAGAGCTCGCGGCGGGAGAGATCGACCTGGAAAGGCGGGATAGAAATAACCTGCGACGCCAGCCCGCTGTTGCGACGGAGCAGCGCCTGCATGCGGGCCGCCACCTCTTCAATATGGAACGGCTTAGTGACGTAATCATCTGCACCCGCGCTGAGCACTTCAACCTTATCTTGCCAGCCTTCACGAGCGGTCAGCACCAGAACCGGCAGGGAAACATCGTGGCTGCGCCAGCGGCGAATCAACGACAGGCCGTCCTCGTCAGGCAACCCTAAATCGACAATGGCGATATCCGGCAGGTGTTCATTGAGATAATAATCGGCTTCTTTTGCATCTTCAGCATCGTCCACCTGATGTCCCATCTCCTGAAGCTGAACCTTCAGGTGATGGCGTAGCAATGCGTTATCCTCAACAACCAGTACGCGCATCATCTTTTCTCCCAGAATAAATAGTATGAATAGTTTAACGCTGATTATGTTGCTGTGGGGATAAACATTGAGTAAACCGGGGAAAAGCAACCCCCTTTCCGGGCGGAAAGGGGGGAGAGGAGATTACTTCAGCTCGTCAACCATGGTGATGGCGCGGCCAATATAGTTCGCCGGTGTCATCGCCTTCAGGCGGGTTTTCTCTTCTTCCGGCAGCGCCAGGCCGTCGATAAACTGCTTCATACCTTCGGCATCAACGCGTTTGCCGCGGGTCAGCTCTTTCAGCTTCTCGTACGGTTTTTCGATGCCGTAACGACGCATCACGGTCTGAATCGGCTCCGCCAGCACTTCCCAGTTGTGATCCAGTTCATCCAGCAGACGGTCACGGTTCACTTCCAGCTTGCTCACGCCTTTCAGCGTGGACTGATACGCGATCAGCGCGTAGCCGATGCCCACGCCCAGGTTACGCAGTACGGTGGAGTCGGTCAGGTCGCGCTGCCAGCGGGATACCGGCAGTTTGCTCGCCATATGCTGCAGCACAGCGTTCGCCAGACCCAGGTTACCTTCGGAGTTTTCGAAGTCGATCGGGTTCACTTTGTGCGGCATGGTGGAAGAGCCGATTTCACCGGCGATGGTTTTCTGTTTGAAGTGGTTCAGGGCGATGTAGCCCCACACGTCACGATCGAAGTCAATCAGGATGGTGTTGAAGCGCGCGATGCAGTCAAACAGCTCCGCAATATAGTCGTGCGGCTCAATCTGGGTGGTGTACGGGTTCCACTGAATGCCCAGCGAGGTCACGAACTCTTCGCTGAACTGGTGCCAGTCCACTTCCGGATACGCGGCGATGTGGGCGTTATAGTTACCGACCGCGCCGTTGATTTTGCCCAGAATTTCAACCTGTTCCAGCTGACGGTACTGGCGCTCCATACGGTACGCGACGTTCGCCATCTCTTTACCCATCGTGGATGGGGTGGCTGGCTGGCCGTGGGTACGGGAGAGCAGCGGAATGTCGCGGTATTCCACGGACAGCGCTTTCACCGCGTCGATGATTTTACGCCAGTAAGGCAGCACCACCTCTTTGCGCGCGGTGGAGAGCATCAGCGCATGAGAGAGGTTGTTGATGTCTTCAGACGTACAGGCGAAGTGGATGAACTCAGACACGGCGTGCAGCGCAGGAACGCTTTCCACTTTCTCCTTCAGGAAGTACTCAACCGCCTTCACGTCGTGGTTGGTGGTGCGCTCAATGGTTTTAATGCGCGCGGCGTCTTGTTCGCTAAACTCGGCAACGATTTTATCAAGGTAATCGTTTGCCTTTTCGTCAAAAGCAGGAACTTCCTTGATTGCTGCCTGGGCGGCCAGCTTTTGCAGCCAGCGTACTTCAACCTGAACACGGAACTTCAGCAAACCATATTCGCTGAAGATCCCGCGCAGCGCGCTGACTTTATCGCCGTAGCGTCCATCGACAGGGGATACGGCGGTCAGTGAGGATAATTCCATAATTCGCAACTCCGGGAGGTTAACAATGAGCAAGAATTTGTTTTGCCTGAGTGGTCAGGCGATTACGAGAAAACATTAACTGCAGGCGGCCACCGCCAACCTGGTGCCACAGTACGGCGGCACGGATCCCTGCCAGCAGGGAGGCGCGTACTTTTGCCTGTACCTGCGGGCTTTGCAGCACGGCAGGGGAGCCGGTGACCTGAATCCGTGGGCCCAGCGGGCTGATGACGTCAACATAAATGCCGACCATGGCGCTCAGCAGCGTGTCGGACTGCAGGTCAAAATGGTCAAGCTGACGCTGTAACCCGGCAATGCGATCGCCCAGGGTATTAAGCGCGCCTTTTGCTGCGCTCAGCTTACGCTCCAGCACCATCAGGCTCAACGTGTAGCGGGTCAGCTCTGCGTTTAACCCCTGACGGCTGCTGGCGTTAAGCACGCCAAGCAGGGTTTCAAGACCGAGACGAAGATTGGTTTCACTGCCACCGAACACGCCCAGGGTCGAACCGGGGTTGAGGTCGATAACGCTATTGAGTGAAACGTGCAGGGCATCAGCGTCGCAATGACCCTGATGCGCCAGCTGTTGCACCAGACGGGCTGACTGGCAAATTCCCGCCAGCGCCAGGGTGATGTCATAGTAGTTCTTCGCCACACGGTCTCCTTTATGTGTGCAAACGCTGTTAAACAGCGGGCAGCGGCAGGCGCTGTTCAATGATCCCGCCGCCCAGGCAGATTTCGCCGCTGTAGAAGACAGCGGACTGACCCGGGGTGACGGCGGCGACCGGCTCGTCGAAGCGCACGTCAATGCGGTCGTCATCAAGCGCGGTAACGGTGCAAGGAATATCGGTCTGACGGTAGCGTGTTTTCACCGTGCAGCGCAGCGTGCCTTTCAGCGGCTCACGATCGACCCAGTGCAGCTGCTGCGCGATCAGGCCAACGGACATCAGACGCGGATGGTCATGGCCCTGAGCAACAACCAGAATATTGTTTTCGACATCTTTGTCGACCACGTACCACGGATCTTCGCTACCTTCTTTCGTCCCGCCGATACCCAGGCCTTTACGCTGGCCTAAGGTGTGGTACATCAGCCCCTGATGCTGGCCAATCTCTTCCCCGTCGACGGTGACAATTTTACCCGGCTGTGCGGGCAGGTAACGTCCGAGGAAATCGCGGAATTTGCGCTCGCCGATGAAGCAGATGCCGGTAGAGTCTTTTTTCTTCGCGGTGATGAGGTCCAGCTCTTCGGCAATTTTACGCACCTGCGGCTTTTCCAGCTCGCCGACCGGGAACAGGCTCTGGGCGATTTGCTCGTGGCTCAGCGTATAGAGGAAATAGCTTTGATCTTTGTTGCCGTCCAGACCGCGCAGCAGCTGGCTTTTACCATTCACGTCTGCGCGACGCACGTAGTGACCGGTCGCAATGTAGTCTGCGCCCAGATCTTCCGCGGCGAATTCCAGGAAGGCCTTAAATTTGATCTCTTTGTTGCACAGAATATCCGGGTTCGGCGTACGGCCCGCTTTGTACTCTTCAAGGAACAGTTCAAATACGTTGTCCCAGTATTCTGCGGCAAAGTTAACGGTGTGCAGTTCAATGCCGAGCTTATCGCACACGGCCTGCGCATCGGCGAGATCCGCTGCGGCAGTGCAGTATTCCTCGCCGTCATCTTCCTCCCAGTTCTTCATGAACAGGCCCTCCACCTTATAGCCCTGTTGCTGTAACAGGTAGGCGGAAACGGAGGAATCGACACCGCCGGACATGCCGACGATCACTTTTTTCTGGCTGTTATCTGACATGGAATACTCACGACATTGAACTTCAAGGCGGCGTATTCTATCACGCCCCCCCACCATTGGCACCCTCTGTAAACGGCCAGTTAAATGCGCCGATGACATCCAGCGGCAGGCGTGCGCCTGACTGCCAGCAGCGAATGCTTTCCGCAACCAGCGGCGAGCGCAGGTTTGGCGCGTTCAGGATCTCGTCGGCGGTGACCCACAGGCAGCGGTCGATATCGTTATCCTGCGGTTCAGTGGCGCACGTTTCGCTAAGCTCAACGGCAAATAAAAAACGCAGGAACGGTGTGCTGTCGGGCGCAATCCACTGGTGCATACGGATGAAGTGCTGGGGCTCGGCGTGAATACCGGTCTCTTCCCACAGCTCGCGTTTTGCCGCCTGCAGGAGGGTCTCATTGGCTTCAAGGTGCCCGGCAGGCTGATTCCACAGCGCTTTGCCGTTAATGCTCTCTTCGACAACAAGGAATTTCCCCTGGGCGTGGACCACGCAGGCAACCGTGACATGAGGTTTTAACATAGTGACTCCTTAAGAGGTAACGTCCCGCCATTCACCGTTTGCCATCGTTTCCAGCGTGTAGTTACCCATGGCATAACGAATCAGGCGCAGGGTGGGGAAGCCGACGTGTGCGGTCATGCGCCGAACCTGGCGGTTGCGGCCTTCATAAAGGGTGATTTTAAGCCAGCTTGTCGGAATGGATTTGCGTTCGCGGATAGGCGGGTTACGCGGCCACAGCCACTCCGGTTCATTCACGCGTTCAATACCTGCCGGCAGGGTGGGACCGTCGTTTAGCGTGACGCCTTTGCGCAATTTTTCCAGCGTCTCGTCATCCGGCTCGCCTTCTACCTGGACGAAGTAAATTTTGCCGGTGCGTTTCCCCGGCTGCGTGAGCTTCGCCTGCAGCGCGCCGTCGTTGGTCAAGACCAGCAGGCCTTCGCTGTCGCGGTCCAGACGCCCGGCCGCGTAGACCCCCTGAACCGGGATGTAGTCCTTAAGCGTGCTGCGCCCGGCTTCGTCGGTGAACTGCGGCAAAACATCGTAGGGTTTATTGAACAGAATCACCCGCTTTGGCTGGGTTTCTTGCGGTCGTCTGGCGGCTTGTCGCGAGCTGAATCGCTCAACCCGGTGTTTTGTAAAAGAAGTTTTCTTCATGGTATTTTCAGGCGTTATCAATTGCCGCATTATAGCCTAATAACGAAGACCTTTCATGGCGTCGGACAATCAGGTACTATCGAAGGGCTCATTACAATTTATTAACATAAGATCAGTAACAACCAGAAGCGCTCGAAGGAGAGGTTAATGGAAAGCAAAGTAGTTGTTCCGGCGGAAGGTAAAAAGATCACCCTGCAAAACGGCAAGATTAACGTTCCTCACAATCCGATCATTCCATTCATCGAAGGTGATGGTATCGGTGTAGACGTTACCCCGGCAATGCTGAAAGTGGTTGATGCCGCTGTTGAGAAAGCCTACAAAGGCGAGCGTAAAATTTCCTGGATGGAAATTTACACCGGTGAGAAATCGACGCAAGTTTATGGCCAGGACGTCTGGCTGCCAGCAGAAACGCTGGACCTGATCCGCGACTACCGCGTTGCTATCAAAGGCCCACTGACGACGCCAGTTGGCGGCGGTATCCGTTCCCTGAACGTGGCACTGCGTCAGGAGCTGGACCTGTACGTCTGTCTGCGTCCGGTTCGTTACTATCAGGGCACCCCAAGCCCGGTTAAGCACCCAGAACTGACCGATATGGTCATCTTCCGCGAAAACTCAGAAGACATCTACGCGGGTATCGAATGGAAAGCGGACTCTGCTGATGCAGAGAAAGTGATTAAATTCCTGCGCGAAGAGATGGGCGTGAAGAAAATTCGCTTCCCTGAGCATTGCGGTATCGGCATTAAGCCGTGCTCCGAAGAAGGGACCAAGCGTCTGGTGCGCGCGGCCATCGAATATGCGATCACCAACGACCGTGACTCTGTGACCCTGGTTCACAAAGGCAACATCATGAAGTTCACCGAAGGCGCGTTCAAAGACTGGGGCTACCAGTTGGCGAAAGAAGAGTTCGGCGGTGAGCTGATCGACGGCGGCCCATGGCAGAAGATCAAAAACCCGAACACCGGCAAAGAGATCATCATTAAAGATGTGATCGCCGATGCGTTCCTGCAGCAGATCCTGCTGCGTCCAGCGGAATACGACGTGATTGCCTGTATGAACCTGAACGGTGACTACATCTCTGACGCCCTGGCAGCTCAGGTTGGCGGTATCGGTATCGCCCCTGGCGCGAACATCGGTGACGAGTGCGCCCTGTTCGAAGCAACCCACGGTACTGCACCAAAATACGCAGGCCAGGACAAAGTGAACCCGGGCTCTATCATCCTGTCCGCAGAGATGATGCTGCGTCATATGGAGTGGTTCGAAGCCGCAGACCTGATCGTCAAAGGTATGGAAGGCGCGATCAACGCGAAAACCGTAACCTATGACTTCGAACGTCTGATGGAAGGCGCTAAGCTGTTGAAATGCTCAGAGTTTGGCGACGCGATTATCGCGAATATGTAATCATGATGTTAGATTAAATCGTAACGGGAGCCGATTGGTTCCCGTTTTTATTATTAGCTTTCGAAGGTAATGATACCAACGTGTTGATTTCGTATTTTCACTGACACCAGGATCATCCTGATGTTACAAGGATTGAATGACTACAGATTAAAATAGTCATCAACAGGTTGACAGCGGCTTTGTTGAATAAATAAGATTTCGTGCGAACGACCCTGTAGCTGGCTGGATTTTCAGGCAATACGCACGCTTTCTGGCATCCCAGCCTTTGTCATCCTGTTCAACGCACGCACCATGGCCATA
>OKVZ01000507.1_pt1 | contig 11673 bp, 9 predicted proteins | sample 1606851 | NCBI WGS metagenome assembly OKVZ01 (sample SAMN03281010, study PRJEB24777) | human gut metagenome | isolation source: fecal sample PR157 from 1 month old male Malay infant, caesarean delivered... | reverse complement strand
GCATCGAGGCGAGGATCAATAGCGCCGGAATGTATAGATAGCAGGCCTTGATGGCCAACAGGGCGCTGTCGCTCTGCGTGTGGTTGGCGATATAGCCGCTGGAGGAGAGCAGCACGCCGGTGATAGCCCCGGCACCAGCCATCGCCACCTTGCCGAGAAAACCGTTTATCGAGGTCAGGATCCCTGCGGTATTAATCCCGGTTTTCCACACGCCGTAATCCACCGGGTCGGCCTGCATCGAGAAATAGATAGCCGTGCGTTGGCCGGCGCCGAGGGAGAGGATCACGGCCCCGACGATCAGTCCCAGAACGTGGGCGCCAGACACCATCATAATCCCCATCCCGAGCAGATTGACCGCGCTGGCCACCAGATAGACATGACGTTTTTTCATGCGTCGGGCCAGCAGCGGGACGGTGAGGGTGCCGAGCAGGGGAACGAAGGTGGAGATCCCGGCGATAACCGCCGTCAGCTCGGTATTCCCGACGTAATAATGGAAGAAGTACACCAGGGCTCCGGTCTGAAAGAAAAAGGCACCCCACATCAGAAAGATATTGCTGGCGAAGACCCACCACGGACGATTGGCGCGCAGACTAATCCAGGCGCGTTTCAGGGTCATGCGCTCCCCGGTAAGGGTGATCTTTTCTTCGACGTTGCGAAAGCTCACCAGCAGGAAAAAGGCCGCCAGTACGCCAAAAATCACCGCGGTATAGAGGAATCCCTGCTGCTGGTTGCCTTTGCCTAGCATGCCGACCAGCGGCAGCGTAGCCACGGCGACGATGGTGGCGCCAAGGGAGCCCAGCAAAATGCGCACCGCCGACAGCGTGGTGCGTTCTGCGGAATCACTGGTTAAAAACGGCAGCATGGCGCAGAACGGAATATTCACCAGGGTGTAGAGGAACGACAGACACAGATAGGTGACAAAGGCGTACAGCAGTTTGCCGGTGGTGCCGAAATCCGGCACATAAAAGGCCAGAATACACAGCAGGCCAAAAGGCAGGGCGCCGATCAGCAGCCAGGGACGGCAGCGCCCCCAGCGGGTGGTGGTATTGTCGATCACCAGCCCCATCAGCACGTCGGCCACGCCGTCTACCAGCCGGGTGACCAGGAACATCAGGCCGACATAATAGGCCGGGAGACCCATGACGTCGGTGTAAAAGAACATCAGATACAGAGAGATCATCTGCCACACAAGGTTGCAGGAGAGATCGGCAATGCCATAGCCAAGGCGCTGCCGCCACAGGGTAAACGTTGTTTCTGCCATAAATCACTCGCTTATCGTTGTTGTTAAAGTCCGTACTGGCGAATAAACCAGGCCGGGGTACAGCTCCACGCATGGCAGTAACTGTTGATAAGCTTACTGCCATACGGGGAAAAGTCAGGATGTTGGGGGTCGAAAATTTCCCAGAAGGTGTCGGCGCCATAGGCGACCATCGCCCCCCAGTAGGCTTTGATCTCCGCCACCGCCTCCTCGCGCAGGCCGGACTGTAGCAGGGCAACAATGTGATGATGACGCAGGTACGGGGTATTCATGGCAATGGCGGGCGGCTGCTGCTGCAGGCGGCGCATCAGCGCCTGACGCTGCCCGGCGGTGCCAACTTCCGCCAGCACCAGCCAGATCTGCGACGCCCATGAGACCTGACGCACGGCGCCGCTGATAAACACCTGCCGCTCGTTGTCCCACAGGTGGTGGAGGGCGGCCTCCTTCAACTGCCAGAGCGTGGCAGTGTAGTCGGGTACCCGCTGCGGTTCAAAACGCTGCGCCAGCCAGAGGGCGCGCTGCAGACAGTAGATGAGCACCCCCTGCGCCGACGCCTGTTTATTCAGCTCCGCCTGCCAGTCGATAAAGACCCACCAGTCATCGCTGTCGCGCACCAGCCCCTGAGAATCGCAGCGGGTCAGCGCCAGCTCGATTTGCCGCCGCGCCGTGGGCCACAGCTCACCGACGGTTTCCGTGTCGCCGGTGCTTTGCAGGTAGTTATAAAGCACGTCGACAAAAAACAATGAGTAATCAAACAGAAAGGTGTCATCGGCGCGTACCTCTGGCTGAACAAAGACATTGGCGGAAACCATGCCATCTTCCCGGGTATGGCCGGCAAAGAGATACAGGCAGCGGCGGACCAGATCGTGGTGGCCGAAGGTCACGTCATTCACCTGCGCCTGCAGGCGCAGGTCGCCCAGCCACAGCCGACGGTCGCGTTTCGGCCCATCTTCAAACACCTCCTGCATGCAGTTTTTCAGGGTACGAACGGCAACGTCATCAATGGCTTTCAACTGCGGATCGGCGATGACCGCCGGGTGCGGGCTGCCGGCAGAGGTGACGGTTTCCAGAGCGATCTCATCGAACTGCAGACGAAACTTGCGCGACAGCGCTTTGACCTCCACCTTCAGGTAGCGCAGGCAATAGCGACGTGGCAGAGCGACCCGGGCGGGCAGGACGTCAAGCCACAGATCCTGCTGCTGCAACCAGCTGCTGCTCAGCCATCCCTGGTATTCGCTGAACGGCTCACAGACTTCGCTCAGCGTCTCGCCGAAGGTGAAGTGCAGATGGGCCGGGGCATCGGGCGGGCTGCCGACGCTGCGGCAGCTGAACTGCAGGTAGCCAACAAAATGGCTGCCAAAATCAATAATGATGCTGTCGCCGACGTTGAGCGGTTGCTGATAAAACTGCTCCGGCGTGCAGACGGTATTCCCCCGCCAGCCGTTCAGCGCTCCTGGTTCAGCGACGGCCTCGACGATGGCCTGCGGCGTCTGGCGCAGGCGTTGCAGCGCGGGCGTCAGGTCGGCCGCACGCTGTAAAAAGCGCGGATGACGGATCATCGCCACGCTGGAATTGTATTGAATTGCTTGTGACATACTGCGTCCTCTCCGTTAGGTTAGGCGCAGCATAGGCCGTCGTCCGGCGCGGCTACCACTCTGGCAATGCCAAACCGTCAGTGAAAATGGCAGGAATAATGAGGTGGGGGCGCTGGCGATCACAAATCCGCACATCGGGCGCGTGCCGAGGGCCGGAATAGATTATCGTGCCCCTGCGCCATAGGTTGTTCAGGATTTGCTGTAATGATGACACTGACCGTTGAGTATTATTTCACCCATCCCCAGGATAAGCTCGGCATGTACGCCAGTGACCCTGAGGATAATAGCCAGGAGCATGGCCATGAATTTGCCGAACTGGTGATCGTCGAGGAGGGGCATGGGTTACACGTTATTAATGGTCGCCCGCTGTATATCCAACAGGGAGACGTATTTTACGTCCAGCCTGGCGATGTGCATTATTATGATGAGCTGGGGACGCTGAAGTTGATTAATGTCTTAATTAATCCGGCGGTGGCCTTTGGCTATTTACAGCAGATGGAGGGATTGCTGCAGCAATTATCCGCGCAGCGCGCCGCCTGCTATGGCTGGCTGGCGCCGGAGACTCGCAGCTATTGCCGGGAACTGGTGGAAAAGATATTTTCCCCGGCGCTGAGGGCGGCGGATAATACCCCGCTACGGGAGTCTCTCTTTTTCCAGCTGGTGACCACCATTCTCACAGCCGAGTCGGAAGCCGAATATAGCAGCACTCGCTATAAACTGCATAAATTACTCACCTGGCTTCAGGAGCACTGTTTCGAAGAACATAACTGGCAGCAGCTGGCGGAGCAATTTCATCTCACCACCCGCACCGCGTTTCGCCATATTAAAGAGGCCACCGGATTAACCCCGGATAATTATCTGAAACGTCTGCGGCTGGTCTCCGCGCGGGTCAAATTACGCGAAACGGAGATGACCATTACCGAAGTGGCTTATCTGTGCGGCTTCGCCAACAGCAACCACTTTACCACCCTGTATAAAAAAGTGTTTGGCCTGACCCCCAGCGCCGATCGCCGCCGCCCACCGGGTTAAAAGGGGGCCGCAGGCCGGGCAGGGGAAAAACCGGCCGCCCGCGGCAAGTCACGCTTATTCGTCGAGGGAGTTTGCCCGTACATGACGGCCGCTGGCGACAAAATTGCCGGTGCCAAGATGATGCAGGGTATTGAGCTTATCGTCGTCGAATTGCCAGCGTCCGGTGACGAACGCGCGCTCATCGGCGGCGGCAGAGACCACCTCTCCGAACAGGGTGTCGTACTGGGTCTGGGCCGCCGTCGCCGGCAGCAACCGGCACTCCATCCATGCCAGACATTTCTCCTCGATCAGCGGCAGCCCCAGCTCCGGACCGGTTACTACCGGGATCCCCCAGGCATTGAATTTGTCCTCATCGCGGCCGCTGACGCTGCCGACGGCGTAGGTCCAGCTGGCGGCTGCGACGCCGGGCACCACAATGCCGAAGGTGCCATTGCGCTCGATGATCTCCCGCGTCCAGGTGCTTTTATCCACCACGATAGCCACCCGCGGCGGGGCGAATTCCACCGGCATTGACCAGGCGGCGGCCATAACGTTGCGCCGGTCGGACGAGGCATCGTAGCTGGTGATCAAAATGGTTGGGCCGTGGTTGAGCAGGCGGCTGGCGTACTGCAGTTCAACGTGGCGAAAGCGGCTCATAGGCGTTCCTTGAATAATGGGTCGGTTGGCAGGTAACACGTTAAGCCGCAATGAAAATGTAATCAATACGTCATCTCGTCTGACTATAGTCGCCAGCACTAAGTCCCAAAGAGGATCACAATATGTTGGCTCCCCTGATGCTATCCCAGGTGAGCGTGCCCCGTCGGATGTCGACCGCCGGGCTGGTCTCGCTGTCCCGAAAGGGAGGGCGATGATGCGCACGCTGACCCCTATCACCCTGCAGGAGGTCTCTTTCGCCTTCGCAGAGACCCCTATTCTTGACCGCTTCACGTTGCATATCGAACCCGGCCGCATCGTGGCGCTACTGGGCCCTTCCGGCTGCGGCAAAAGCACGTTGCTGCGTCTGCTGGCCGGGCTGAGCGTGCCGGCCAGCGGCGAAATCCGCTTTGGCGACAGGCTGGTCGCCCGCGCAGGATGGGGATTGCCCCCGGAGCAGCGCGATATCGGCATGGTTTTTCAGGATTATGCCCTCTGGCCGCATATGAGCGTGGCGCAGAACGTCGCCTTTCCGCTGCGCATGCGCGGCGTCTCCCGCAGCGAACGCGAGCGCCGGGTCAGCGAGGCGCTGGCGCGGGTAGGCCTCAATGGCTTTGCCGAACGTAAGCCTTCAGGCCTCTCCGGCGGTCAGCAGCAGCGGGTGGCGCTGGCGCGGGCGATCGTCGCCGCGCCGCGGGTGCTGCTGTTTGATGAACCGCTCTCCAACCTGGACAGCGAACTACGCGAATCGCTGTGTGGCGAAATGAGCCGCCTGCTGCGACAGCTCGGCATCACCGCCCTGTATGTCACCCATGACCGACGTGAAGCCGAGCTGTTAGCCGACCAGATTGTCTATTTATCCGCGGGCCGCGTGGCCGCTGTCCGCGCCGTTACGCCAACCTCAGGGGAAGTTGCATGAACACCGTTATGACCGTTAAGAAAGGAGTGGTACTCGCGATGGCTCTCTCCGCCATGATGCTCTCCAGCGCCCATGCGCTGACCGTTTACACCGCCGGACCCGGCTCGCTGGCGAAAAGCCTGGCCAGCGGTTTTGAACAACAGACCGGGGTGAAGGTGACCGTTTTTCAGGCCACCACCGGCAAAGTGATGGCCCGACTGGAGGCCGAGCAGGCCAACCCGCAGGCGGATGTGCTGATCTCCGCCTCGTGGGATACCGCCGAAGATCTGCACCAGCGGGGCTGGTTGTTGCCTTTTGCGAGCGCCAACGCCGACCAGGTACCGGCGAACCTGAAATCGGCGGACTATATCGCCCAGGGCGTCTCCGCCCTGGGTATTGTCTGGAACAGTAAAAGCGGCACCCCGGAACCGAAAGAGTGGCGGGATCTCACCCAGCCGGCGTTTAAAGACAAGGTGACAACCCCCGACCCGGCGCTCTCCGGCGCGTCGCTGGATTTGCTGATCGGGCTGCAAAACAGCATGGGCGACCAGGCCTGGCAACTGTTTGACGATCTGAAAAAGAACGGCATGGTAGTCAGCGGACCCAACGCCCAGGCGGTGACGCCGGTGATGCAGGGGGCGAAAGCGGCGGTGTTTGGCGCGGTGGATTATGTCTCCTACGGCAACATTCAGCAGGGCGAGTCGCTGAAGGTGATCTTCCCGGCCAGCGGAACAGTGATTGCCCCGCGCCCGATGATGATCCTCAAAACCAGCCAGCATCCCGGCGATGCCAAAGCCTTTATCGATTACGTGCTGTCGCCGGAAGGTCAGGCGAAGGTCGCCGACGCCTGGCTGATGCCCGCCCGCCGCGACGTGGCGGCTAAACGTCCGCTACTGGACGCGCTGAAGGTGCTGCCCACCACCAGCGAGGGCAGCAGCGAGCGGGGCGCCGTGCTCGCCCGCTTCAGTCAGCTGTACGCGCAGTAATTGATCCCGTTTCTCCGGCGCTCGCCGCCGGAGGACCCTCAGCTTCAGGAACCGGTTGTGAAACAAACATTCCTTTCCGGCGCGACCCTTGCCGCCCTGGTGATGCTGGTCGCGTTACCGTTAGTGTTTATTCTGCTGCAGGCGATTTTTCCCCATTTTAGCGCCGGTTCGCTCGGGGACGCCTTTGGCGGTATCCCGGCGCTGCTGGCCGATCCTCAGCTGCCGGCGATGCTCGGCGGTACGCTGTGGATCGCCGCCGGCGTGGCGCTGGTCAGCGTAATGATTGGCCTGCCGCTCGGCATCCTGCGCGGTATGTTTTCGCTGCCGCTGCCCCGGCTGTGGGATCTCCTGTTTTTGATCCCCTTTCTTACGCCGCCCTATATCTCGGCGCTCTCCTGGATGCTGGCCCTGCAAAGCCAGGGCTATCTGCAGCAGCTGACCGGCTGGCAGCTGAACGATCTGCTGTTCAGCCGCAGCGGGATCGTGCTGGTGATGACCTTTAACATATTTCCGGTGGTCTACTTTGCCGTCTCCCGCAGCCTGCTGGCGAGCGGGACCCGGCTGGCGGTGGTCGCCCGCGTCCATGGCGCCAGCGCCTGGCGCGCCTTCTGGCACGTGACGCTACCGATGCTCTCTCCGGCGCTGGCGGCGGGGATGCTGCTGGCGTTTACCCTCGCCATCGAGGAGTTTGGCGTACCGGCGGCGCTGGGCAGCCGGGCGGGAGTGGTGATGCTGACGGTCGGTATTGAGAAAAAGCTGGCCGACTGGCCGGTGGATCTCCCTGGCGCCGCGCTATTGTCGCTGCTGCTGATGGCGGTGGCGTTGTTCGCCTGGTGGCTGCAAAGGCGGCTGGTGGGGGAGAAAGAGGTCACCAGCGGCACGGGTAAGCCGGGGGAGAACCGCGGGGCATGGCTGGGCTGGAGGACGCTGCCCGCCGTGCTGGCGATGGCGGCCGTCGGCGGCCTGGCGGTCGGCGTCCCCGCCGTCTCGATGATGCTCACCAGCGTGATGGGCACGCTCTCCGGTGGCGTGAGTGTTGAGAATGTCACACTGCGTCATTTCGCGGCGCTGTTTGACCAGCAGGGAGATGCCCTGTCGGCCCTCGGCACCAGCCTGTCGCTGGCCCTGGGTTCGGCGCTAATCGTCGGCGCGCTGGGCCTGCTGGCCGCCTGGCTGGTGATGGTGCGGAAGATTAAACGGCGCGGGATGGTGGACGCGCTGTCGCTGATGCCGGCGGCGCTGCCGGGCGTGGTGGTGGGGGTCGGTTTGATCCTGCTGTGGAATCAGCCCTTCTGGCCGCGCTCGCCCTATAACACGCTGTGGATGCTGCTGCTCTCCTATTGCTGCCTGCTGTTGCCCTGGCCGGTGCGCTATGTCGGCAGCGCGCTGCGCCAGCTGGGCCCGAACCTTGAGCCCGCCGCCAGGGTGCACGGGGCGTCGCCACTGCAGGCGCTGCGGTTGATTGTCCTGCCGCTGGTCTTTCCGGCGCTGCTGGCGGCGATGCTGATGGTGTTCGCGGTGGCTTCCCGGGAGCTGGTGACCTCGCTGCTGCTCTCTCCGGCCGGTACGCAAACCGTGGCGGTGTTTATCTGGCGCCAGTTCGAACAGGGTTCCGTCGGTCAGGGCATGGCGATGGCCAGCCTGACGTTGTTGACCGGTCTGGTCCTGATGCTGACGGCGCTGGCGCTGATGCAGCGCCGCACGCGCGGTTAACGCTAAGCGCACAAAAAAGACGGTCGGCGCGGAAAAATAGGCTATAAATGTCGCACACCTACAGCTGGAGGCCCTGATGAGTCCCTTTTTACGCGCCTATTTTTCCCGTCTGAGCTGGACGGGTGAGCCTGATGTTTCCATTGATACCCTGCGGGAACTGCATCTGCAGCATAACAGCGCCATCCCCTTTGAAAACCTCGACGTCCTGCTTCCGCGTGAAATCCACCTTGACGATGGGGCGCTGGAAGAGAAGCTGATCGCCGCCCGCCGCGGGGGGTATTGTTTTGAACAGAATGGCCTGCTGGAGCGCGCGCTGCGCGAGATAGGCTTTAACGTCCGCAGCCTGCTGGGCCGCGTGGTGCTGGCCAACCCGCCGCAGATGCCGCCGCGTACTCACCGTCTGTTGCTGGTGGAGGTGGCGGGGGAGCGCTGGATCGCCGACGTCGGCTTCGGCGGCCAGACGCTGACCGCGCCGATCAAACTGCTGGCCGATATCCCACAGCAAACGCCGCACGGCAGCTATCGTCTGGTGCATGAAGGGGATGAGTGGACGCTGCAGTTCAACCATCACGAACACTGGCAGTCGATGTACCATTTCGATTTAGGCCGCCAGTATGCGTCTGATTATGTGATGGGCAACTTCTGGTCGGCGCACTGGCCGCAGTCCCACTTCCGGCACCATCTGCTGATGTGTCGTCATCTGCCGGAAGGCGGCAAAATGACCCTCACCAACTTCCACTTTACCCACTGGGAGAATAACCATGTGGTGGAGAAGGTCGATTTTGCCGATGTCTCCGCGCTGTATGAAGCGCTGCAGACCCGTTTCGGCCTGGGTGTGGACGATCCTAAACATGGCTTCAGCGAAGCGGCGCTGGCGGCGGTGATGGCGGCGTTCGATACCCATCCGGAAGCCGGGAAGTAAATCTCCCCATGCCCGGCGGCGCTGCGCTTGCGCGGGCCTGCGAGGTTTGAGCCTGTAAGAGGACTCTGTAGGCCGGGTAAGGCGACAGCCGCCACCCGGCGAAATTACAGGTACCGTGCCTGATATCTTGCCCGACGGCGCTGCGCCTGCGCGGGCCTGCGAGGTTTGAGCCTGTGAGAGGCCCCTGTAGGCCGGATAAGGCGTAGCCGCCATCCGGCATAAAACCTGGAGCCAGGTACGATAAATACCCGAACTTGGCGCGAAGGCCTCGTCCGGGCCACCGGTAAGGATGAATGGTAAACGCCGCCAGCGCTCAGCGCCGGGAGCGTACCACCTGGTAACGCCGGGTGAAATACTCCACCGGCGCGCTCCAGACGTGAACCAGGCGGGTGAAGGGGAAGATCAGAAAGATGGTCATTCCGAGCACCAGGTGGACGCGGTAAATCCATGCGACACCGTCCAGATGCGCCGAGGCGCCGCCGTGGAAGGTGACCACCGCCTGCGCCCAGTCCACCAGCTTGAGCATTTCGCTGCCGTCCGGATGCTGGGCGGAGAAGGGGATGGTCGTCAGCCCCAGCGCGCACTGAATCAGCAGAATGCACAGGATCAAAATATCCGCGGTCGTGGAGGTGGCGCGAATTCGCGGGTTGGTCAGGCGGCGCATCAGCAGGCCGATACCGCCTACCAGGGTCAGCACGCCGCATACGCCGCCAAGGATCATGGCCATCAGCTGCTTCAGGGACATCGGCAGGAACCACGAGTAGACCCAGTGTGGGGTCAGCATGCCAAAGAGATGGCCAAAGAAGATGCCGAGAATGCCGATATGAAATAAGTTCGACCATAGCACCATCCCGCGCTTATCCAACATCTGGCTGGATGAGGCGCGCCAGGTATACTGCCCGTAATCGTAGCGCAGCCAGCTGCCCACCAGAAAGACGGTGCCGCACAGGTAAGGGTAGATATCGTAAAAGAAGACGTTCAGATACTGGATCATTTCGGGCCTCCGGCGCGGATGTCAACGTACTGCGGCGCCACATCCTGACTAAAGCGTCGTTGATAAGCTTGCATCGACGAGCTATCGCAAGCGGTCGCGTTATCTTCGATAAACTTCACCTGCTCTTCTTCCCACACGGCGTCCAGCGCCTGACGGGTATCGTCGCGCTTTTCTCCCGCCACCTGTTTTGTGACGCTGTCACTGGTGAGCGGGCTTTTAGCCAGCGCCAGCAGGGCGTCAAACAGCTGATAATACGGGCAGGCTCGCTGCTTAAGACGGCCGCCGAACAGCGCCAGAATCGGCGCGATATTCTGCAGCCCCTCCCGAGCCTCCGCGGGAGGTAGAATACTGAGATACTCCAGATACAGCGGCAGATGGTCGGGCAGCTCGCGACAATCGATCTGCAGACCCGCCTGCTGATACTGATTCATCAGGTCGACCATCGCCTGGCCGCGGTCGCGGGATTCGGCATGCACATGTTCAAACAGAAGCAGCGAGGTGGCGCGCCCGCGCTCGAACACCTCGCACCATTCGGCCTGGCGATCCAACAGCGGAGCCGTCAACAGCTCACCGACAAACGGCGTCAGGGAAGGGACATCGGCCCTGATCAGCGCCAGGGCGTCGTCGCGGTTCTCCCACAGTAACTCGTCGGGGTACTCCAGCAGCAGACCGATCACTTTCAGGATCCGCATCACTCGCCCTCCCCATGCTTACGCACGCCGCTGACGTCGATGGCGTCGATCCGCCGGCTGTTAAACAGGTTGAATTTCGTATCTGACCCGTGGCAGCCATCGCCGAAGGTAAAGCCGCAGCCGTTACGTTCCGGAAAGGCATCCTCCGCCAGTTCGCGATGGCTGGTGGGGATCACGAAGCGGTCTTCGTAGTTGGCGATCGCCAGATAGCGATACATCTCTTCGACCTGCTCAACGCTGAGGCCCACCTCTTCAATGGCGCGGGTATCGGTGACGCCCTCGACGGTTTGCGAGCGCTTGTAGTGGCGCATCGCCATCATCCGTTTCAGCGCGCGCAAGACCGGTCCGGTATCGCCGGCGCTCAGCAGATTCGCCAGGTATTGCACCGGGATGCGCAGACTCTCAACCGCCGGCAGGATGTTGCCGTTGCTCGGTAAGCCGCCGGCGTCGGCAACAGACTGGATCGGCGACAGGGGCGGCACGTACCAGACCATCGGCAGTGTGCGATATTCCGGATGCAGCGGCAGGGCCAGCTTCCAGTCCATCGCCAGCTTATATACCGGAGACTTCTGCGCCGCCTCAATGACGTTGTGCGGGATCCCTTGCTTTAGCGCTTCCTCGATGACCGCCGGATCGTTTGGATTAAGGAACACCTCGCACTGGCGCTCATAGAGGTCGGTTTCATGTTCGGTACTGGCCGCCTCTTCAATGCGGTCGGCGTCATACAGCAGTACGCCAAGATAGCGGATGCGCCCGACGCAGGTTTCCGAGCAGACGGTCGGCTGGCCGGACTCAATGCGCGGGTAGCAGAAGATGCATTTTTCCGATTTTCCGCTCTTCCAGTTAAAGTAGATTTTTTTGTACGGACAACCGCTGATGCACATCCGCCAGCCGCGGCATTTGTCCTGATCGACCAGTACGATGCCATCTTCCTCACGCTTGTAGATGGTGCC
>OKVZ01000501.1_pt1 | contig 11783 bp, 8 predicted proteins | sample 1606851 | NCBI WGS metagenome assembly OKVZ01 (sample SAMN03281010, study PRJEB24777) | human gut metagenome | isolation source: fecal sample PR157 from 1 month old male Malay infant, caesarean delivered... | reverse complement strand
AAATGGCGAAGAAACGGTCTAAATAGGCTGATTCAAGGCATTTACGGGAGAAAAAATCGGCTCAAACATGAAGAAATGAAATGACTGAGTCAGCCGAGAAGAATTTCCCCGCTTATTCGCACCTTCCTTAGCTGATAAATGACCTGCTCAATACCGCCGTAGGTATCGGGATAGTAAGTCTTATAGACGTGTAGAACTCTCAACTGACACCCTTAGAGTAATTTATAGGCGTTAATGGTCTGGGTCGCACAGTTCTCCCACGAAAACTGTTTCGCCTGAGCAAGACCGCGCGCGGTGGCGATTTCCCGCCAGCTATCATCTTGCAGGCTCTGCAAAATTTGCGCGCTAATCGCGTCTATATCATTAGGATCGGCAACGAGGCCGGCATCGCCAACAACCTCAGGCAAAGAGGTGACATTGGAGCATACTACCGGCACACCGCAAGACATCGCTTCAAGAATAGGTAAACCGAATCCCTCGTAGAAGGAGGGATAAACAAAGACTCTGGCCGCTGCGTACAGATACGGCAGGTCTTCATCCGGAACATATCCGAGGTAACGGATCCAGCCTTCCCGAGTACCGCGCTCGACTAACTGCCACAGCACATCGTCTTCCCAGCCGCGATAGCCGCTAAGGATTAGCGGATAGCGCATGCGGATCTCCATCGGTAGCAGCTGATATTTCTGCAGTACCGGCAGACACTCTGCCGGGCTGCGTGGGATATAGTCACTGCTGCAGGCTAGCTTGGTGGTTACGATCCGCTCCTCCGGATAGTTGAACAAGCGGATAATTTCACTGCGCGAGAAATCAGAAACGGTCAGGATCAGCTTTGCCGAATCCAGACTCTCATGCAGGGACTTCTCCATATAGCGAACCCGATCTTTTGGATGATATTCCGGGCAGGTAAAAATGGATATGTCATGAAACGTGGTCACGGCGCGTTCCAGTTTATGCGGCAGATAAAAATTGGGGCCATGGTAGATATAATCCTTATAGTCGCGCAATGCCCACGCCTGGCGCCGCGGATGCAGCAAGCGATAAGCCTCAATCATGGTCGTCTGTCGGCGTAGAAACGCCGACAGACAACCATGATTGCTGGCTTTGGTATCGCTTTTATTCTCCACCAAAGGGATCTGTTCGATAAACGACGCACCGTGAAATAGCTTTAATTCTTCAATTTCGCGGGCGACCGCCAGCCGCTTAACCAGCTCCAGGGAATACCGACCGATGCCCGTTAATGGGTATTTAATTGGCTCAGTAGCAAAAATAATTTTCATAACGAACTCATCACAAGGGCCACCGGGGTAGCCCTATTAATAGCGATTATTGCTTCGCGGCTGGCGCGATAATCGGCAGATTTTTCAGGAGAAGTTCCGCACTCTGCTTCCAAGTTAACCAGTTGATATTTTCGGAACGAGGATGAGCGTTTTGCTCATACAAGGCTAACCAGTCTTCGACGGCCTTAGCTATGTCGGCCGGCGCTTCCCCGGAGAAATACCACGCATGTTCCTGAGCAATCTCTTTAAACACCGGGATATCGCGGATAATCACCGGTAGCTTTTTCTGCGCTGCTTCAATCAATGGCAGGCCAAAGCCCTCCCCCTGCGAGGCAAAGATCAGCGCACGTGAACGCGCATATAGCTCGACCAAAAACTCGTCGCTGATATTTTGCAGCCAAAACAGCTTTTTGTTCAGCTGGGGATGATGGCGTAATTTTTCGCACAAACTGTCAACGTTCCAGCCCTGTTTACCGACAATAAACAAGTTGTAGTTTTTGCCCTCGCACCATAGTTCCTCAAAGGCGGCCAGCGTCTGGACATGACCTTTGCGCGGCTCCATGGTACCGACCATGATAAATGATGGCGCCGCGGCCATCGTGGCTAAAAGCGCCTGTGCATTATCCGGCATGCCGGTGGACGGTACGCTGGCATCAAGGTCGGCCCCCAGATGGAAGTTGCTGACAGTCAGCAGCGGATTCGGTTTCACCCAATGGCTGTTTTCCGCAATCCACGCTTTCACATCCTCGGCGACGCTGGCTGAGACGCAGATCAGTCGGTCGGCATGCTCTGCGAGGCAAGACAGCCAGATCGGGAATTCACGCTGAATACCTTCGATACTCCACTCCGGGCGGCGTAATGGCAGAATATCATGCACCACAAAGCAGGCGAATGCGCCTGCGGCGCGCATGCAATCAATTTGTGTCACCACCTCCGGGAAGAGATGCGCGGTCAGGTCGGTGGCGATCAGAATATCGTCTTTGCTGAACAGGACCGGCTCGTCGGCACCATATTCACCAGGGAAATTACTGGACAGATATTGGTTCGCGTAGCGATAACACTCGCCAGGGGTGTAGTAGACAGCGGAAACCTCGTAACCTGGTACTCCGGATTTCAGTAATTCGCTAAGAATACTGCGCGAAACGCGCTGGATCCCGGTCTTAGCGTCATGCTTAGCCAGAACCGAAATGTCCACCAACAGCTTGCGGGTATGCTGTTTATAACCATTGCGCGCAACAGCCCACGCCAGACCTAGACGGTCGACTTCGCTCAGCGCATCAATTTTCTGCATCGTCTGGATGCGCGAGGTAGTCACGCCTTCCGTCTGCCCGGCATCCACCTCTTTGGACGACTGAAGCAGGCGGGTGAAACCATCGATCGCCAGATGGGCGGTGTTGGCCCAGGAGAATTTGGCCGACTGAGTGAGAGCATGCGCCTTCAGCTCACGGTAAAACGCCTCATCGGTCAGCGCCTTCTCCATGACCCGGCGAATATCCTGCACGTCATGCGGATTGAACATGGCATCTTCCCAGCCAATGACTTCCGGCAAGCTGGTAATATTTGAACCCAGGGTCGCAGCCCCGCAGCGCATCGCTTCCAGCGGCGGCAGGCCGAAACCTTCATGCAGCGACGGGAACACAAACAGTTTGCATAGGTTGTACAGCGCAATTAGATCGTCGTCGGTCAGGAAGCCAGTAAAGATAAGCTGGCTGCGGGATAGGCCATAGCTTTCCGCTAGACGCAGAATACGCTCCAAATCCTCCGGATGCACCTTATACGCCAGCACCATCGGATAGCGCTGCTGCAATTCAGCAGGCAGCATGCTGTAAGCATGAATAAGCGCTTCGATGTTTTTCCGTGGCTCAATCATCGCCAGCGTTAGGATAAATTCATCCGGCAGTCTGTATTTGTCTTTTAAAGACTGAATATGCTCAGCGGAATAATCAATCACCGCAAAGTCTTCTCCCACCGCCGAGGAGATGTTCAGCACTCGATCGCTGGGGATGTCGGTATATTCGATCACTTCCTGGGCCGCCGATTGCGAAATAGCGAAAATCGCGTCCGCCCGCTCAAACTCCGCCAGCTTGTTCATATAAAACTCGCGGAAATTCGGGTCGCCGAGATAACGCTCTTTATTTAACAGCGGGATCAGATCGTGGCACACGCATACCGTCTTCCACGGCACGTCGTCCGCTGGGATAGACACGGTATAACTATCTCCATGACCTTCGAAGAAGCTAATAACATAGACAATATCAGGCGCGATATTGGCGATAGCGATATCGCGGGCCGCCTGGGCGGCTTTGCTGCGGCCGTGGTTATCGATATTGCAGTAGGCCGTTGGCGCGACGGCAGAGAAGATGAACATATCCTCATCCGTAAGCAGGTCCCGATAGGCCATTTTGACATCATTAATATTCTCAATGGAGTACATACCATTGATCAGAATACTGACGCGATGCTCACCAGCATTTTCAATAATTGCGCGGCTCATGGCCAGGGTACTGCGACCGATACCGCGGAATTTACTTTCCGACTGGTAACCCTGGACATCAATCAAAATGTGCAAGCTAATCTCCTTATTTATTTTTCGTTAGTTTGAGATAAATTTCATAAACCACGGGAGGTAAAAGCTCCGGATGCATCACTTGCAGCTCAGTCTGCGATAAAATTTGCGCATCAGCCTGATACTGGCTGTACGGCTGCGGATTCATACGACGATACAAACGGTAGGCCGACTGATATAGGCCTAGCTTATGTAACCCATTTACCGCAGTATGTTTTACCTTCGGATGTTTTCTCATAAACGAGAAAACAAACCGCAGGACACGCTTAATAAAATGTTTACAACGCTGCACGAAACCGTACTGTCTTAGCAAATGGATCTGCAATCCCAGATAACGATAACCCTTGGTCATTCTCCAGGAGCGGCTGCGATGGATTTTTTCAATTTCCTGGCGAAGCTGCTGGTTTTCGTTATTTAAATGGTGAATCTCCCGGTTAGCGGTTTCCAGTCGCTGGAGTAGCTCAGCGGTTTCCAGAGGCAGCTCGGGCTCAATTTCAGCCTGTGATTGCGCTTTTGCCGACCCCAGCAGCGCGGTCAGCTGCTCCATATTCTCAGTCAGCCAGCTCAGCTCATGGCTGATGGACACTGGCAGCACAGCCTTTTCCACTAACGCATCCTGTTCAGCCTGCAGCTGAACGATCTGCTGCTCAAGAGCATGGATTTCTCCACGCATAGCCTCCGAGCTGGCACTTTCATTACGCACTCGAGACTGGAGCTCCAGCAGCACCGTCTCCTGAGCGATAATCCACTGCTCCGTCGCCCCTCGCTGCTGTTCAGCCGACGGCAGTTTCTCTTTTTTGTCGAACAGCGCCAACAGAAGGGCAAAGTTCCAGCTGCCAACCGGCTCCTGCCAGACCGCATACAGCCAGTTTGACCACGGCTGAGGCAGGTTGAAAGGATGCACGGGCGCCGAGCGCCAGAAACCAGTCCAGTTTTTGTTTTCAGCAAACAGTTCATTCACAAACACGAAGAACGACTGGACAAGGTTTGCCGGCCAGCTGCAGTCCTGTGGCGTGGTGACGATAGAACCAAAGTCGATTAAGCGGGCATGCTGCCGTGCATCGACTATCACGTTCCACGGGCGCACATCGTCATGCCATAACCCTTGCTTCTCCAGCACCGCTAAGGAACGGAGCAAGGTGCCAATGATTTTTTCACGATCGATCTCTTCCCCGGCCACCAGCATATCGCTCAGCAAGCTACCCGGGAGTTTTTCCATCACCAGCCAACCAGACTGGGCATTTTCGCCGTGGGCTAGTAATGCCGGCGTGTCAAAGCCCGTAGGGGGTTGTGCCAGAAAACACATTTCATTATGCAGTTCGTTTTTATTACGCTGACTCTCTTCCGCCATCAGGGTGTTGTGGGGCATGTCGTAATAGAAAAATTTACACACATAATCTTCGCCAAAGAAGTAGCGACGGCTGCGCTTATGCGCCAGGCCGGCCCCGGCATAGGGCTGATTTTGCCAGTGCTGAAACGGCTGATTAAAATCGTTGAGCAGCACCCGATGGTTGCTGACCAGGTACATCGGACGCGGCACTTGTGATAAATGAGTATCAAACTCACCAATTAGTCTATAAAACGCGCACTGCTCAATCAGTTCACGCGGATCGTCCGGCTGAGAAACGCCCCAGTAGAGCGGCTCTTCTTTTACCGCCAGCTCGAGGATCACCGCCTGGGTGACATCGGCCAAGCGCGAGAGCAGACGTTTTACTTCATCGATACCATGAAGATGAACAATATGGTGAAACACGCTTAAGCCAATGGCCAGATCAAACTCGCCCTCCTCCAGCGCATCGATCACCTCTTCAATTCTGCCTACCCGGAAATCAGCGGCAAAGCCGGGGTTTTCTTCAGCCAGCGCTCGGCACACGTTAATATTTTCCTGCTGGAAATCAATACCGACGATAGTCGCGCCTTTGCTTGCCAGACTCAGGCTGAAAAAACCCTGAGCGCAGCCTAGATCGAGAACTTTAAGCTGGCGGCCCAGCACACGGGATAAGTTGTCGTACTGTTCGGTAATTAAATCGAGACGTTGATTACAATCGCGAGCAGCGTCGCCATCCCACTCGGGATGGCCAAAAATTGTTTGATAAATCTCAGGTAATTCGCTAACCAGCGTTTTTAAGTTTTTAGTCATGGAATTGTTTTTCTCAACGTCATTGGTAGCTAGTAAAGGACGACTTAAGATCGATGATACCCCAGAAATCCATGCTCTTGGCCACATGTAAAATAATGGAGTCGTAACGTCTGTCCAGCGGCGTCATATCCGTCTGCGGGTTGCCAGCAGAGATACCAAACGACAGCAAGTAATCGCCACTGTTTAAATCCACCGGAAGGCTAAATTTAAAGACCCGAACATCGCCACGGGAAACCGAGATATTCTCCCGCCCTTCAGAAGCGAGGAAGGAGTTAGTTCCGTAGAGGAATAGACCATCGAGAGTCTTAATCAGAATGCCCGGCACCACGCAATCAAAGTCATAATCAAACACGACTTTCATCAGGAAATCGGTATACTGATTGCCCGTCAGCGATGGAGGAAAATCTATACCGGCGCTTTGGATGTGATAATCAATGATTTTCGCCCCTCCCTGCCCCCAACGATATTCTTCCGGACGATAGCCTGGCCGCGTATGGTACACATCCTCAATCTCATCGAGCGACATCTGGCTTTCGCCGCTGGCTGACAAGGTTGCCGTTTCGCTTTTGGGCGTGCTGTTTTTGTCGGTTTTGCCAAACAGTTCATCCAGATAACGGTTAGTCACATCGCGGGCGGTGCCGTCCATGCAGATATCACCATTTTTGAGGAAAATGGCGCGGTCGCAGTGTTTGACTATATCACCGGCGCTATGGGAGACCAGCAGCAGCGTGGTGCCCTGCTTTTTAAAATCCGCAATTCGAGCGTAGCACTTCGCCTGAAAACGGGAGTCACCGACTGAGAGCGCCTCATCGACGATCAGAATATCCGGGCGGGAAGCCGTGGCCACGGCAAACGCCAGGCGCATTTGCATCCCGCTGGAGTAGATGCGCACGGGCTCTTCAATGTAGTCACCGATATCCGCAAAGGCTTCGATCTCCGGCATTAAGCGCTCAATCTCTTCCCGGCTCAGGCCCATCATCAGCCCGGACATATACACGTTCTGCCGACCGGTAAAGTCAGGATGGAATCCCATGCCCAGCTCCAGCAGCGCAGCGACACGCCCCTGGATCTCAATGCTGCCTTTGGTCGGCTGAGTGGTGCCAGTCAGCAGCTTCAGTAACGTACTTTTACCTGCGCCGTTCACCCCAACAATGCCGACCGCTTCACCGGGTTCAATACTGAAATTGATATCTTTCAATACCCATTTCTTGCTGTGCCGCGGCTTATCGCCCGGCAGAAGTTTCTCAATGACCCGGTTCCATTTTGATGGATAATATTTATACGCCTTGCCGACGTGCTGAACTTTGATACTCATGATTAAATCTCGTCCACAATATCAGCGGCATGTTTTTTAAATAAACGCCAGGCAAATAAAAACAGAATGACGGACAGCACCGTGACCGGAAACAGCGCCAGCCAGTTAGGGCTCTGGTGATAGAGCATCACGTTCTGGTATGAACCGATAATGGTCGCCATCGGGTTATACGCCAGCAGACCAGAGACCCACTCCGGCAGCGTTTTGGACACGTAGACAATGGGCGTAAACCAGAACCAAAACTGCAGCAGGATATTCACGAACTGCCCGACGTCGCGGACAAAAACGTTCAGCACCCCGAGGATGATCCCGAGGCCGAGGGTGAACAGCATCTGAACGATCAGCACCGGAATGATTTCAAAGAAAATCATGCCCGGGAAATTGCCCGTAACGATCAGAAACAGCACGAACAGACCAAAAATGATCAGGAAGTTAATGAACGCCGAAGCAGTGACGATGATTGGTAAACAGATCCGCGGAAAGCTAAGCTTTTTAAGAATGTTGGCGTTGGTCAGAAAAACGTTGACCAGACTATTGAGCGTTTCCGTAAACAGCCCCCAGGTTAACACCCCGGAACAGAGGTAGATACTGTAGGCAAAAGGGCCGTCCATGCCCGCCAGGCGGGCACGCATTAACTCAGAAAAGATTAATGTATATACGGAAATCATGGCGATCGGCTGTAAGATCAGCCATGCCGCGCCTAAGAAGCTAGTCTGGTAACGTGACTGAAAGTCCCGTTTGACGCTGTCAATAATAAAGCCACGGTAGCGATAGATCGCTGAAAACATAGGACTCAAAGCGATTCCTCTTTTAACAGGTTGAGCAGCTCGGCGGTTTTCTCATTCATTAACGCAGTATCCGCTCTGGACTCAACGTTCAGACGCACCACCGGCTCCGTGTTGGACGTGCGCAGGTTAAAGCGCCACTCAGGGTATTCAATACTGATACCGTCCGTTGTGTCGATGTGTGCGGCCGCGGGCTCATACTGCGCCCGGATGCGCGCTATCGCCTCCGCCGCATTTCCCAGCTTGCGGTTGATCTCTCCCGACGCCGGGAACGCCACCTGGCGGTCCGCCACCAGCGATTTCAGCGAACTGTTCTTCAGGCACAGCAGCTCCGCCACCAGCAGCCACGGGATCATCCCGCTGTCGCAGTAGGCGAAGTCGCGGAAGTAATGGTGCGCGCTCATCTCCCCGCCGTAGATGGCGTCTTCCTGGCGCATCCGCTCCTTGATGAACGCATGCCCCGTCTTCGACATCACCGGCTGGCCGCCGCTGCGGGTCACGATGTCCACCGTGTTCCATGTCAGACGCGGGTCGTGAATGATTTTCGCCCCCGGCTGTTTCTGCAGGAACGCCTCCGCCAGCAGGCCGACAATGTAGTACCCCTCGATAAACGACGCCTCGTCATCGAACAGGAAGCAGCGGTCGAAGTCGCCGTCAAAGGCGATACCCATGTCCGCCTGATGCGCACGCACCGCGTCGGCGGTGTCCTGGCGGCACTCCGGCAGCAGCGGGTTCGGGATACCGTTCGGGAAATGGCCGTCCGGCTGGTGATGCACCTTGATAAAGGTCACCGGCGCCCCGGCCGCCGCGAAGCGTTTCTCCACTTCATCAATCACGTGCCCCGCCGCCCCGTTGCCGGAGTTCACCACCAGCTTCAGCGGACGGGTGAAGTTCGCCAGGTCCACGTACCCCATCAGGTGGTCGACGTACTCCTTCAGCACCGATATCTGTCGCAGGGTCCCGCGACGCGCCGGGTCCACCGGCGGGAACTGGTTCTCCTCCGCCAGGCGCTGGATATCCCGCAGGCCGGTGTCGCCGCTGATGGGCTTCGCGTTCTCGCGCACCAGCTTCATGCCGTTGTAGTTCATCGGGTTATGGCTCGCCGTCACCTCGATGCCGCCGTCCACCCCGAGGTGGAAAGTGGCGAAGTAAATCTCTTCCGTGCCGCTCAGGCCGATATCCAGCACGTCGGTGCCGGCGTCCATCAGCCCGCGGGCCAGCGCCAGCTTCAGCGACTCGCTGGTGAGGCGCACATCGCCCCCCACCACTATCTTCCCGGGTTTCAGAAATTCGCCATAGGCGCGGCCGATACGGTAGGCGATGTCCTCGTTCAGCTCCTCGCCCAGTTCACCACGGATGTCATAAGCCTTAAAGCATGTTAACTGTGTCATTCTGCGTTTTGTCCCGAAAAATTAGCAACGACCATACTGGTCTTTAATACGAATAATGTCGTCCTCGCCGAGGTACGACCCCGACTGGATCTCCAGCACTTCCAGCGGAATGCGGCCCGGGTTTTCCAGGCTGTGCTCGGCGCCAATCGGAATAAAGGTGGACTGGTTCTCGGTCAGCAGGAACTGCTTGCCGTTGACCGTCACCTGGCCGGTGCCGGCGAGAATGACCCAGTGCTCGGCACGGTGGTGGTGCATCTGCATCGAGAAGGCGCCGCCCGGTTTCACGGTGATGCGGTTGACGTTGAAGCGCGGGGTCTGGACCACCACGTCGCAACGGCCCCAGGGACGGTAAATCTCGCGGTGGCGCTTGTACTCGCTGCGCTGGTTCTGCTTGAGGAACTCGACCGCCTTCTTCACGTCCTGGGAACGCTCGCGATTCATCACCAGCACGGCGTCCTTGGTGCTGACAATCACCAGGTTCTCCACGCCGATGGCCGCCACCAGCTTCTCGTCGCTGTTGATATAGCAGTTTTCGCTGTTGTGCACCCACGCGTCGCCGCTGAGGACGTTACCCTGCTCATCTTTCGGGCTGACCTCCCACAGGGCGGACCAGGAGCCGACGTCGCTCCAGTCGGCATCGAGACCGACCACCACCGCGTCGGCGGTTTTCTCCATCACCGCGTAGTCCACGGACTCGTCCGGGCACTCGCAGAAAATGTCATGCGGAATGCTGATGAAGTCGCTGCCGTTGTCGGCGGCATTGACCGCGGCCTGGCAGGCTTCGAGGATATCCGGGCGGAATTTGGCCAGCTCGGAGAGGTATTTTTTGGCGCGGAACATAAACATGCCGCTGTTCCAGTAGTACTCCCCGGAGGCGAGGTAGGCCTCGGCGCGCTCGCGGTCCGGCTTCTCCACGAAACGGGCCACCTGGTACGGGGTGTGGGCGCTGTCGGTGAGGGCCACGCCACGCTGGATGTAGCCGTAGCCGGTTTCCGGGGCGTTCGGCACGATACCGAAGGTGACCAGATGGCCTTCATCGGCATACTGCTCGGCGACGCGGATGGCGTCGTGGAAGACCGGCTGGTTATTGATGATATGGTCGGCGGCGAGGACCAGCATCAGCGGGTCGTCGCCGTGGCGGGTAGCCTGGAGGGCCGCGAGAGCAATGGCCGGGGCGGTGTTGCGCCCAACCGGCTCAAGAATAATGTTGTTCGACAGCTTGTTGAGCTGGCGCAGCTGTTCGGCCACCAGGAAGCGGTGCTCTTCGTTACAGATGACCATCGGTTCATGGATTTCAAGGCCCGAGAGTCGGGTGATGGTTTCCTGCAGCATGGAGTTCTGCCCGAACAGGCGGAGGAACTGTTTCGGATAAAGCTCGCGAGACATCGGCCAGAGACGACTGCCGGTACCGCCAGCCATAATTACAGGAAGTAACATAATGAAATCCTTAAATAAATAATTGCTTTATTTTACTATCAATCAATCGACCGTCTGGGTGGAACGGCCTTTTTCAGGCACGCTACCGCCATTGGCTGTCGCAACCAAAATGCGTACTGCTCCCGTGCTCCAGGCTAAACGCCACCCGCTTTCGCTTCAGGCTATCGGCAGATCGTTCACTCAGCGGCTTGAAAAGCCAGTCTGACAGAACGGGGGGCCTGAAAACCGGCACTGTTGCAAAGTTAGCGATGAGGCAGCCTTTTGTCTTATTCAAAGGCCTTACATTTCAAAAACTCTGCTTACCAGGCGCATTTCGCCCAGGGGATCCCCATAATAAAATGCTGAGGCCTGGCCTTTGCGTAGTGCACGCATCACCTCAATACCTTTGATGGTGGCGTAAGCCGTCTTCATGGATTTAAATCCCAGCGTGGCGTCGATTATCCGTTTCAGTTTGCCATGATAGCATTCAATCACGTTGTTCCGGTACTTGGGGTCAGTTTGGATATAGAGAATTATTGTACGGTAAGCCTGTTTTTTGAACAGACTTACCTATAGCAATAGGGTGTACTCCCGCGCTATACGGCATTTTCAGAGGTTTGACCTTAATCGGATAACCTAAATGCGATACTGCAAGAGCGACAACTTAAAAGCGATAGCCACTGACGCAAAATCAACCCCTTACGAACCAAGATTGGTTAAATAATGCGCTTAACGTACAAAAATTTCCGATCTCCAAACTGACCCCTACTTAATCTGTCGGTGTTCAACGTCAGACGGGCACCGGCCTTCGCGTTTGAGCAGAGCAAGCGCGCGACCATAGGCGGGCGCTTTATCCGTGTTGATGAATCGCGGGATCTGCCACTTCTTCACGT
>OKVZ01000495.1_pt1 | contig 11953 bp, 10 predicted proteins | sample 1606851 | NCBI WGS metagenome assembly OKVZ01 (sample SAMN03281010, study PRJEB24777) | human gut metagenome | isolation source: fecal sample PR157 from 1 month old male Malay infant, caesarean delivered... | reverse complement strand
ATCTCGATAAATGGCGGTAAAGTGTTTTTCATTGTTGACACACCTCGGGTCATGATAGTATCAATATTCATGCAGTATTTGTGAATAAAAATACATTAACGTTGAGCGTAAGAAAACCCACCAACTGTAAGGTGAAGTTGTTACGGCTTAACCAGGCAACCAGACATAAGAAGGTGAATAGCCCCGATGTTGAATACGCTGATTGTGGGTGCCAGCGGCTACGCTGGCGCAGAGCTAGTGACCTATGTAAATCGTCATCCTGATATGACCATAACCGCTTTAACCGTCTCAGCGCAAAGCAATGATGCAGGAAAGCTAATCTCTGATTTACATCCGCAGTTAAAAGGCATTGTCGATCTGCCATTGCAGCCAATGTCTGATATTAGCGAGTTCAGCGGCGGGGTGGATGTGGTGTTTCTCGCCACCGCGCATGAAGTGAGCCACGACCTGGCCCCGCAGTTCCTGAATGCGGGCTGCGTTGTGTTTGATCTCTCCGGTGCGTTCCGGGTTAATGATAGCGCCTTCTACGAAAAATATTATGGCTTTACCCATCAGCACCCTGAGCTGCTGGAACAGGCGGTGTATGGCCTGGCGGAGTGGAGCGCGGACAAACTAAAAGAAGCGAATCTGATTGCGGTGCCGGGATGCTATCCGACGGCGGCGCAATTGTCGTTAAAACCGCTGATTGACGCAGGCCTGCTGGATCTCAACCAGTGGCCGGTCATTAACGCAACCAGCGGCGTGAGCGGCGCCGGGCGTAAGGCGGCGCTTTCGAACAGTTTCTGTGAAGTCAGCCTGCAACCGTATGGTGTCTTTACCCATCGTCATCAGCCGGAAATCGCCACCCATCTGGGGGCAGAGGTTATTTTCACGCCGCATCTGGGGAACTTCCCGCGCGGGATTCTGGAAACGATCACCTGCCGCCTGAAAGCTGGCGTTACCCATACTCAGGTGGCGCAGGCGTTGCAGCAGGCGTATGGCGACAAGCCGCTGGTGCGGCTATATGACAAGGGCGTTCCGGCGCTGAAGAATGTGGTCGGGCTGCCGTTCTGCGATATTGGTTTTGCCGTTCAGGGCGAGCACCTGATCGTGGTGGCGACCGAAGATAACCTGTTGAAAGGCGCAGCGGCGCAGGCAGTGCAGTGCGCAAATATCCGTTTCGGCTTTGCTGAAACGCAGTCTCTTATTTAAGGGTGCAATGATGAATCCATTAATTATCAAGCTGGGCGGCGTATTACTGGATAGCGAAGAGGCGCTGGAGCGTCTGTTTACCGCGCTGGTCAATTACCGCGAGTCGCATCAGCGTCCGCTGATTATCGTGCACGGCGGCGGCTGCGTTGTGGATGAGCTGATGAAACAGTTAAATTTGCCGGTGAAAAAGAAAAATGGCCTGCGCGTGACGCCCGCCGATCAGATCGACATCATCACCGGCGCGCTGGCGGGAACCGCCAATAAAACCTTGCTGGCGTGGGCGAAAAAACACCATATCGCGTCCGTTGGCCTGTATCTCGGCGACGGCGATAGCGTTAAAGTGACCCAGCTTGATGAAGCGCTGGGCCACGTTGGACTGGCGCAGCCAGGTTCGCCTAAGCTGATTAACACGCTGCTGGAAGGCGGCTTCTTGCCGGTGGTCAGTTCCATTGGCGTGACCGAAGAAGGGCAACTGATGAACGTCAATGCCGATCAGGCGGCGACGGCGCTGGCGGCGACGCTGGGGGCGGATCTGATCCTGCTTTCTGATGTAAGCGGTATTCTGGATGGCAAAGGTCAGCGCATTGCCGAGATGACGGCGGCCAAAGCGGAACAACTGATCGATCAGGGCATCATTACCGACGGCATGATTGTGAAGGTGAACGCGGCGCTGGATGCCGCCCGCACGCTGGGGCGCCCGGTGGATATCGCCTCCTGGCGTCATGCTGAGCAGCTTCCGGCGTTGTTTAACGGTACGCCGATCGGTACGCGTATTCTGGCTTAAACTATTTTGTGCCCGATGGCGGCCACGCCTTATCGGGTCTGGGTGAACCGAACCTGTAGGCCGGATAAGCTAAGCGCCATCCGGAGTTGAAATTCAAGATATTAAGGAAGCATGTTATGGCACTTTGGGGTGGGCGTTTTACACAGGCAGCGGATCAACGGTTCAAACAGTTTAATGACTCATTGCGCTTTGATTACCGCCTGGCCGAGCAGGATATCGTCGGCTCTGTGGCCTGGTCCAAAGCTCTGGTCACGGTTGGGGTGTTGACTGCGGATGAGCAACTGCAACTGGAAGAGGCGCTGAGCGCGCTGCTGGAAGAGGTTCGGGTGAATCCGCAGCAGATTCTGGAAAGCGACGCGGAAGATATTCACAGCTGGGTGGAAGGCAAACTGATCGATAAAGTCGGCCAGTTGGGGAAAAAGCTGCACACCGGGCGCAGTCGTAACGATCAGGTTGCGACCGACCTGAAGCTATGGTGCAAAGATACGGTCACCGAGCTGCTGTCTGCTAACCGTCAGTTACAAAGCGCGCTGGTAGAGACGGCGCAGAATAATCAGGATGCCGTCATGCCGGGGTACACCCATCTGCAACGCGCGCAGCCGGTGACGTTTGCCCACTGGTGTCTGGCGTATGTGGAAATGCTGGCGCGTGATGAGAGCCGCTTGCAGGATGCGCTCAAGCGTCTGGACGTCAGCCCGTTAGGCTGCGGCGCGCTGGCGGGCACGGCGTATGAAATCGACCGTGAACAGCTGGCAGGCTGGCTGGGCTTTGCCTCGGCGACGCGTAACAGTCTGGACAGCGTGTCCGATCGCGACCATGTGCTGGAACTGCTGTCCGACGCGTCTATCGGCATGGTTCACCTGTCGCGCTTTGCGGAAGACCTGATTTTCTTTAATACCGGTGAAGCGGGCTTCGTGGAACTCTCCGATCGCGTGACGTCGGGTTCATCGCTGATGCCGCAGAAGAAAAACCCGGATGCGCTGGAACTGATCCGTGGCAAGTGCGGTCGTGTGCAGGGCGCGTTAACGGCGATGATGATGACGCTGAAAGGCCTGCCGCTGGCGTACAACAAAGACATGCAGGAAGATAAAGAAGGGCTGTTCGACGCGCTCGATACCTGGCTGGACTGCCTGCACATGGCGGCGCTGGTGCTGGATGGCATTCAGGTAAAACGTCCGCGCTGCCAGGAAGCGGCGCAGCAGGGCTATGCGAATGCGACTGAGCTGGCGGATTATCTGGTTGCCAAAGGCGTGCCGTTCCGTGAAGCGCACCATATTGTGGGTGAAACGGTGGTGGAAGCGATTCGACAGGGAAAACCGCTGGAAGATCTGTCACTGGCTGACCTGCAAAAATTTAGCGCTGTGATTGGCGATGATGTGTATCCGATTCTGTCGCTGCAATCATGCCTGGATAAACGTGCGGCGAAAGGCGGTGTTTCACCGCAGCAGGTTGCGCAGGCGATCGACTACGCGAAGGCGCGTCTGGCGTAACTGGCGTGGTGCCGGATGACGCCTTATCCGGCCTACAAAAAATTGTGAACCGTCGCCATCCGGCAACAGTCATCAGAGCCTGGCATCACGTCGGGCTTATTTTATTTATGCAAAAAAAAAGCGGACCATAGGGTCCGCAAAAGTTCACGTTGGCTTTAGTTATTTCGAGTTGAGAAAAACTCTTTGAACGGGCGGTGACTTCAAGGGTTAAAGAGGTACCGCTCCGTTTCTGTGATGTATTATTAGACAGAAAGCTTGATAGGGATAATCGTTCGTTGCTATGCTACCTATCGCCATGAACTATCGTGGCGACGGAGGATGAATAATGAATATTCGTGATCTTGAATACCTGGTGGCATTAGCCGAACACCGCCATTTCCGGCGTGCGGCGGACTCCTGTCACGTCAGCCAGCCGACGCTCAGCGGGCAAATCCGTAAGCTGGAAGATGAACTGGGCGTAATGCTGCTGGAGCGTACGAGTCGTAAAGTTCTGTTCACCCAGGCGGGTTTACTGCTGGTGGATCAGGCGCGCACCGTGCTGCGTGAGGTCAAAGTGCTCAAGGAGATGGCAAGCCAGCAAGGTGAGACGATGTCTGGCCCATTGCATATCGGCTTGATCCCAACAGTTGGCCCTTACCTGCTGCCGCATATTATTCCGATGCTGCATCAGACCTTCCCGAAGCTGGAAATGTATCTGCATGAAGCGCAGACGCACCAGCTGCTGGCGCAACTGGACAGCGGCAAGCTTGACTGCGTGATCCTGGCGCTGGTGAAAGAGAGCGAGGCGTTTATCGAAGTGCCGCTGTTTGATGAACCCATGATGCTGGCGATCTATGAAGATCACCCGTGGGCGAATCGCGATCGTGTGCCGATGTCCGATCTGGCGGGTGAAAAACTGCTGATGCTGGAAGACGGGCACTGCCTGCGCGATCAGGCGATGGGCTTCTGCTTCGAGGCGGGCGCGGATGAAGACACCCATTTCCGGGCGACCAGTCTGGAAACGCTGCGCAACATGGTTGCGGCGGGGAGCGGTATTACCTTACTGCCTGCGCTGGCGGTTCCGCAGGAGCGTAAGCGTGATGGCGTAGTCTACCTGCCGTGCATTAAGCCGGAGCCTAAGCGTACGGTTGGGTTGGTTTATCGTCCGGGATCGCCGCTGCGCAGTCGCTATGAGCAACTGGCGGAGGCCATCCGTGCAGAGATGGATGGCCATTTCGATAAAGTGTTAAAACAGGCGGTTTAAGCCGTTCAGCGCGGCTACCCGATAGGCTTCCGCCATCGTCGGGTAGTTAAAGGTGGTGTTAACGAAGTACTCAATGGTGTTACCGCCGCCTTTCTGTTCCATAATCGCCTGGCCGATATGAATAATTTCGGCCGCGCGTTCGCCAAAGCAGTGAATCCCCAGAATCTCTTTTGTTTCCCGATGGAACAGGATCTTCAGCGTTCCCACGTTCATCCCGACGATTTGCGCGCGCGCCAGGTGCTTAAACTGCGCACGTCCGACTTCGTAAGGCACTTTCATCGCCGTCAATTGCTGCTCGGTTTTGCCGACGGAGCTGATTTCCGGGATGGTGTAAATCCCGGTAGGGATATCCTCAATAAGATGGGCGGTCGCTTCGCCTTTCACCAGCGCCTGCGCGGCAATTCGACCCTGGTCGTAAGCGGCGGAAGCCAGACTCGGATAGCCAATCACATCGCCCACTGCGTAAATGTGCGGCAGCGCGGTCTGGTACATGCTGTTGACCTTGAGTTGCCCACGGCTGTCGGTTTCCAGACCGATATTTCCCAGCGCCAGTGAATCGGTGTTACCGGTGCGTCCGTTGGCGTACAGCAGACAGTCGGCCTTCAGCTTTTTACCGGATTTCAGGTGCATAATGACGCCGTCGTCGCAGCCTTCAATCTTCTCGTACTCTTCGTTATGGCGAATAACCACGCCGCTGTTCCAGAAGTGGTAAGAGAGAGAGTCGGACATCTCCTGATCAAGAAACGCCAGCAGACGGTCGCGGGTGTTAATCAAATCAACTTTGACGTCCATTCCCCGGAAGATTGACGCATATTCACAGCCGATCACCCCGGCGCCATAGATGATGACGTGACGAGGTTCGTGATGCAGGCTAAGGATTGAGTCGCTGTCGTAAATACGTGGATGCGCGAAATCAACGTCGGCCGGGTGATAAGGACGCGACCCGCAGGCAATCACGAATTTCTCCGCCGTCAGGGTTTCGACCGTGCCGTCGTGGCACTCCAGCGCGAGGGTGTTTTCGTCAACAAAATGCGCATTACCCTGCAATATTTCACAGTGGTTGCGCTCATAAAAGCCCTGCCGCATGCGCGTTTGTTGATTAATGACGTTATCGGCATGGTTGAGAATATCGGCAAAGGAAGAACGAAGTAGTCGGGAGTGGTCGCTGTAGAGGGGGTTCTGGTTGAATTCGATGATACGGCTGACGGCATGGCGGAGCGCTTTCGACGGGATGGTGCCCCAGTGGGTACAACCGCCGCCAACGTTGTGATAACGCTCAATAACGGCGACGCGCGCTCCTTGCTTAACCAGACCCATTGCAGCGCCTTCGCCGCCGGGGCCTGAACCTATGACGATTGCATCATAATCCCAGGAATGTGGCATGGTATTACTCACCTGTTTTTATACATAAAATAAACACGATGATAACATTCGCGCGCCTTTAACCCAATTATCGTTGTGCTTTTTTGTGGAGCTGGAGCACAAACAGCCTGTAAACAATCATTCACAAAGCTGAACAAACAGATTAAGTTTGTTCTCTGGTATAGTGCCAGATAAGGCATATGGAAGGATTCAGACATCGTGATGGGCGTAAGAGCACAACAAAAAGAGAAAACCCGGCGTTCGCTGGTGGAAGCCGCATTCAGTCAACTGAGCGCCGAACGGAGTTTCGCCAGTCTCAGTTTACGCGAAGTAGCGCGTGAAGCGGGCATTGCGCCAACCTCATTTTATCGCCATTTCCGCGATGTGGATGAGCTTGGCCTGACGATGGTGGATGAGAGCGGTTTAATGCTGCGCCAGTTGATGCGCCAGGCGCGTCAGCGTATCGCCAAAGGCGGCAGTGTGATCCGCACCTCGGTCTCCACATTTATGGAGTTCATCGGCAACAATCCTAACGCCTTCCGTTTATTATTGCGTGAACGTTCCGGCACCTCGGCCGCGTTTCGCGCCGCAGTCGCGCGTGAGATTCAGCATTTCATCGCGGAACTTGCGGACTATCTGGAACTCGAAAACCATATGCCGCGCGCGTTCACTGAAGCGCAAGCCGAGGCGATGGTGACGATTGTGTTTAGTGCAGGTGCCGAGGCGCTGGATGTTGGTGCGGAACAACGCCGACAGCTGGAAGAGCGGCTGGTACTGCAACTGCGCATGATTGCGAAAGGGGCATATTACTGGTACCGCCGTGAACAAGAGAAGATGGCACATCACTCCGAGTAACGTGAAGGACGAGCAATGAAACAGTCAGGTCAAGATAAAGGTACGCTGTTGCTGGCGCTGGTCGCTGGCTTATCGATCAATGGTACTTTTGCGGCGCTGTTTAGCTCCATCGTGCCGTTTTCTGTATTCCCGATTATCGCGCTGGTGCTGGCGGTTTATTGCCTGCATCAACGTTATCAAAACCGCACTATGCCTGTCGGCTTGCCGGGGCTGGCTGCCGCCTGTTTTATCCTCGGCGTGCTGTTGTACAGCACCGTGGTACGCGCGGAATACCCGGATATCGGTTCTAACTTCTTCCCGGCGGTGCTGTCGGTGATTCTGGTATTCTGGATTGGCTTTAAGATGCGTAACCGCAAGCAGGAAGTCGCGGAGTAATGCCGGATGGCGGCGTAAACGCCTTATCCGGCCTACGATGATTTGTAGGCCCGGCAAGCGCAGCGCCACCGGGCATATCGCCGGATGGCGGCGTAACCGCCTTATCTGGCCTACGATGATTTGTAGGCCCGGTAAGCGCAGCGCCACCGGGCATATCGCCGGATGGCGGCGTAACCACTTTATCCGGCCTACGTTTTATCTGGCAGTGAGTAACACGCCGCATTCCATATGGTGCGTATACGGGAACTGATCGAACAGAGCCAGACGTGACACATTGTGCGTCTGGCTTAATGTTTCCAGGTTCTTACACAGCGTCTCCGGGTTGCAGGAGATGTACAAAATACGCGGATACGCCTGCACCATTTTCTCGGTTTCACTGTCCAGCCCGCTACGCGGCGGATCGACAAAAATCGTTTCACACTGATAGCTCTTCAGGTCGATGCCCTGCAAACGGTTAAACTCACGTACTCCGTTCATCGCCTGCGTAAACTCTTCGGCGGCCATACGGATAATCTGCACGTTATCAATATGGTTAGCGGCAATGTTGTACTGCGCTGCGGCGACTGACGGTTTGGCGATTTCCGTTGCCAGCACCCGGTCGAAGTTACGCGCCAGAGCCAATGAGAAGTTGCCGTTGCCGCAGTACAGTTCAAGCAGGTCGCCTTTCGACGCTTTGGTTGCATCCAGCGCCCACTCCAGCATCTGAATATTCATTGCGGCATTGGGCTGCGTGAAGCTGTTCTCCACCTGACGGTAGATCATCTCTTTTCCCGCCACGGGCAGACGTTCGTCAATGTAATCCTGATCCAGCTCGATTTTGGTTTTGGTCGCCCGGCCAATCAGATGCACATTCAGGTTCTGCGCTCGCAGCGCATCCCGCAGCGTTTCCGCTTCCTGGCGCCACTCATCATCCAGCTTTTTATGGTACAGCAGAGAAACCACCGCCTGATTGCTCATCGTGGTGAGGTAATCAATCTGGAACAGCTTATGGCGCAGGACGCGATTATGGCGCACGCCTTCAATCATCGCCGTCATCAGCTGGTTAATCAGCTCGCTGGCCGCCGGGAAGCTGTCGACGCGGATACGGCTTTTCGTCTGCTGATCAAAAATGATGTGATACAGGTCGTCGCCGTCATGCCACAGGCGAAATTCGGCGCGCATCCGATAATGGCTGACTGGCGAGCGAAACACTTCCGGGACCAGGTCAGAAAACGGCGCCATCATACTCTGCAAGCGCACCACTTTTTCGGCTAGCTGCGCGTCATACTGTTCTGTCGGAAGGTGTTCGGGGGTCATGATGCATCCTGAAAAATAAAAGTACGCGGGGATTGTAGGGATTGCTCATCAGATGTCCAGTCATTGATGATTTCCGATATTGTGATATGCGGTCTGGACGTAGATTGTTACAGAATGTAGCATCCGTGAGCCGGTCCTGTGAGTTAATAGGGAATCCAGTGCGAATCTGGAGCTGACGCGCAGCGGTAAGGAAAGGTGAGATGAGAGCATAAGCAGACACTGCCACCCGGCGGGAAGTCATCATCTCTTGTATCCTGAGGATAACCTTCCAAGCCCGAAGACCTGCCGGCTAACGTCGCATCTGGTGTTCATCATCGCGTACTATCGATGAAGCCTGCGGCATCCTTCTTATATTGTGGATGCTTTACAATGATTAAAAAATCTTCGCTGCTGACGGCGCTCTCCGTCACGGCATTTTCTGGCTGGGCGCAGGATACTAACCCAGACACCCTGATCGTCACCGCAAATCGTTTTCAACAACCGGTTAATACCGTACTGGCGCCTGCTGATGTCGTGACGCGTGAGGATATCGACCGCTGGCAAGCGAAGAATTTGAATGATGTGATGCGCCGCCTGCCTGGCGTTGATATCAATCAAAACGGTGGCATGGGGCAGTCTTCTTCTTTATTTATTCGTGGTACGGAAGCTAAACAGGTATTGGTTCTGGTCGATGGTGTTCCCATGACCCGCCCTGGCATTACGAATAACCCTGACCTGAATCAGATTCCAATATCGCTGGTGCAACGCGTGGAATACATTCGTGGACCACGCTCGGCGATTTATGGTTCCGGCGCAATGGGTGGGGTCATTAACGTTATTACGCACTCCGATCAAGAACAGTCAAAAATTACCGCGGGTGTTGGTTCAAAAGGTTATCAGCAATATGACGGTACGTTGCGCCATCGCTTTGGCGACACTGTCGCCACGGTAGCAGGTTCTTATGAGGGCAATAAAGGCTTTAACGTACAGCCCGGCTCAACCTGGGATCACGATCGCGACCGCGATGGTTTTCGCAGCAAGGCATTCTGGGGCAGCCTCGAACATAAATTTAATGATAATTTCGATGGTTTTTTCCGTGGTCACAGTTATACCAACAACTCTGATTACGATCTGGGAAGCCCGCCGTCCATTCCGGCCTACAGTGCTGATGAATCGCAACTCTACAATCAGAGCTGGGATGCCGGTCTGAAATTCAACTCCGGGATTTACTCTTCACAACTTCTCGCCAGCTACCAGAAGGTGAAGGACTATAACTACAGCAGTATTTATGGTCGCTATCATGACGGTACGACGCTCGATCGTATGACTCAGCGTAACCTGCAATGGGGTAATAACCTTATCGTGGGGCACGGTTCCGTTAGCGCGGGCGTAGACTGGCAGCAGCAGCGTTTGACCTCATCCGATACCGTGATGTCGGACACATATAAACGCGATAACACCGGTTTATACCTGACCGGTCAGCAACAATTCGGCGATGTAACGCTGGAGGCTTCAGGGCGTGAAGATCATGATGAACAGTTTGGCTGGCATGGCACCTGGCAGACGACGGCTGGATGGGAGTTTATCGACAACTATCGAGTAACTATCGGCTATGGTACCGGGTTCCTGTCTCCATCTCTGGGGCAGCAGTTTGGTTCTACCCGTTTTGGCATCAACGCGAATCCTAACCTGAAACCGGAAGAGTCTAAACAGTGGGAGGCCGGGCTGGAAGGGCTCACTGGTCCGCTGGACTGGCGCCTGTCTGCCTACCATTACAAGATTACTAACCTGATCACTTACTACTTTGATCCAGACACCTACCAGGGTGAGTATGACAATATTGATGCGGCAACCATTAAAGGCGTGGAATGGACGGGCAGCTTTGATACCGGCATCTTTAGCCATCGTGTCACGTTGCAATATGTTGATCCGCGTAATGACGACAACGGTGAAGTGTTAGCCCGACGCTCGAAGCGCCAGGCGAAGTATCAACTGGACTGGACGATGTTTAACGTCGATATGGATGTATCGTGGCAGTATTACGGCAAGCGCTACGATAACAACACCTCCCAGTACAATAACACCCAGCAAATCTTGCCGAGCTATAGCACTGTTGATGTTTCTGCATCGTATCCGATCACCGATCGCCTGACAGTTCGTGGTAAAATAGCCAACCTGTTCGATAAAGATTACGAGACAGTTTATGGCTACCAAACTGCAGGACGAGAGTACTACTTGTCTGGCAGCTACACCTTCTGATCCACGTCCCACCGTGCTGGTGTTTGATTCCGGCGTCGGTGGGTTGTCGGTCTACGATGAGATTCGGCATCTCCTGCCGAATCTCCACTATATATATGCTTTCGATAACGTCGCGTTTCCTTATGGGGAAAAGAGCGAAGCGTTTATTGTCGAGCGCGTCATCGAGATCGTTACCGCAGTGCAGCAGCGTTATCCTCTCTCACTTGCGGTAATCGCCTGTAATACGGCCAGTACGGTTTCTCTTCCTGCATTGCGTGAAAAATTCGCGTTCCCGGTTGTGGGCGTCGTACCTGCGATTAAACCCGCAGCGAGGCTGACCGCCAACGGCATCGTCGGGTTGCTGGCAACGCGTGGCACGGTAAAACGCCCTTATACCCATGAGTTGATAGCGCGATTTGCGAATGAATGTCAGATAGCGATGTTGGGATCGGCAGAACTGGTGGAGCTGGCGGAAGCCAAACTGCACGGCGAACCCGTATCGCTGGAAGAACTACGCCGTATCCTGAGACCCTGGCTGCGGATGCCGGAACCGCCCGACACGGTTGTTCTGGGATGTACCCATTTCCCTCTATTACAGGAAGAACTGTTGCAGGTCCTTCCTGAAGGGACAAGGCTGGTGGATTCCGGGGCGGCGATTGCGCGTCGCACGGCCTGGTTGTTAGAGCATGAAGCGCCGGATGCCAAATCAGCGGAGGCTAATATTGCTTTCTGCATGGCAATGACGCCAGAGACCGAGCAATTAATACCCGTTTTACAGCGTTACGGTTTCGAAACGCTCGAAAAACTGGCGGTTTGAGGTGGTTTTGCTTAAAAAGAAAGCAGTCGGAAAATAATTTTGAATTTCCCCTTGTCAGGCCGGAATAACTCCCTATAATGCGCCTCCACTGACACGGAACAACGGCACACAGGCCGCCGGGTCAGCGGGGTTCAGCGATGAACGCCGGCAGAGAAAAGTGAAAATAAGCACTTGACTCTGAATGAGGAAAACGTATTATACGGGACCTCGCAACGGTGAGCTGAAAGCCGCGTTGCAACTGCTCTTTAACAATTTATCAGACAATCTGTGTGGGCACTCAAAGTGACATGGATTCTTAATGTCTTCGGACAATAAATGAATAC
>OKVZ01000492.1_pt1 | contig 11999 bp, 14 predicted proteins | sample 1606851 | NCBI WGS metagenome assembly OKVZ01 (sample SAMN03281010, study PRJEB24777) | human gut metagenome | isolation source: fecal sample PR157 from 1 month old male Malay infant, caesarean delivered... | reverse complement strand
GTGTGATATTTTCTGTTGAACGGGCATTTTCGTTCTCAAAATTATCAACGCCCGCAAACGTGGCCGTCAGGAAACTTTCAATATGGTTGGTCTGCTGCGGATTGATAAACCAGTCATCGGCAAACACCACGAGCGTGTGCACACCGGACTGGCCATCATTAACGGACAGCTCCACGCCGGGAAGCAGTTCCATGCCTTCACGGCGCGCGGCTTTGCGCAGTGCCTTAAACTCGCCGGGATCAAATTTATTGTGATTGGTGATCACACCGACGCCCACTTCCGCCCCTTTAAGGGCACTGACGTAGTCGCGAATATATCTGTCGGATTCTCCGGCATAGCGAAATTCCTTATCTGCCCGGGTATGCAGGTGAAAATCCACCTTGACCCAGCAGGATCCATTCTCAAATACGGGATACATTCCTGATACCTTTATTAAGACGCTGATGAATGCCCGGAGGCTTAATAATGTCATTTATAGTAGGGCGATCGCGTTCCGGCTTCATTCTATTTCCGTCACCGGTTAATCAATCTTTGATCTGAATCCCGGCCGCATTTAACTGGTAAGGAATGAGCGCGGTCGGCATATTTTTCAGATGTGCGGATTTCAGCAACAGAAGGTGATGATTATTGCACCCTGAACAATAGTGCGCATGTGTCAACAATAATAAATTATTATTGCTGTTTTGGCATTAGTTCCCTTTTCTTCACTCGAAGATCCGATTTCTGGTGGTTCCGGATCTGTTCCAGTATGATTTTGGCCTACATGACAAAGCGGAACTAGGGTTCTACGCGGGTGCTATACAGGAGTGTTTCGAGCCCTAGACCATGTCACTACCCTGTAAACCGGACCGACTCTGTCTGCGGTTTCAGATGCCTGTCGCTGCTCGGTTTCACATGCGGGATTGATCCTTCACATTGCTTACCGGAGTAACTACCTGATTTTCGCATAATATATCCATTCACAGAAAGATTATTATTACCTGCCATACAGGATTAATCTTCCCTCCCCTGAATATTAACAGGTTTAAAATACTTGACGTTTTTTTTCAAAAGATCTATACCAAAAAGGAATATCCACACACTGTAAAAGGAGTTTGTATGAAAACTTTACCGTTTGATGAGATGAAGAGGGTTTCAGGCGCTGGTCACTTCGGTGATGTGCGGGATGCCAATATGGGAAAAAGTAATAAAAATACCGGAAGTAATAACAAAGGTAACACCGGTTATTACAATAATCTGGGGCAAGATGTTACAAACTGCAATAATGGTATTATTGGCGGCATGATTGCCGGTGCTCCTGGCGGCGTTTTGGGTCTGGGGATGGGCCTGGTTGGTGGGGCGCTTGCAGGAGGCTGTTTTTCTCACGGGAATGGAAATGGCGGTGGTAGCGGTAAATCCTCCGGAAGTAATTGTGGTTCAGGAGTGGGTGGTACCTGTAAATAATCGTAGCTGAAATAAAAGGCACAGGGTGGTAAGTATAGATCTCTGTGCCAGTTATAATTTTTCCGGTCGCTGTTATAACGATGGAAAAATATAACACCCCTGAATGGTCATTGAAATCGCAAGAATAAAACAAATCCATTCATTAATGAGTGAAGTATAAACGGAAGTAATATTCCGTAACTCAGCACTCTCGCATATGTCAGGATCACCGAGATAAAAAACAGGATAAACAAGCTTAATATATCATAATACCAGTGAAGGGATAAAAATATCAGTGAGGTTAAAACTACGGAAGTCATTGTGCTACACATCAATGTATTTTTAAAAAAACCATAAACAACACCTCTGAACATTATTTCCTCATACAAAGGTGCTAATATTACTACAGAAATTATATTTATAACTAGAATGATATTGATATCCAAGGGAGGGGACTGTATATATGACGACTGATAACGAAACATCATAAATTGAACTGATAAAATCAAACACAAAAAAACAATAAATAAATCAATACGCCGTTCGCCAAGACCGTAACCCTTTGTGTGTTTATAAAATTGAAAATAAACTGGGGTGATTGTAATCAATATCGCTGAAGACATTAAGGGGATAACCATATCAATACCAACAATACCTGTGTTAATCAGGTATGTCTGAAATATCCACGGATAAGCAAAGGCAATAATAATAAATCCTAAACACACAAACAGTTCTTTATATTTTAAGTTGAAAAGTCGTGGCATTATAAATTCTCCTGTAAAGCGATGATGCGATCAGCTGAATTAATAGTGGATTTTCTGTGCGCGATCACAATGCGTGTGATATTCAGCGATTTTATCGCATCGTTGATGTATTGTTCATTTGTATGATCCAGAGAACTGGTTGCTTCATCCATGAAGAGAATGGAGGGTTTTTTATAAATTGCCCTTGCGATAAAAATACGCTGTTTTTGTCCACCTGATAAACCTTCACCCAGCTCTCCGATTAATGTATCATAACCCATCGGCATTCTTTCTATATCATCGTGTATCTGTGCAAATCTGGCACACTCAATCAGCCAGTTATCATCAATTTGAGTAGAAAAGGAACAGATATTATCCCGTAATGTCCCGGAGAAAAGCCTGTCATCCTGTAAAACGCAGGCGATTAATTTTTGATAGTTGTTAACACCCAATTCTTTTATGTCAATACCATCTACAAGTATATTCCCTTCACTTGCCGGGAATAATCCGCACAGTACCTTCAATAGCGTCGTTTTCCCTGTCCCGGAAGCACCTGTAATTGCTACATGCTCACCAGGTTGTATCTCTATATTTAGATGTCTTAGAGTATATGATGCATAACTATCATATTTATAACTGATATTCTTTGCCGACAGTGAGACAGGGCACATGTCATTTTTTACCGGAATATCATCTTTAAATGGGGTAACTTCAGTAAGTGCTATATCCGAAACCCTTTCGTTATGAAGGCTCATGATCTGAAGTCTGAGTAAAAAATCTATAAATGATGCAATACGATCAGAAAACTGACCTCGATAGGAACTAAAAGCAACAAACATGCCAATTGTCATATTTCCCGATATCACTAAACTGGCTCCAAGCCAGAGGATGAGTATCTGCTCCATCGTCGCAATCAGTGTATTAATGCCTCCAAAGAACAGGTTTAATCTGGATACTTTTATTCCGGTATTAATCGAGTCAACTTCAAGATTAAACCAGTTCTCCTCTCTCCGTTTATTCAGCCCCTGTACCTTTACAGTGGCAATACCATAAAGTGTCTCCATAAAGAAGGAATTAGCTCTTGCATCCTTTATTAAGGATTCTTCAGATAACTGACGATATCTGTTGTAGGTTAGTACCCGGATAAATACATATAGACAGGTAAAAAGGATAACAAACCAGGTAAGCCACCCGCCATAGATTACCAACATAATCAATAATCCGATGATCATAATGGAGTCAATTATTGCACCGACAATACTGGTTGTAAACGTCTCCTGAAGGGTGTTCAGGGAACCAAATCGGCTCTGTATATCACCAAATTTTCGGCGTTCAAAATACTCTAGAGGTAATTTTAGTAAATGCTGCAGTAATCCCTTTTGCCATTGAGCATTAATAAATGATGACATAATCAGTACTGTCCATGAGCGAATAAGGCCAGTAATGGTTCTGAGTGCCACAAAGAAAACAAGGCCGAAACAAATTAATGTTAATAGACCGGAGTCATTTGCCGGTATGGCATGATCCATGACCAGTTGGGTTGCAACAGGCATCACTAAGTTTATACTTTCAATAATGATAGACAGAAAAAATATTTTCGTCAGTGCACTGTATAAACCATGGGTATTTTCAAGCATGGCTCTAAGGCTGATTTTATTTTTTACGTTTTCTTTTAAAAAACTGTTGTCAGGCCATATTTCCAGAACAATACCTGTGAATTTTTTTGAGAGTTCACTCTTAGCAACCTTTACAATCCCGACTGATGGATCATGAACCGTGAATTTTCCATTCTTAATTTTTGTTAATACAACAAAATGATTAAAATCCCAGTGTAATATGCAAGGAAGCTTCACTGAATGTAACTCATCCAGCTCTACGGACACAGCTCTCGTAGACATATGCATCTTAACAGCGATATCATTTAAGCTTGCTAAATCAGTTCCTCTGCTCGAAAGATTGAATTTTTGTCTTAGCGTAAAGATATCAATATTCTTACCATAATAACCACATATCATTGCCAGGCATGCCAATCCACATTCCGAAGACTCTGTTTGGTGGATCATAGGAAAACGTGATTTCAAACCTAAATCAAGTTTGTTTTTCAATACACTGATAACTTCACTTTTCATGAATATTACCCTGAGCACTTTTTACCACATCATAGAGTGGTGATATCATCCATTGGTATATCTTTCGATTTTCTAGGAATAATGTTATTTCTGCTCTCATCCCATTCTCTAGATGTATTTCTTCCTTGTTATAAAATATTCTATCATTTTCAGGTGTGACCATGACTCGGTAATAAGCATGGCCAGAGAATAACTTTATATTATCTAATAAGTGATAGCTTAACATTTCTTGTTGCGAAGAAGGAGACTTAGATATTGACTGAATGATGCCATTAAATTGTCCAAACTTTTCATATGCAAAAGCGTCATAGCGGATTCTGACGTGGTCACCTTTTTTTATATACGGAATGGCCATATCAGGTATCCATAAAATTAAGTATAGTTTTCTATCTTCCTCCGGGATTATCTGGGACAGAGTATCACCTGCATTAACAATCTGACCCTGAGATACATTCAATGTATCGATTATGCCATCTGATGGTGATCTTATTATAATGCTACTATTTAGTCCTGATTTTATCAACTCTTTTTTAAGTTCATTGCGCTGTAATTTCATCTGATATATTCTGCTGTCATATTCTGAAGTCTGTATCTCAACTTCTCTCTCAAGATTTTTTATTTGCAATGCATTTTGTATATTCTGGTTTTTAATGGACAAGACTGAATTTTCTTGCTGATAGTAGAGCGACATTTGGTTTGTTAGCTGATCATTGTTTATTAATCCACTTTTCCGGTACTGTTCATAATTTCTCATGTTGTTTTCCATTTTTTGTAATCCCTGCTCTGCAGTTTGTACAATCGAAGACGAGATATCGTATGCTTCCTTATATTTATTTCTCTGATCTTTAATTGACTGCAGTGTTTCGTCTCTCCCCTTTTCCAGGTTTCGGATGATCTCATCAATTCCATGTAACTGAGAAGTTATTTCGTTAAATTCGTTATCACTGACAACGCCGGATCGGGTTGTTTTACTTGTATCCAGCTCGTAAAGACGGTCCCATTTTCTAATTTTCTGCCCTTCCTTTACATATGATCTGACTACATATCCTTGTTGACTGGTTGATATTACAATTGGACGGGGCCAGGTGGTCACTTCCGCGGACACATTAATACGCCTGGTATAACTGCCAGAAATGATGAAAACGATAAAAAAAGTTATAAAGACGAAGCAGCTTAAAACGATACACCATAAGGGGATACCTGGCAGCAATATTGCTTTTGCTTTCCATACAGAATTACGGTGTTGTAACGCTTCCTGCCTGAACATTCCTTACTATCCTCCGGAGTTCCATTACTGGTGATGAACATTTATAATTGTTGATATATACTATAATGAATGATCGGAGATGAAGTATGAAAAAAAATCAAGAAACCGCAATTCATGAAGCAGATGCCAGAGAGAAACAAGCTTTCCGATATCATCGCTGGATATTAAAGGGAGTATGGTGTTTTGCCGTTCTGTTTTTTATCTGGTTACTATTTCAGTCCCATCGCTAACGAACTGAGGTACTCTTTCTGCTCAGATGATCTCTGATAGATCAGACGGTGACCAACCTGTTATGATGTAACAGGAAGTGTTTCGCGGGACCAGCCATCCCGCATGAAATATTCTGAGAATAACTCATGCGTCATTTTTAAGTGGGAAGTATACCGTCATTGAGCTATTCATTCCGTAACACGGGCGAGAAGATTGACGGCAGCTTCCGGCTGAATGATGACTTTTACCTGTTGCAAGCTAAGTGGAATCAGAACAGAACGCCAGCGGCAGATTTGCACGTATTCGAAGGAAAACTCAGCACCAAGGCAAAGTGGGCCCGGGGCGTGTTCATCAGCTGGATGGGGTTTACTGATGAAGGTCTGACAGCCTTCGTGAAAGGAAAACGGGTGATCTGTGTCAGTGGTTATGATCTTTACCATTCACTCAGTCACGGTATCGCTCTGCCCGACCTTCTGGACGCAAAACTCCGACACGCAGCGGAAACAGGGGAGCCTTATGCCCAGTTTGACAGGCTTTACACTCTTAAGGGCATAATAACCGGCACGCCGAAATAACCTGCAGGGTAATTCAAGAAATTACCCTGCGAAGAGCGGCTTACTTCACCCAGTCTTCCAGCACCAGACCCGGCACCCGCTCAAACTCTCTTGTATTATTCGTCACCAGGATGGCGCCGGCCGCGATAGCGTGCCCGGCAATGGCCGTGTCGTTCGGGCCGATCGGCGTCCCGGCGAGGCGCAGCGCCACCCGGATGTCCGTCGTGGCGTCCACCGCGGCCCGGTCCCAGGGCAGGATGGCATCGAGGCGCGCGCAGAACGCGTCGACCAGCTGAATATGGCGCGGCGAGGCCTTCGGGCCGGTGGCGCCGAAGCGCATCTCGGCATACGTCACGGCCGAGACCACAATGCGGTCACCGCGCAGCACCGCCTGCTCCAGGCGCTTCAGGACGGATTCCGGCTGCTCGCGCATGATGAACGAGCAGATGTTAGTGTCGAGCATCCAGGTTTTCTTCATGGCTCAAAGCGTCCTTCATCGCTGACCACATCCTCACGCTCCGCCATAAAGTCCGGATCGGCCCTGTCCAGCTGCGCGAACGAGCCCCAGGTCGGCCGGACGGGACGCAGAATGATGCTGTCCCCTTCCCGGACGATCTCCAGCTCGCTGACGCCGTCAAAATCCAGGTCCCGGGGCAGCCGAATGGCGCGGTTATTGCCGTTTTTAAATATCGAAACTGTGCGCATGGATGTTCCTCCAACTGATCATGCATGATGTGTGAGTGCATATGTGCAGTATATGCCTCCCGGATTGGTTTGTATAGGTGTCACATATGCAGATGATTGGCATATGCATATGTCTGCACTATGCAGATGCGCGGCATATGGATATGCTGTGCATATCCTGTTTTCTCATTTCTCCACCGCAGATCCGAAAAATACCAGTTCCGGATCTGCTTCAGCCCCGCCGGGGCGCAGCGGCCCGGAAACACAATATCTAGCGGTGTTATCAGCTGGTTGTAACGCTATATGTTGTGTCCCTCCCCTGCCCCGCGACCGCCTGCTCACCACCGGAAAACGCCGCTTTGCTTATTCCCTGACCGTGGTACACTTCCGGAAACTGCGCAATAGCGTAAAAATCGGATCTCACCGGAACGGCTATCCGGTAATTTAATGACGTGGTTATATGGCTGCTTATTATCAGCCAGAGAATAATGACAATAGATAAAATCCCGATTTGTGACTGTCAGGTGTGTCATTAGGTAATGATTTAGTGGTGGGATTATTTAACAGGGTATTAAATGGATATTGATCAAGTTATTCGGGGCCTTATTAGCCAGGGCATGAATTCTGTCTGGGTATATCAAACTGCGAATAGTTACGGCAAAGAACTGGTTCAGTTGCTGGACGTGCAAGGAAACGAGCTGGCTTGGCGTTGGCTCTCTGATGGCTGCGCATCATGGCAGGCTCCCTCTTCAGTGATTGGGGGATATTTGAGCTTACCAGTAGGAGCAAGTGAATATGACCTCTCACAGGGCTTCGATCATGCGTCGTTCATTCTAGGCACTGAGGATTGTTCAAATTATTCAGAACTACCGCCCAGACCAGACTGGTGCCGCTAGGTCGCAAAAAGAATATGAATGGCGGGATTTTTAAGCAATTTAAGGAAGCAAAATTATGGGAATGTTTGATACGGTCAGATTCCGGTACCGGATGCCTGACGGAGTCACCGGGACGGACTTTCAGACCGACGACCTAGACTGCGATTGTGAATTTTACGAGATTTCCGCTGAAGGCCGCCTGCTTCGCTGGATGGGTGACGGTACGCGAACCGATACCTGTTTTGACGGGATGCTGACCCTCAGTGCCGATGACGGTTATCACCTGTATTTTGAGCACGGGACACTGGCGTGGATCGAGGTGTACTCGCAGGGCGACAGGCGCTGGCCGTTTGAGCCAGGCCGTTTTATGCCGGACCCGGCCTGACGGGATTTCTCGATACAAGGAACGCGAATGTGTGATTTATGCAGGGCGGACGGGAATTATTTCCATACGCCGGAATGTGTGTATGACCAGCTGGTCAGTGAGTACCCCGTGATGTGGCTGCGGGATTCGACCCGGATTGGCGCCTGCTACACCCTCCGTGAACTGCTGTCGCCGGAAGGGATGGTGCTGGCCATACAGAACGCGCCTCCCGTGACGGGATGGCGGCTGCGCATGCGGTATAACGAGGCCATTGATGAAGAGATTAACCCGCAGTGCGGGGACTGTATCGAGCTGGCCTCCAGGGCGGACGCCCTGCTGGCTTTTGAACCGTTCCGTGGAGACGATGCGGCAGTATGACCGGCTGGATTTTTCATTTACAGAACCATACAGAAGGGTACTGGCATTATGGGAAGCATGAAAGACCAGATGATGGATATTGAATCTGAACGATTTGATAAATGGCTTGCTGAAAATTATCCGGATGTTGTCCCCGGCTCAGAAGAATGGGAACAGGCCGCTAACCTGTACTACTGGGAACAGGAGTATCTCGCCGATCAGGCTCAGTGGGATCATGAACACGGGCTGTTTGTGGCTTCCCTGAACAATGTTCATCAGCGTTACCTGCACGCCAGCCAGGAGCTGAAGAAGCTCCATGCCCTGCTTGATGAAAAGCAGCCTGAACTGGTGTACAGAATGTCTTTCGTCCATGCCGTGACGGTCATGGAGGCGTACCTGATGTACTGCGCCAGAGCTCTGCTGGAAGAGGACAGGCCGCTCGAGAGATACTTTGAAGAGTATTACTTACCTTTTGCTAAGGTAGGCAAGAAAGAGAAGCAGGCGGCCCGCGAGATGGAGCTTACCAAGTTCCGCCCTGTGGCAAAGAATGTTGTTGCGAGTATGACGTTTCATAACGTGAAAACCATTGAGCGCTATTTCGGGACTGTGCTTCATATACCGCCCGTCTGGCCAATTGAGCCGCTGGGTATCATCGCAGACTGGCGAAACGATCTGGTACACCGCAACGGTGTGGATGAGCATGATGTGCCACGCGTGATATCAGCGCAGCAGCTGCATAGCGCCCTGCAGAAAGTGTCGGATCTGATAGAGGCTGCAGATCATTCCCTGCGTCTGGAAGTGGACTATTTTGGTAACTGGCGTAATGAAGAGAACCGGGAAATCATTGCGGGAGCACTGCGCATATCCCCTGGCGGAGAATCATCCTGATGACCGGACTTGTAACCCTGGGAGGGTATTCGACAACAGGTGCTCAGTTACCTGTTTCTATCGACTATCCAGCGGCGCTGGCCCTGCGTCAGATGGCGCTCGTTCAGGACGAACTGCCGAAATACCTGCTGGCGCCGGAAGTAAGTGCCCTGCTCCACTATGTACCCGATCTCCACCGCAAGATGTTGCTGGCAACCCTCTGGAATACCGGCGCGCGCATTAACGAGGCGCTGGCGCTGACCCGGAGTGATTTTTCCCTGACACCGCCCTACCCGTTCGTGCAGCTGGCCACGCTCAAACAGCGGACCGAAAAAGCCACCAGAACGGCCGGCCGTGCTCCGGCCGGTAGCCTGCCTCATCGTATCGTTCCGCTTTCCGATGCGAACTATGTCAGCCAGCTGGAGATGATGGTGGCCACGCTTAAAATTCCGCTGGAGCGCCGTAATAAACGCACAGACAGAACCGAGAAAGCACGCATCTGGGAAATTACCGACAGAACGGTCCGGACCTGGATAAGTGAAGCCGTTGATGCGGCTGCCGCCGACGGGGTGACGTTTTCGGTACCGGTTACCCCGCACACGTTCCGTCACAGCTACGGGATGCATATGCTGTATGCCGGCATCCCGCTGAAGGTGCTGCAGAGCCTGATGGGACACAAGTCGATCAGCTCGACGGAGGTCTACACGAAAGTGTTTGCGCTCGATGTCGCGGCACGGCACCGGGTGCAGTTCCAGATGCCAGGCGATGAGGCGGTGGCGCTGCTGAAGGGAAATGGCAGGTAACTAGACAGAACTATCTATGCCCAGAGGATGTATTGATTGCTCTTTTTTGAGTAATTTCCGTTGACGTGTTTGTCAAATGGAGTAGTATTAGTATTAATGATGCCTGCAACAACCCTTTGGGGAAGTTAGTGGGCTTTTTTTTTGCCTATTCAGGGATGATGCTGCGATGCCGACAACCCTTTACAGCAAGCCTTACCGTACACCTGCCGATCTGATTAACGACCTCAAGAGCAAAAAGCTTGAGTTTTTGGACGAGGCTGAAGCAGAAAATACGCTCAGCCAGATAAGCTATTACCATTTTAAAATTTATCTCCATCCTCTGTTAGATCCGGCAAGTCCGGGCGGAAAACATTACAGAAAAGATGAGTATTTTGAATATGGGGTTGAGCTATACCGCTTCGACGAAAAACTTCGTGTACTGTTGTTTGGCGTAATTGCGCGGCTTGAAGTTAAGCTCAGAAGCAGGCTTGACCATACACTTTCCGCATTCTCAAATGACCCTTTCTGGTATCTTGATAATACTTTTTTCTATACAGCGAAAGGCACTAAAATTATTGATGACATTCGAAGTAGAATACAAGGTGACTTTAATAAGGAAGGGGAGCTTTACGCGAGAAATTACAGGAAAAAATACCACAATAATTCGCATCCGCAATTCTCTAATCTACCCCCTTTCTGGATTGCCAGTGAGGTAATTACTATCGGTTGTCTTTTCAAGATATTCAGTGCGACTGATTTCTCATATTTTAAGGGATTGCCAGCACCTCATAACACTCTGCTGGATACACTCGCAAATGAGTTTGGTGCAAATGATTTCAATTCGCTGACGAACTGGGTTCAGCGTCTGCGTGACGTAAGAAATCGTGCCGCGCATCATAGCCGACTGTGGAACGCCAAACTTGCGATTCCAAGCCAGATAGCCAGTGAGTTGACCATACCCGCAGTTCACCAGTATCGACCATACTTGACGGTCTGCGTGATACACAAAATGATTAAGACACTAGACCTGGCGGGCATTGACTTAAAGGGTGATCTTCTTCGTCTTTTTGCTGGTAGCCATGCGGCGCAGCTGTATATGGCTGATACCGGCTTCCCGCAAGGTTGGGAAAACGATCCTTTCTGGAATTAAAAAGCGTTGTCAGCAAACAATTGATTCACTAAAAAGGCCGCGATGCGGCCTTTTTGGATAAAATCAAAACTGTGACATATCATAGCCGGAGCCAGTGGAACAGCGCGCAAAACACGCACTGTCAGCGGAACTGGACTGAAATATTTCCATGCCTGGCTATTTTATTCCTTTATGATTCCCAAAGAAGAATCTTATATCACTCTTCTTCCTCTTCCCATTTAGTTGGTCAATATAGTTTCGGAACTGATAAATTATATTTATGTCTTGACCACCTAAACTCCCATATGTCCTATGAGGTTCGTTTGGTGTTTCGCAGTACTTAGGGTTATCTACTGTGAAAAAGGTTCTACAATTGAAAGGTCGATATTCATATATGGAGCAGATTCCATCAGTTAAAAATGGGCAATCTGTATTGGTTTTTAATTTTCTTTGCTTGTTAGATACAATTCTGTGGGATGTATTTTTTTCGGCTTTGTTGAATAAATCGAACTTTTGCTGAGTTGAAGGATCAGATCACGCATCTTCCCGACAACGCAGACCGTTCCGTGGCAAAGCAAAAGTTCAAAATCACCAACTGGCCCACCTACAATAAAGC
>OKVZ01000485.1_pt1 | contig 12074 bp, 9 predicted proteins | sample 1606851 | NCBI WGS metagenome assembly OKVZ01 (sample SAMN03281010, study PRJEB24777) | human gut metagenome | isolation source: fecal sample PR157 from 1 month old male Malay infant, caesarean delivered... | reverse complement strand
GGTCGTCGGCAATCGCCACATCAATCTTCACTTTGGGCAGGAAGTTGACGCTGTATTCCGCCCCCCGGTACAGCTCGGCATGTCCTTTCTGACGCCCGAAACCTTTCACTTCGGTGACTGTCAGCCCTTGAATACCAATCGAAGACAGTGCTTCACGGACGTCTTCCAGTTTGAACGGTTTGATTACCACGGTAACCAGCTTCATAGATCCCCTCCTGTCAGAATTCGATAATGTCTGCCGCTTCACGACAGGGATATTGCAAGGGGTGTGCCAGAAATGAAAAACGCGGGATAATTCAGGCTTGTAGGGTACGGCAGGGGAAGGAAAAGAAAAAACGCACTATAACGGTGCATGGTACGTTACATTTTTGCACCAGATTGTTGATTGCAGGATGGCGGCGTAAGCACCTTATCCGGCCTACAAGAGCGCATTGTCCGTAGGCCTGATAAGCGCAGCGCCATCAGGCGCTGAGCGATTCCTCACGCGCGCTGGCCGCCAGCTCTTCACCGGCAAGCTGTAGTTGGTACATCTGCCAGTAACGCCCTTGCGCTTCGAGCAGTTGTTGATGCGTACCGCGCTCGACCGCCTGCCCGCGATGCAGCACCAGAATGGTGTCCGCATCGACAATGGTTGACAGGCGATGTGCAATCACCACCAGCGTGGTGTGTTCACGCACTGCCGCCAGCGCTTGCTGAATCGCCTGTTCAGTACCGGAGTCAATGCTGGCGGTGGCTTCATCCAGAATCAGAACCTGCGGCGTATCAACCAGCACCCGCGCCAGCGCCAGCAGCTGTTTCTGCCCGACGGACAGATTATTGCCCTGCTCGCCCAGCCGGGTGTGGATACCCTCGCTCAGACTACGCGCCAGCTCCGCCAGTTGCACGGTTTCCAGCGCCTGCCAGACCTGTTCCTCAGAAATATCGCGCCCCAGCGTGACGTTTGCCAGGAACGTATCCGCCATCACCACCGGGTCCTGCTGCACCATCGCGACTCCCTGACGTAAAACCCCGTGGCTCAACGTTGACAGCGAACGGTCGTCAAGGCGAATGTCTCCCTGTGTAAGCGGGTAATACCCCATCAGCAGGCTGGCGAGGGTACTCTTGCCGCTGCCGGTATGCCCGACCAGCGCCACAAAGCTGCGCGACGGAACGGAGAGCGTAATGTTTTGCAGCACCAGATTGTCGTCACGGTAGGCGAAGGAGACGTCATCAACGTCAATCCTGCCCGACTGCAACGGGCGCTCATCCCGACCATAATCCTGGCGTGGGCCGTCCATCAGTTCGAATACGCGCTCCCCCGCCACCGCAGCCTGCTGCAACATCGACTGTTGGGTCGTCAGTTCAATCAATGGCTCGTTCAGACGCCCCAGATAGCTGATAAAGGCGTACAACACCCCGACTTCAATGGTGCCGCGCGAGGTAAAGCTAAACAGCATCAGTAATCCGCAGAGGATCAGCGCGGAAAAAAGGCTGAGCAGCGGGCGCAATAAAAAGCCGTCCAGTCGCAGGGTCTGCATCCGCGCCATATAGTGCGAGCGGCTGGCCTCCCCCATTCTCTCGCCAAACCGCGCCTGCTGGCGGAACTGCTGGATGACGCTCATGCCGTTAATGACTTCATTGAAGCCATCATTGATGTCCGCCAGATATGCCCGCACGCGGCGCACAATCGGCGTGCTATAGCGCTGGTAAATCCCCATCACCACCAGCACCGCCGGGAAAATCGCCATCGCGACCAGCGCCATCCGCCAGTCGAGGCTGAACATGGCGACCAGCATCGCGCCAATTAACGCCGCGCTACGCAGCACCGTCGCCACGACCGTAACGTAAAGGTCGCGGATGACTTCCGTATCATTGGTCACGCGAGAGATCAGTTGCCCCACCGGCTGCGTGTCAAAGGCGCTCAGTGGCTGGCGCAAAGCGGCATCCATCACATCGGTACGCAGTTGTTGCACTACGCCGACGGCCGCCTGATTAAACAACAGCGACTGCGCATAATGCAGCCCCGCCGCCAGAAACTGTAAGCCAATGTACGCCGCCACCAGCCCCGCGACCATGCCCAGCGGCAGGTGGCTCTTCGCGACCATATTGTCGATAAAGTAGCTGATAAGTAACGGGCCGCTGACTTCCGCCGCTGCCGCGATCCACAGCATCACCACGGCGATGGCAAGCGGTTTACGCCACGGCGAACCATACGCCAGCAGCCTTTTCAGGGTCGGCCATAACTGTCCAAAACTACGCATCTGCCGTCTCCTCGTTGATTTCAGGAGCGTCAGTCAGCGCCGCCTCCAGTTGCTGATAGCGATACATATCGCGATACCAGCCCGTTTGCAGCACTAATTCATCGTGATCGCCACGCTGGGCGATATGGCCATGCTGCATCACGATAATCTCGTTGGCTTCCGTCAGAGCGGATAAGCGGTGCGCGCTAATAATCACGGTGCGCCCCTCTCCCCACTGGCGTAAATTATGCAGAATCTGGTGTTCGGTACGGCCATCCACCGCCGACAGCGCATCATCCAGAATCAGGATTTCCGCATTGAGCAGTAACGCGCGCGCAATAGAAATGCGCTGTTTTTGCCCGCCGGACAGCATGACGCCGCGTTCGCCCACTTCGGTGTCATATCCTTGAGGCAGACGCAAAATATCCTCATGCACGCTGGCCAGCCGCGCCACCTGTTCAATCTCTTCCTGCGTCGCGTTTGGGCGCCCCAGCGCGATGTTATTGCCGACCGTGTCGGAGAACAGGAACGGCGTCTGGCTGACGACCGCCAGGCGACTGCGCCAGCTATCAAGCTGCAAGCGCGTCAGCGGAATATCATGAAAACGGATATCCCCCTGCGTAATATCGAAATGGCGCTGAATAAGCGAAAGAAGAGTGCTTTTCCCCGCGCCCGTCGGCCCGCAGATCCCCAGCATCTGCCCTGGCTCAAGCTGGAATTGCACATTTTCCAGCGCCGGATGCGCGGTTTGCGGGTAGCTGAATTCACGAATGGAGACCGTCAGCGCTCCCCGACCTTCCGGCACCGCCTCCGTTCCGTCGTTGACGACCGGCGCTTCCGCCAGCATCGCGCGGATACGGCTGTACGCTGCGCTACCGCGTTCCACAATGTTAAACATCCAGGCCAGCGCTAACATAGGCCAGATCATCAGCCCGAGGTACATCATAAAGCTGGTCAGTTCCCCAAGCGTCAGCGTACCGTGCACTACCATCCAGCTTCCGCCGCCGATGGCGAGCAGATTAGCCATGCCGATGGCAATATAAATCGTGGGATCAAAACGGGCGTCGATACGTGCTACCCGCATATTTTTCTTCCCGGTATCTTCCGCGTCCGCCGCAAACAGCGACGACTGTCGATCTTCAAGGCCAAAAGCTTTGATCATGCGAATGCTGGTCAGGCTCTCCTGGGTACGATCGTTCAGGCTGGAAAACGCCGCCTGCGCCAGTTTGAAGCGGTTATGCAGACGGTCGCCGTAGCGCTTGATCATCAGCGCCATAATCGGCATAGGCAGCAGCGCGAACAGCGTCAGTTGCCAACTGAGCTGCGTTGACATCACGATCAGCACGGCGCAGCCCATCACCAGCGAATCCACCAGCGTGAGCACCCCTTCCCCGGCGGCAAAGACGACACGATCGACGTCGTTAGTCGCGCGCGCCATTAAGTCGCCGGTGCGATGTCGCAGATAAAATTCAGGATGCTGACGACTGAGCTGGCGGTAGTAATCTTCACGCAGTTCAACGGCCAGTTGATAAGAGGCGCCGAACAGCAACACGCGCCAGACATAGCGCAACAAATAGACGATTACCGCAATCATGGCCATCGTGCCCACCCACATCAATACCTGACCGGTAGTGAAATGTTGCGCAGTGACGCCATCCACAACGATCCCGACCACTTTGGGCGGGATCAGCTGAAGGACAGCGATAATGATAAGCAAGGCCACGGCGCCGAGATAGCGACGCCACTCCCGACGGAAGTACCAGCTTAATTGAGCAAATAATCGCACGCGTTATATCCTGACATGATTTCCGGCAATATTTTCCGGGAGAATTATTCAATAGGCAGAGCGGTTGTGTACTTAATCTGTTCCATCGCAAAGCTCGACGTTACGTCTGACAATCCCGGAACACTGTTCACCAGACGTTTGTAGAAGTCGTCATAACGCTTCATATCTGCTACCTGAACCCGCATCAGATAGTCGTATTCCCCGGCCATACGCCAGAACCCCAACACTTCCGGCATTTCGGTGACCACCGTCACGAAGCGGCTGTACCATTCACTGCTGTGATGCTGGGTTTTGATCAGTACGAACGCCGTTAACCCCAGACCCAATTTCTCTGGGTCCAGCAGCGCGACTTTACCGAGGAGAATGCCGTCGTCTTCCAGACGTTTCAGCCGTTTCCAGCAGGGTGTGGTGGTCAGATTAACGGCATCGGCCAGCGCCTGCAAAGAGAGGGTGCAGTCCTGCTGCAACAAAAGCAGCAGCTTACGGTCAATTTTATCTAACATACCCACCCCACAGAGAAGATTTTTCTCCCTACATTCTATTTTAAAGGTGAAATGGCAACAATTTTTTCCGTGCTTTTCGCTAATCTGGGCACAAAATGACAAATGGAAATTAATGATGAATAGCACCTGGGTTAAAAACGCCATTAATGAAATTAACGCTGACTATCAGCGTTCAGCCGACACGCATCTGATCCGGTTGTCGCTACCGGCGTTTCCGGGCATCCAGATCTACCTGAAGGATGAAAGCACCCATCCGACCGGCAGCCTGAAGCACCGTCTGGCGCGTTCATTGTTCCTGTATGGGTTGTGTAACGGCTGGATTAAAGAAAACACGACCATTATTGAATCCTCCTCCGGTTCAACGGCGGTTTCCGAAGCCTGGTTCGCCCGACTGCTCGGCCTGCCGTTCATCGCGGTAATGCCTTCCTGCACGGCAAAACGCAAAATCGAACAAATTGCGTTTTATGGCGGTCGCTGCCACTTTGTCGAAAGCGCCTGCGAGATTTACGCCGCCTCTGAGCAGCTGGCGCACGAACTGAACGGTCACTATATGGATCAGTTCACCTATGCCGAACGCGCCACCGACTGGCGCGGCAATAATAATATCGCCGACAGTATTTTCCATCAGATGCAGCGTGAGCCGAATCCGGTGCCGAAGCATATCGTGATGAGCGCGGGGACGGGCGGCACGTCAGCGACAATTGGCCGCTATATTCGCTGTCATGGGTATGACACACGCCTGATGGTGGTTGACCCGGAAAACTCGGTCTTCCTGCCCTACTGGCAGGATCGCGACGCCACATTGCGCAGCCCGGTGGGCAGCAAAATTGAGGGGATTGGTCGCCCGCGCGTGGAACCCTCCTTCATCCCGGATGTGGTGGACGAAATGCTGCGCGTACCCGACGCCGCCAGCGTCGCGACCGCGCACTGGCTGGAAACGCAGCTGGGCCGTAAAGTGGGCGCCTCCACCGGCACTAATATGTGGGGAACGTTGCAGATCGCAGCCAGAATGCGCGACGCCGGAGAGACCGGTTCTCTCGTCACGCTGCTGTGTGACAGCGGCGAACGCTATCTCGACACCTATTACAATCCCCAGTGGGTTAACGATCACATTGGCGATTTAGCGCCGTGGCAGGCGGAAATTGCCCAACTGCTGAACGTCCGTTAAGCGGCATAAAAAAAGCCAGGCTTTACGGGCCTGGCTTGCTGGAAAGGATCGCTCATTCGGGGGAATAAGGTAGATGCGGATTATCCAGCCAATGCGTTAAAAAGTGAGAGACCGCCTGATTACGACAATGGCCAATCACTGAAAGATGAGGCAGTTCAGCGATCAGTTGCGGCATCGCGTTGCCCATAATCAAACCACGTCCCACGCTCTCCAGCATTTCGCGATCGTTCATCGCATCGCCAAACGCCATGCATTCCGTCAGCGACAGCCCCAAATGGTCGCTTAATACCGCCAGCGCGGAACCTTTATTACAGCCGAGCGGCAGCACTTCCAGGCAATCCACAGCGGAAAAGCAGAGATTCGCCCGCTCGCCCAGCGCCTCATTCAGTTGAATACGCAGCCGGATCAGATCGTCGTGATCGCCACAAAAACAGATCTTCGTGACCTGGTGGGCCGGGATACGTTTGACATCCACGATCTGATAGTGGAACCCGCTGTAGACATGCGCCTGTAATAGCGCGGGGATCGCGCTCCCCGTAAACCAGCCGTTATCGTTGAATACGTGCATACTGGCCCGGGTATCCCACGCCTGGTGCAATACGCGATCCGCAATGGCGGGGTCCAGATCCTGGCGATGCAGAATATCGCCTTCCTGCGAATGAATGCGCGTCCCGTTGCCGGTTATCAAAAACGCATCCATTGAGATGGCCCCCAGAATATGCCGCATTTCCAGCACATGCCGACCGGTCGCAAACGTCAAAGTGATATCGCGTTCACGCAGGCGCGCCAGCGTTGCAAGGGTCTCATGACCCAGATGGTGGTTTGGCATCAAAAGCGTGCCATCCATATCAAATGCAGCCAGACGAGCCATCTCTTTCTCCACACTGTGACGCAATTAACTTGTGATTGAGTATCACCTGAGATATACGGAAGTAATAGTGAATAGATAAAATGAATTGTTCCGGGTTTCAATGCGACTTCTCAACCGTTTAAAACAATATCAACGTCTCTGGCAGCCCTCGGCCGGAGAACCTCAGTCGGTCACCGTTGGGGAACTGGCGGAGCGCTGTTTTTGTAGCGAACGCCACGTCCGTACGCTACTACGTCAGGCGCAGGAAGCTGGCTGGTTAACATGGGAGGCGCAATCCGGGCGGGGGAAGCGCGGTAAACTGCAATTTCTGGTCACGCCGGAGTCACTGCGCAATACCATGATGGAACAAGCGCTGGAAAAAGGTCAGCAGCTTAATGTGCTGGAGCTGGCACAGCTGGCGCCAGGCGAACTGCGTACCATGCTGCAACCGTTTATGGGCGGGCAGTGGCAAAACGACACGCCGACCCTGCGTATTCCCTACTATCGTCCGCTGGACCCGTTGCATCCAGGATTTCTGCCCGGTCGCGCAGAACAGCATCTTGCGGGACAAATTTTCTCCGGCCTCACCCGCTTTGACAACGCCAGCCAGCGCCCCTGCGGGGATTTAGCACATCACTGGGATATCTCCGCCGACGGTATGCGCTGGGATTTTTATATTCGCTCTACCCTGCACTGGCATAATGGCGATACGGTAGAAACTGCGCAACTGCACGCGCGCCTGCTGATGCTGCTTGACCTGCCAGCCCTCAATAAATTGTTTATCAGCGTCAAGCGTATTGAAGCCACCCACCCGCAATGCCTGACGTTCATTCTCCATCGCCCTGATTACTGGCTGGCGCACCGTCTGGCAAGCTACTGTAGCCACCTGGCGCACCCGCATCAGCCGCTGTCAGGCACCGGACCTTTTCGGCTGACGTTATTTACGCCGGAGCTGGTACGCCTGGAAAGCCACGACAATTATCACCTTTGCCACCCGCTGCTAAAGGCGATTGAATACTGGATCACGCCTCAGCTTTTTGACCAGGATTTAGGCACCAGCTGCCGTCATCCGGTACAGATTGCCATCGGCAACCCTGAGGAGCTGGGCTCACTTAGCCAGGTGAGCAGCGGTATTAGCCTGGGATTTTGCTACCTGACGCTTAAAAAAGGCTCGAAACTCAGCCTGCAACAGGCGCGTCGCCTGGTAGACATCATTCATCATACGTCGTTATTACAGACGCTGCCGGTAGATGAAAATCTGATCACGCCCAGCAACGCGCTGCTGCCAGGCTGGGTAATGCCGCAATGGAAGGGGCTGGAATCCGTTGAATTACCGAAAAAACTGACTCTGGTCTACCACCTTCCCGTTGAGTTGCACACCATGGCGGAGCAACTCCAGCAATATCTGGCAACGCTCGGCTGTGAATTAACGTTGATTTTCCACAACGCGAAAAACTGGGATAACTGCCCTTCGCTGGCAAAAGCGGATCTCATGATGGGCGACAGGCTGATTGGCGAAGCGCCGGAATATACGCTTGAGCAGTGGCTACGCTGCGATCAACTCTGGCCGCATGTGCTGGATGCCCCTGCTTTCGCCCATCTTCAGGCCACGCTGGATGCCTTACAAACGCAGCCCGGTGAAGACGACCGCTATACTGCGTTACAACAGGTATTCACGAGTCTGATGAATGACGCCACGCTTACGCCGCTTTTTAACTATCACTACCGTATTAGCGCGCCGCCGGGCGTCAATGGCGTTCAACTCAATCCACGCGGCTGGTTTGAGTTTGAGAAAGCATGGCTTCCGCCGCCACGCGGTGAAGAAGCTGGTCGCGGCCATCCGCAGGCGCTACCATAGCGTTTTTCGTTTTTGTCAGGATAAGTTATGAAACGTGCCGTCGTTGTATTCAGTGGAGGCCAGGACTCCACAACCTGTCTGGCGCAAGCGCTGCATCAGTATGATGAAGTGCACTGCGTCACCTTTGATTATGGTCAGCGCCATCGCGCTGAGATTGATGTTGCACGTAATCTGGCCTTAAAACTCGGCGCGCGTGCGCATAAGGTGCTGGACGTAACGCTACTGAGCGAACTGGCGGTCAGTAGCCTGACGCGCGATAACATTCCCGTACCGGACTATGAACCGGATGCCGACGGTATTCCGAATACGTTTGTCCCTGGGCGTAATATTCTGTTTCTGACTCTGGCGGCGATTTACGCTTATCAGGTGAAAGCCGAAGCGGTGATCACCGGCGTTTGCGAGACGGATTTCTCCGGCTACCCGGACTGCCGCGATGAGTTTGTCAAAGCGCTGAATCATGCCGTCACCCTGGGTATGGCGAAGGATATTCGCTTTGAAACCCCGCTGATGTGGATTGATAAAGCCGAAACCTGGGCACTCGCCGATTACTGGGGTAAGCTGGATCTGGTGCGTGAAGAGACGCTGACCTGTTATAACGGCATCAAAGGTGACGGTTGCGGGCAGTGCGCCGCCTGTAATCTGCGCGCCAACGGCCTGAACCATTATCTGACGGATAAACCGGCAGTGATGGCGGCAATGAAGCAGAAAACAGGGTTAAAGTGATCGTTTTGCCGGATGGCGGTGCATGCACCTTATCCGGCCTGGCGACATTCACCGTGGTCAATGTCGCCCGCAGGCCTGATAAGCGAAGCGCCATCAGGCAACTTTCCGTTACTTCACCATCTGCTCCAGTTTCTCGCGTAATTCACCTTCCAGCGGCAATGCTTTCTGCGTTTTCAAATCAATACAGACAAAAGTAATCTGTGCGTCCACCACAACCTGCCCTTCCGGCTCAAGCGTAATGACCTGGCTTAAAATGCCGCTCTTCCCGTTTAACTGCTGCACCTGACTGGTGACGGTCAGCAGATCGCTCAGCACGGCGGGGCGACGGTAGTTAATATTAATATTCACCACCACAAAAGCGATGTTGCGGGCCGTCATCCATTGAAAGCTGTCACTGTTTTCCAGCCCATCCCAGCGTGCTTCTTCAAGAAACTCAAGATAGCGGGCATTATTAACGTGCTGATAAACATCAAGGTGATAACCACGGACTTTGATTTGTGTTTGCATAGCGCAATAACCTTACGTTGTTGTTATAGGAACAGAGGCCATAACTGGTATGACCTCATTATCCTGGCAAACTTTTGCCACAGTGCAAGTTATTACAGCGTCAACACTGCCAGATTGCGTTCCACCAGCGAACTCCCCATCCCCGGAACCTGCTTTAAATCATCCACCGTTTTAAACGGCCCATACTCTTCCCGATAGTTGACTATCGCCTGCGCTTTTTTCAGCCCGACGCCATTCATCACCCGCGCCAGATCTTCCGCTGAAGCCGTGTTGATACTGACCCTCGCGCCTTCATCATCGCTGGCCTTTGCAGGCACGGAGGCTTTAGTCTGCGCGGACGCAGACGAATCCGCCTTTGTTTGTACCGCCTGATTTTTCTCTACCGTTCCGGCAGCCAGCGCGTTGTGCGTCATGCCTGCGCAGGCCAGAGTCATCGTGACCAGCAGTGCGTTGATTCCATGTTTCATACTGTTTTCTCCTTGTGTGTTAACAGTGGCATCACGATAGCGGGGCGGCGAAAGGCAAACAAATAGCAAATATCAGAAATGGAAAAGGCCGCGAAGGCGGCCTTTGAGGGTTACAACTTTTTGCAGTTTTTTGCGAAGCGTCTCGGTGATTACTGCTGTTCCAGCGCATCGCCGACTTTGATTTTCGCCGCTTTACGCAGGTTACTCATCAGCGCTTCAAAGGTAATCTGCGCGTTATTCTGGGTAATACCCTGAACCATCGCTTTTTTCTGCTCTTCCGGCATAGAGCCCGCTTTCACGTCGTCCAGCGCCAGCAGCACAACGTTGCCCTGCATATCGTTAGCGACGCCATAGCTCGGCTTATCTTTCTCTGGCAGACCCAGCGCAAACGCAGCCTGGCTTACCGGGTCCTGCCCGGTACGGCTCAGCGTTTTCGCTTCGCCAAAGCTCAGACCGGCCGCTTTCATCGCTTCTGCGCCTTTACCCGCTTTCAGCTCAACCAGCAGTTTGTCAGCATCCAGTTTTGCCTGCTGCTCTGCTTTGTTGTGCTTAACGAGCGCAGCCACCTGCTCTTTCACGTCAGCCAGAGGCTTAACCGCTTCAGGTTTATGCTCGCTGATGCGCAGCACGAATGCGCGGTCGCCATCCACGGTGATGATATCGGAGTTGCTGCCCGGCGTACCGTTCTCGCCAACCAGACCACCGTTGAAGATAGCATCGGCAACCGGTTTAAAATTCAGCTCTTCTGGCAGGTTGTCATGGCTGAACCAGCCGGTTTCAACCGCTTTCACGCCAGCGGCCTGTTCAGCGCCCGCCAGAGATTCGGTATCGTTGCTCGCCGCATCGCTGACTTTTTGTTGCAGCGCGTAATAGGCATCCAGCGCTTTTTCCTGCTTCACTTTCGCGGCAATGTCATCACGCGCTTCGCTCAGCGGTTTCACTTTCGCAGGCTGAACATCATCCAGACGCGCGACCAGGAAGCCAACAGAAGATTTAATCACGCCAGACAGCTGGCCTTTTTCTTTCAGACCGGCATTTTTCAGCTCGTCCGGCGTGGTCGCGTCTTCCAGCCAGCCCATATCGCCGCCGTTGCGCGCAGAGATAATATCTGCGGATTTCTCTTTCGCCAGCGCGGCAAAATCACCGCCTTTGTTCAGCGCGTCCAGCACCGCTTTCGCTTCATCTTCCGTTTTGGTCTGAATGACGCTGTAACGGTTACGCTGCGGCTGTGTGAACTGATCCTGATGCTGGTCATAGTAAGACTGGATATCCGCATCGTTGACCGTTTCCTGCATGGCAGCCGCATCCAGCTTGATGTAGCTCACGCGGAACTGCTCCGGGGTCATAAAGCGGTTCTTGTTCTGCTCGTAGTAGCTGGACACTTCCTGATCGGTAGCCTGCTGCTTCGCAGCCAGTGCGTCCACGTCAATCGTCGCTTCACGCACCACACGCTGCTGCGCGACTAACGCCGCCAGCTCGTCCGTTTCACCTTTCAGCATGAAATCAGTACCGGCAACGCCAGCAATCAGTTGCTGGGTGGTGAGCTGGTTACGCAATGCCTGAGCATACTGATCGGCTGTCATCCCCATCTGATTCACAATCGCGTTGTAGCGGTTGTTATCAAATTTGCCGTCAACCTGGAAAGCCGCCGTTGAAAAGATGGCCTGCTTAACCTGTTCGTCGCTGATGCTGAGTTTAAGCTCATGCGCGTATTGATCCAGCAAGGCTTCATCGATAAGACGATTCAGTACCTGCTGACGCAGCGTTTTCATGTAGCCTTCATTCGCCGCCAGTTCAGAATACTGATCGCCCAGCTGCTGCTGCATACGATTACGTTCGCTGTTAAACGCATTCTCAAACTGCGAGCGGCTGATTTCCTGGTCATTCACTTTTGCGGCGTAGTTATTGCCTCCGCCAATCAGGTAACCACTCACGCCGGTCAATATGAACGACACGATAATGATACCGAAAATAATCTTGAGCACGAGACTGT
>OKVZ01000473.1_pt1 | contig 12253 bp, 9 predicted proteins | sample 1606851 | NCBI WGS metagenome assembly OKVZ01 (sample SAMN03281010, study PRJEB24777) | human gut metagenome | isolation source: fecal sample PR157 from 1 month old male Malay infant, caesarean delivered... | reverse complement strand
TCAGCCTGTTTGAGAATGGTGATGATCTGACTGTCAGTAAAACGTGATCGTTTCATAGAAATCCCCCTGCATTCAGGTTAGGAGAAAATTCTACTTATTCATGCACTGGTTTTTCGGGGGGATTACCATATGACGCAGGGCGGTCAGATCGCCAATATGCGCTTTCGCATGTTTGGTCAGATTGCCAATATTATTTTCTACGTGCTGTTTATTTTATTCTGGGTGCTGTGCGGACTGATGCTGATGTACCGGCTCAGCTGGCAGACCTTTGTGAACGGCTGCGTATACTGGTGGTGTACGACGCTGGGTCCGATGCGCGATATTATTCGCTCCCAGCCGGTATACACCATTCAGTATTACGGCCAGTCGCTGGAATATACCTCAGAACAAATCCTGGCCGATAAATATACTATCTGGTGTGGAGAGCAGCTGTGGACTGGTTTCGCCTTTGCTGCCGTGGTTTCTCTTGTTATCTGTATCGTGACGTTCTTCATCGCCAGCTGGGTGCTGGGCCGCCAGGGGAAACAGCAGAGTGAGGATGAGAACACCGGCGGGCGCCAGCTTTCCGATAAACCCAAAGAAGTGGCCCGTCAGATGAAGCGTGATGGTGTGGCCTCCGATATTAAAATTGGCGACCTGCCTATCCTTAAAAACTCCGAAATCCAGAACTTCTGCCTCCACGGTACCGTGGGTTCCGGTAAATCAGAAGTGATCCGCCGGCTACTGAATTATGTCCGTGCCCGGGGCGATATGGCCATCATTTACGATCGCTCCTGTGAGTTCGTCAAAAGCTATTACGACCCGTCACTGGATAAAATCCTCAACCCGCTGGACTCGCGCTGCGCGGCCTGGGATTTGTGGAAAGAGTGCCTGACGCTGCCGGACTTCGACAACATCTCCAACACCCTTATCCCGATGGGTACCAAAGAAGACCCGTTCTGGCAGGGCTCCGGTCGCACTATCTTTGCCGAAGGCGCGTACCTGATGCGTGAAGACAAGGATCGCAGCTACGAGAAGCTGGTCGATACCATGCTGTCCATTAAAATCGACAAGCTGCGCGCCTATCTGCAGAACACGCCGGCAGCGAACCTGGTTGAAGAGAAAATTGAGAAAACGGCCATCTCCATTCGTGCCGTGCTGACCAACTACGTCAAGGCTATTCGCTACCTGCAGGGCATTGAGAAGAACGGCGAGCCGTTCACTATCCGGGACTGGATGCGCGGTGTCCGTGAGGACCGACCCAATGGCTGGCTGTTTATCTCCTCCAACGCTGACACCCATGCTTCCCTGAAGCCGGTTATCTCGATGTGGCTGTCAATTGCTATCCGCGGCCTGCTGGCGATGGGGGAGAACCGTAACCGGCGCGTGTGGATTTTCGCCGACGAGCTCCCCACGCTGCACAAGCTGCCGGACCTGGTCGAAATCCTCCCGGAGGCGCGTAAATTTGGTGGTTGTTATGTGTTCGGTATTCAGTCCTATGCCCAGCTGGAAGATATCTATGGCGTCAAGCCTGCCGCCACGCTCTTTGACGTGATGAACACCCGGGCCTTCTTCCGCTCCCCGAGTAAGGAGATTGCGGAGTTTGCTGCCGGTGAAATTGGCGAGAAGGAAATCCTCAAGGCCAGTGAGCAGTACTCCTACGGTGCTGACCCGGTGCGTGATGGTGTATCGACCGGGAAAGAAAAAGAGCGGGAAACGCTGGTCAGTTACTCCGATATTCAGACGCTGCCTGACCTGTCCTGCTATGTCACGCTGCCCGGGCCGTATCCGGCCGTGAAACTGGCCCTCAAATACAAACCGCGTCCGAAAATTGCCGAAGGATTTATTCCTCGCACTCTCGATGCGCGGGTGGATGCGCGGCTCAGTGCGCTGCTTGAAGCGCGGGAAGCTGAAGGCAGTCTTGCCAGGGCGCTTTTCACGCCGGATGCCCCGGCATCCGGGCCAGATGATGCCGGCAGTCACGCCGGTGAACAGCCTGAGCCGGTCAGTCAGCCTGCGCCAGCAGTAATGACGGTAACTCCTGCACCGGTAAAATCGCCGCCGACAACAAAGCGTCCGGCAGCGGAACCCTCCGCCAGGACAGCTGAGCCTCCCGTCCTGCGGGTCACGACCGTACCGTTGATCAAACCAAAAGCAGCCGCAGCGGCCGGAACTGCCGCAACAGCATCCTCTGCCGGTACCCCTGCTGCAGCGGCAGGCGGGACAGAACAGGTACTGGCGCAGCAGTCCGCAGAACAGGGGCAGGCCATGCTGCCGGCCGGTATGAACGAGGACGGTGTGATTGAAGACATGCAGGCGTATGACGCCTGGGCTGATGAGCAGACGCAGCGGGATATGCAGCGGCGTGAAGAGGTCAATATCAACCACAGCCACCGCCACGATGAGCAGGATGATCTCGAAATTGGGGGGAATTTCTGATGCTCAGTTTCAGCCAGGTTAAATCGGCGGGGAGTGCCGGTAACTACTACACAGAGAAAGACAACTACTACGTTATCGGGAGCATGGAGGAGCGCTGGCAGGGTAAAGGCGCAGAAGCGCTGGGGCTTGAAGGAAAGGTAGACAAGCAGATCTTCACGGAGCTACTGCAGGGAAAGCTACCTGATGGCAGCGACCTGACCCGGATTCAGGATGGCGTGAATAAGCACAGGCCCGGCTACGATCTGACGTTCTCAGCACCGAAGAGTGTATCGATGCTGGCTATGCTGGGTGGTGATAAGCGTCTTATCGACGCTCATAATCGCGCGGTGACAGTGGCTCTTAATCAGGTGGAGTCCCTGGCCAGCACGCGGGTGCAGAAAGACGGCGTTTCTGAAACAGTCCTGACCGGGAATCTGATTATTGCCCGCTTTAACCACGATACATCGCGCGCTCAGGACCCACAGATACACACGCACAGCGTGGTTATCAATGCGACACAGAACGGCGATAAATGGCAGACGCTGGCCAGCGATACCGTCGGTAAAACCGGGTTTTCCGAAAACATACTGGCCAACCGCATCGCTTTCGGAAAGATATACCAGAACACTCTCAGGGCCGATGTTGAGTCTCTGGGTTACAGGACAGTGGATGCGGGTAAGAACGGTATGTGGGAGATGGAGGGCGTGCCGGTTGAGTCGTTTTCCACCCGCAGTCAGGAACTCAGGGAGGCCGCCGGACCCGATGCCTCCCTGAAGTCCCGGGATGTGGCCGCGCTCGATACCCGAAAGTCGAAAGAAGCCATCGATCCGGCAGAGAAGATGGTGGAGTGGATGAACACGCTGAAGGAGACCGGGTTTGACATCCGGGGGTACCGTGAGGCCGCCGATGCGCGAGCCGCAGAGCTGGCCCGTGCACCTGCCGCGCCGGTGAACACTGACGGTCCGGATATCACGGATGTGGTGACGAAAGCGATTGCCGGTCTCAGCGACCGCAAGGTGCAGTTCACGTATGCCGACCTGCTGGCTCGCACGGTCGGCCAGCTGGAGGCGAAGGACGGTGTGTTTGAGCTGGCGAGAAAGGGCATCGATGCTGCCATTGAACGGGAGCAGCTTATCCCTCTCGATCGCGAGAAAGGCCTGTTCACCTCAAACATCCACGTTCTCGATGAACTCGCCGTCAAAGCCCTGAGTCAGGAGGTGCAGCGCCAGAATCATGTCTCCGTCACGTCCGATGCCTCGGTGGTGCGCCAGGCCCCTTTCAGCGATGCCGTCAGCGTGCTGGCGCAGGATCGCCCGGTCATGGGTATCGTTTCCGGTCAGGGCGGTGCAACCGGCCAGCGGGAGCGGGTGGCCGAGTTAACCCTGATGGCCCGGGAGCAGGGGCGTGACGTCCATATCCTGGCGGCCGATAACCGCTCACGTGATTTTCTCGCCGGTGATGTGCGTCTGGCCGGGGAAACGGTGACCGGTAAATCCGCCCTGCAGGACGGGACGGCGTTTATTCCGGGCGGAACACTCATCGTGGATCAGGCGGAGAAGCTGAGCCTGAAGGAAACGATTTCCCTGCTCGATGGCGCGATGCGCCATAACGTGCAGGTCCTGCTCTCCGACAGCGGGAAGCGCAGCGGGACCGGCAGCGCGCTGACGGTGCTGAAGGACAGCGGCGTGAATACGTATCGCTGGCAGGGTGGCCATCAGACCACTGCCGACATCATCAGTGAACCGGATAAAGGCGCACGCTACAGCCGGCTGGCACAGGAGTTTGCCGTCAGCGTGCGTGAAGGGCAGGAAAGCGTGGCCCAAATCAGCGGGACGCGTGAACAGAGCGTACTCAACGGCCTTATCCGTGACTCCCTAAGACAGGAGGGAGTGCTGGGTGAGAAAGACACAACCATTACAGCCCTGACGCCGGTATGGCTGGACAGCAAAAGCCGGGGCGTGCGGGATTATTACCGGGAGGGGATGGTGATGGAACGCTGGGATCCGGAGACCCGGACGCACGATCGCTTTGTCATTGACCGGGTGACCGCGAGCAGCAATATGCTGACCCTGAAAGACCGGGAAGGGGTCCGTCTGGATCTGAAGGTTTCCGCGGTCGACAGCCAGTGGACGCTGTTCCGGGCAGAGACACTGCCGGTGGCCGAGGGGGAACGTCTGGCGGTGCTCGGGAAGATACCGGACACACGCCTGAAGGGCGGGGAAAGCATCACGGTGATGAAAGTGGAGGACGGGCAGCTGACGGTACAGCGGCCGGGGCAGAAAACCACGCAGACCCTGGCCGTGGGCGCGGGCGTGTTTGACGGTATTAAAATCGGCCACGGCTGGGTGGAAAGTCCCGGCAGGTCGGTTAGCGAGACGGCAACGGTCTTTGCGTCGGTGACGCAGCGTGAGCTGGATAACGCCACCCTCAACCAGCTGGCGCAGAGCGGAAATCATCTCCGGCTGTACTCGGCACAGGATGCGGCGCGCACGACGGAGAAGCTGTCGCGGCATACCGCCTTCAGCGTGGTCTCAGAGCAGCTGAAGACCCGATCCGGCGAGACGGACCTGGATGCGGCCATTGCGCAGCAGAAGGCCGGACTGCGTACCCCGGCAGAACAGGCCATTCACCTGGCCATCCCGCTGCTTGAAAGTGAGAAACTGACCTTCTCCCGGCCCCAGCTGCTGGCGACGGCGCTGGAAACCGGGGGCGGGAAGGTTTCGATGGCGGACATCGACACGACCATCCAGGCACAAATCAGGTCGGGGCAGTTGCTGAATGTACCGGTGGCGCACGGCTACGGCAATGACCTGCTGATTTCCCGTCAGACCTGGGACGCCGAAAAAAGCATCCTGACCCACGTGCTGGAAGGTAAAGGTGCGGTGGCCCCCCTGATGGACCGCGTGCCGGACAGTCTGATGACGGACCTGACCGCCGGACAGCGGGCGGCGACCCGGATGATTCTGGAAAGCACGGATCGGTTCACGGTGGTTCAGGGGTATGCCGGGGTGGGGAAAACCACCCAGTTCCGGGCAGTCATGAGTGCCATCAGTCTGCTGCCGGAAGAGACCCGTCCGCGCGTCATCGGTCTGGCGCCGACGCATCGCGCGGTCGGGGAAATGCAGAGTGCCGGCGTGGAGGCGCGCACGACGGCGTCGTTCCTCCACGACACTCAGCTGCTGCAGCGCAATGGCCAGACACCCGATTTCAGCAACACCCTGTTTCTGCTCGACGAGAGCTCGATGGTGGGGCTGGCCGATATGGCAAAAGCCCACTCCCTCATCGTCGCCGGCGGTGGACGGGCGGTGTCCAGCGGGGATAACGACCAGCTGCAGCCCATCGCGCCGGGCCAGCCGTTCAGGCTGATGCAGCAGCGCAGCGCCGCCGACGTTGCCATCATGAAAGAGATTGTGCGCCAGGTGCCTGAGCTGCGACCGGCGGTCTACAGCCTGATTGAGCGGGATGTGCACCGCGCCCTGACCACCATTGAGCAGGTCACGCCGGAACAGGTGCCGAGAAAAGAAGGCGTCTGGGCGCCGGGCAGTTCTGTGGTGGAATTCACGCCAAAGCAGGAAAAGGAGATAGAAAAGGCACTGAGCGAGGGGAAAACCCTGCCGGAAGGTCAGCCCGCGACGCTCTACGAGGCGCTGGTGAAGGACTATACCGGACGGACCCCGGAGGCACAGTCGCAGACGCTGGTGATCACCCATCTGAATAAGGACCGGCGGGCGCTGAACAGTCTGATCCATGACGCACGGCGGGAGAACGGGGAAACCGGCAAAGAGGAAATCACCCTGCCGGTGCTGGTCACGAGTAACATCCGTGACGGTGAACTGCGCAAACTGTCGACCTGGACGGCTCACAAGGAGGCGGTGGCGCTGGTTGATAACGTATACCACCGTATCAGCAAAGTGGATAAGGATAATCAGCTGATCACCCTGACAGACAGTGAAGGAAAGGAGCGATTTATCTCACCCCGGGAGGCATCGGCAGAAGGCGTCACGCTCTATCGTCAGGAAAAGATCACCGTGTCTCAGGGGGACCGAATGCGCTTCAGCAAAAGTGACCCGGAGCGCGGCTATGTGGCCAACAGTATCTGGGAAGTGCAGTCTGTTTCGGGTGACAGTGTCACGCTGTCTGATGGCAAAATCACCCGTACGCTGACCCCGAAGGCGGAGCAGGCACAGCAGCATATCGACCTCGCCTATGCCATCACCGCCCACGGAGCCCAGGGGGCCAGCGAACCGTATGCCATCGCGCTGGAAGGGGTGGCCGGTGGTCGGGAACAGATGGCCAGCTTTGAGTCTGCCTATGTGGCTTTATCCCGCATGAAACAGCATGTTCAGGTCTACACCGACAACCGTGAGGGCTGGATAAAGGCCATCAAGAATTCACCTGAGAAAGCGACGGCGCACGATATTCTTGAACCCCGTAACGACCGGGCGGTGAAAACAGCCGATCTGCTGTTCGGGCGGGCAAGGCCACTGGATGAAACCGCCGCGGGCCGGGCAGCCCTGCAGCAGTCCGGTCTGGCACAGGGAAGTTCACCAGGAAAATTCATTTCTCCGGGGAAAAAGTACCCTCAGCCGCATGTGGCGCTGCCGGCATTTGATAAAAACGGGAAAGCCGCCGGTATCTGGCTCAGCCCGCTGACCGATCGGGACGGACGGCTGGAGGCTATCGGCGGAGAGGGACGAATTATGGGCAATGAAGACGCCCGGTTCGTGGCGCTGCAGAACAGCCGCAACGGTGAAAGCCTGCTGGCCGGGAATATGGGGGAGGGCGTCAGAATGGCCCGCGACAATCCCGATACCGGGGTGGTGGTGCGGCTGGCCGGTGATGACCGCCCCTGGAACCCCGGGGCCATGACCGGTGGGCGGGTATGGGCTGAACCGGCGCCGGTGGCTCCGGTACCGCAGGCCGGGGCTGACATTATCCTCCCGCCAGAGGTACTGGCACAGCGGGCGGCAGAAGAACAGCAGCGCCGGGAAATGGAAAAACAGGCGGAACAGACTGCCCGGGAAGTGGCCGGGGAGGCGCGTAAAGCCGGCGAGCCGGCGGACCGGGTGAAAGAGGTTATCGGGGACGTCATTCGCGGACTGGAGCGTGACCGGCCGGGTACGGAGAAAACGACGCTACCGGATGATCCTCAGTTCCGGCGCCAGGAGGAGGCGATTCAGCAGGTGGCCTCAGAACGTCTGCAGCGTGAGCGTCTGCAGGCTGTGGAGCGGGACATGGTTCGTGACCTTAACCGCGAGAAAACCCTCGGGGGCGACTGACGCGCCTGCGGCTTGTCTGCTCCGGCAGCCTCCCCGATTAAAATCGGGCAGTCTGCCGGAGCGCTAAAAGGAAAAAAAACATGAGAGCACAACACACATTTCCAGACGCGACAGACAGCTGGCTTCAGCGCCTGCTGACCTGGACACCGGGACAAACGGATATGATTAAAACGGTCGCACTGGTACTGATGGTGACTGACCACACCGGCTTACTGCTGGCCGGAAACAATGAAGTGATGCGCCTGCTGGGACGTGGTTGTTTTCCGCTGTTCGGTCTGGCATGGGGAATGAATCTGGCACGGCACGCGGAAATACGCCAGTCTCAACTGAACAGCCTGTGGGGCTGGGCGCTGATCGCCCAGGTGTCGTTTATGCTCATCGGGTACCCGTGGTATACCGGGAATATTCTGTTTGCCTTTGCCGTTACGGGCCAGGTCCTGCGGTGGGTCAGCCAGCCGTCCTGGTATTACACCCTCCCGGCGGCTGGACTTCTGGTCATCTGGATACCCCTGTCGACCGCCAGCTACGGCATGGCCGGAGTGGGCATGCTCGCCGCCAGCTGGCTGCTTTGTCGCGCACAGCATGCACCGGAACGGCTGGTGTACGGGGTGCTGTGGGCCCTCATGGTGTTGCTGATGAATATGCATGACGTGAGTGAATCAGTGGCCGGGCTGGCGATTGCGCTGCTGACGCTGATGGTGTGCTCATCTTCCGGAGAACGTGTGAAACGTTTCTGGCCGCGGCATTTCTTCGCAATGTTCTATGCTGTGCACCTGGCGGTACTGGGTATTGTCGTCTCAATGTGAACGCAGGAGCAGGAAAGGGTGATACCGTTCAGGTATAGTAGCTCTTATTAACTGAACGATAGGCAATTGTTATGGCAGAAGAAAAACGCCCTGTACTGAGCCTGAAACGAAAACCGGCGGAGAACAGCACGGCCCCCGCAGAGGCAACCCCTGCTCCTGGTGTGGTGCGCCGAAAGAAGGTCGTGGTGGTCTCGTCCCCGCCGGCCTGGAAGGCAAAGAAAGCGAAACTTGAGAAGGCTAAACAAGCGGCCGAAGCCGACGCGCGCAACGCTGCGCCGGCGCCGGATAAAGCGGTAAAGACGCCACCTCCGGTGCGTTATCTTCGCCTGCTGCCGCCGGAACAGGCCATCATGACCCTGAAGGCATTCTGGCCACAGCTGTTCGACGGAAACTCACCCCGTCTGCTGGCGACGGGAATGCGCGAGCAGCTGTTTGCCGACATTGTGAACCGCGACCTGCCGCTGTCGCATAAACAGGTCATTAAGTGCCTGAAGAGTCTGACCCGGTCTGCGGGCTATCTGTCCCGGATGAAGGTGGGGGCCTCCCGCTATGATCTGCAGGGGAATGCCGTTGCGACCGTCACTGCAGAGGAAGCGCAGTACGCCAGTGAGCGCATGATGAAGGAGCTGCTGCGAGCTGAACGAAAGATGAGTCAGACCCTTTAATTATATTTACCCATTCCTGATAATTATACCTGGGAATCCTCAGCTAATAGATGTAACGAAAATTAGCTGAGGGTATGCCTGAAATAGCAACAGGTATTCATTTTATATTTGCCGCATTACAGGCTGCGGCATCATAACTGTCCGTGCAGACAGATTCTGGATGACGATGACTGAAAAAATTATTGCTCTCGTAGATTATGAAAATATTGGTACACTTGAAAATGTCCGTCTGTCCCGTTATGAACGCCTTATTTTATTTACCGGGCCTCAGCAGGAGTTTATACGTTTTCCAGCTGTAACGTATGCAGGTGATATATCGTTAAGCGTATTCCAGGTTTCGAATGTGTCAAAAAATAATGTGGACTTCCATCTGGTGTTTGAGCTGGGAAGACTTAGCGCGACTGCACCGGAAGAGACGATATTTCATATTATCTCGAATGATAAAGGCTATGATGGCGTCATTGCCGATCTATGCAGGGCGGGGAGACGATGTTGCCGTATATCATCGCCTTGCTCTGCAGAGAAACCGAAGGCGGCACCTATGGTAATCAGTAACGATGAAGTGCTGCACCTGACCGATAAAGTCCAGTCATTAAGTAAAAAATCTGCAGGGAACCGCCCGGCGAATACTTCATCCCTGATGAATTATATTAAATCCCTGTCCGGTAATACAAAAGGCATGGCGCTTTATGGTCGCGTTAAAGAGGAATTAATCAGGCGTGGTGTGATTGCGGTGTATGAGAAAACAGTGGTCTGGCGATAATGGAATTAAGACGGCTGTGAATGTTATTTTTATCTAAAAAGGAATCAATATGTTCAGATATTTCATTCTGCGCCCTGAGCAGCAGTTATTCTGTTATTTATACGGCTGCGCGCTGGCACTGGTTCAGATGGTTTTATTTTCTCCTGTATCCCGGGCAAGCGGATTTTATCTGGTTGCGTTATCTGTCGCGCTGTTCTGGGCCGGTCTGGCCCTGTACACCCGGCACATCGACCGGATGAGAAAGCCAGAGGTCTCACCGCTGGTCAGTATTCGCGACGGTATTCAGGTGGTGGCCGAGGTGCCGCGCCATGAAAAGGCCCGGCTGGAATGGGAAATCCTCCGGGATGATGAGGTGTTTCGCCAGCAAAGGTGTGAGCTTACAGGCCTGACCGGACGGGTTATCAGCCGGGGGCTGTTGTATACGCCGGCGGTGATGCTGGTCGGTATCGGTATTCTCGCCTGGGGTTCCCCACAGGATGCCATCCGGCTGATTAATGCTCTTCGTAATATGCCTGCTGCGGAACTGGTGCATCAGATTGGTTTTGTCCTGTGCCACTTCCTGCAGATTAGCGTCATATCAGTTCTGATTGCTGATGTTGTAGCCGGGAGAGGACTGCCGAATGTATTTCGCCGCGCGTTGCTCGACAGGCTGCCGGCAGAGTTCTGCCTTATCAGAAGAGGGACAGAAAGATGAGGAAGACGACAGGAAAACGCATCGGGAAAGAAAGGAACATCAGGGAATAAAATACATGGCAAAGATATTAATGATGGCGGGCAGTACCGTTGTTGTGCTGAGTTTGCTGGGATTTCTGGTGCTGCTTCTGAAAGGACGTGCAGTAACGAAGACTTCCCCGGTTCTGAGGTCACTGAAAGCCCTGGGTATTCGCCCCTCAGAGGCTGAGCAACGGTTGTGTCGCCAGCGGGTCTGGGTGGGTAATGACACACTGATGACGCCACGGGAACAACATTTTTTCCGGGCATTGCTGAGGCATACCAGCCGAACACGCTGGCTGTTGTGTCCTCAGGTCCGGGTGGCAGATATTGCCACACTCTCTCCCCATATCCGGCCACGATCCCGGACCTGGTGGCAACTCTTCCGGATGGCATCACAGTGGCACTGCGATGTGGTCATCGTTGACATCCATACCTTCGCTATCATCGGCGCAGTTGAACTGGATGATGCCTCACACCAGAAAAAACACCGTATCCGGCGCGATATTCTGCTGGAAGAGGTTCTGAGGCAGGCCGGCATTCCACTACTACGCGATCGGGATTCGGAGAGTCTGGTAAGAAAGGTCGTAGAGTTTCTGAAATACCGGGAAGCCGGTGCTGAAGAAAAATCCATAACCGTTATGAAATCAACGACAAAGCATAGCGAACACAAGGAGAAAGAAAAATGATTATCGCCGCTGAAGTGAAACGTGATGAACAGGGGTACTGGACACATCCTGCGCTGGTACGAAGTGGCTGTGAAACTTCCGCAGAATTAAGTTACTGGCTCAGAACCCATAAACTCCAGTGCTTTGTGATGACAATGCGCGATGAAGCGCCTGAAGCTTTCGCTGCCGGATTTACGGATGAAGCCCCGGATGCCCGTGGCTGGATACCGGAGCCACCGGATGATGATGGCTGGTTTCTGGGATCTGTCCACGATACCGGCGACGGACCCGTCTGCTACTGGTTTCGTCATACCACAAAATCCTGACGCCTCCGCATCGCGTCGTTGTCCAACCCCGGGAACGGGGAAAAGCCAGTTTCCCCGCTCCCGGCGTTTCTTAAACACCCGTTAAGGAAATACTGTGAAAAAAATGAACCGTACGCTCCGCAGATGTTGTCTGTACGGGCTTATCAGCCTGTCTTTGTTTGCACCAGTTCCGGCCGTGTATGCCGCCAGCATCGAGACGGGGTATTCGCCGGAAGGAACGGCTCTGCAGCTGGTCCTGAAGACTATTAATTCTGCACAGCAGGAAATCCGGCTGATGGGCTATTCCTTCACCTCACCCGAAGTCGCCGGCGCGCTTGTCAGGGCAAAACAGCGTGGTCTCGATGTGAAAGTGGTTCTGGACTGGAAAGCCAATACAGGCAGGCAAAACAAGGCGAGTCTGGCGGCCATGAATCTTCTGGTCAATGCCGGTATCCCGGTTCGCACAGTGTCGCAGTACAAAATCATGCACGATAAAGTCATTATTGCTGACGGCCGTAATGTTGAAGTGGGGTGGTAATCCCCCCGAAAAACCAGTGCATGAATAAGTAGAATTTTCTCCTAACCTGAATGCAGGGGGATTTCTATGAAACGATCACGTTTTACTGACAGTCAGATCATCACCATTCTCAAACAGGCTG
>OKVZ01000471.1_pt1 | contig 12277 bp, 10 predicted proteins | sample 1606851 | NCBI WGS metagenome assembly OKVZ01 (sample SAMN03281010, study PRJEB24777) | human gut metagenome | isolation source: fecal sample PR157 from 1 month old male Malay infant, caesarean delivered... | reverse complement strand
GATAATCACTCGCTGACTATTCTCTAATCAAAGCTTGCGTTGTACAACGGAAAGAACCACCTAACATTCTAGAAACATGGTAATCAATTGCCTCAACTTTGATACCTTTTGCTTCTATTTGAGGAATTAAGGTTGTAAACGATTGGTCCGTTATATACGTTTCTTCGTTAAGCGGTAGACCATTTGTCACTAAATACGCTGCTTCTTGCAAAGTAACGTGAATTTTTTCCCAGTTTGCTAATTGCGCAGGAAGTCCATCCAAAAAGGCCTCTTCACAAACAATCATCAAGCCTTCTCTCAACAAGCTTAACGCACAATCTAAGTGGAGAATATGCGGATGTAACCGAACCGGCACCACTTCATAACCAAAATGACCAATCATATTGGCTAACCACTGAATCCCTGCTAGGTTACTTGCCAAGCCAGAGTAGCCCACAAAAATTGTTGTTCCTAGAATTAAAACATCGCCGCCTTCAATAAAGGGACCTGCTTCACTTAAAGCCCCTTCAGAAATGTCAGGTTGTGGCGCAGCAAAATAATAGCCTTCTGCTTCTTGTGTCCACTGCTGAATAATCGGACGAATTGGTAAAATTTCTTGTCGACGGTGTTGAAATCTTAAGTTTCCTTCTATTAAGAGATTGCCAATTGTAAAAAAAGGGTCTCGTGAAAAGAAGTTACTATATCCTACGCCCAATTCCTTGCCATGTTCTTTTTCATAGGTTGTCAATAAACGTGGACGAAATACTTCTACGCCATAAGATTCTAATACTCCTTGCATGACTTCTTTTTCTTTTTCCCAACGCACTTGTTGTTCTGGTGCAAAGTCTGCTAAATCACGCCCTTCATTATTCTGTGTTAAACGGGCATTTTCCTCTGTTAAAAAAGTCGTATCCGCTTCATCAAATTTATCTGGTAAACAAAATTGCGATTGTGCTAAAACAACTGAACGCAACGGTGCAAATTCACTTTCAACATGCATTTTTTTCATTATTTGACCTCACTTTTATCTGGTTACCTTCATTATAACAGAGATAAAATTTTTATGCCTTCAATGAAGAAAAAGCAGAACTTCTATACGTTCTGCTTTTTCTTCATTTTGTTATTTACCAATACCTTTATCTTTAATCTCAGCTTTTTGCCCGGTGCCATCTACTAAGCCAAAAATAATCTTCGCTTGGTCTGTATTATCAATTTGTCCTGAAAAAGCTTCTGCTTGTGGGCCATAAGCATAGACATTTACATCTTCTCCTGTGTGTCCGCCAGTAGTCCAACCAGTATTCGAACGTTCATCAAAAATCTTTCTTAATGCCTGAGCGATTTTTTCAACATCTTTTGACTCCGACGCTGTTTTCACTGCTGTCAATTCAGCCTCACTTAATTGACAATCAATGTACTCAGTCACTGTTTTTTCCACATTACCATTTTTAATAATTTCTTCTGCCATGAAATCAGGCGTGCGTTTTGCCGCATGTAAAGGCTCCGTCAACCAGTTGTATTGATCCCCTTTGCCTAAAGACAAGCCCCCTGTTGAATGATCTGCAGTTGTAACCACCAATGTTTCACCATCTTTTTTGGCAAAATCGATGGCCTTTTCAAACGCCGCTTCGAAGTCTTGCATTTCGCTCATCGCGCCAACAATATCATTGCTATGCCCGGCCCAATCAATTTGACTACCTTCAACCATTAAAAAGAAACCTTTTTCATTTTTATCTAACCGTTGAAGAGCCGCTTCTGTCATATCAGCTAATGAAGGGACTTCTTCCGTTCGGTCAATCATTTTAGGTAGCCCGCCTGGTGCAAACAAGCCTAAAATTTTGTCGTCTTGGTTTTCATTCAACGACTTTTTGTCTGTGACATGACCATAACCCGCTTGGGAAAATTCTTTGACTAAATCACGATCTTTCCGCGCAAATAATTCGGAGCCGCCGCCAAGTAACACATCGACTTTGTGTTGTCCGTCGATTTGATCATCAAAATAGTCATCGGCGATTTCTGCCATATTTTTGCGTGAAACATTATGTGCGCCATATGCAGCAGGGGTTGCATGTGTTATTTCAGATGTTGCTACAAGCCCCGTTGATTTCCCCACTTTTTTCGCACGTTCCAGCACTGTTTCTGTTTTGGACTTGTCATTATCGAGTGCAATAGCATTATTATAGGTTTTTACTCCGGCAGCCATCGCTGTTGCTGCGGAAGCTGAATCGGTGACATTCTCTTCTTCATCTTCTGGATAAGTGGCTTGCTGTCCGACCAAATAGGTATCAAAAGCTGTTTGGGGAACACGCTTGTCTGAGTGATTGGCTTTGAAATAGCGATAGCCCGTTGTATACGGATTCCCCATGCCATCTCCAATCATAAAAATAACATTTTTTACTGGTGCTTTTTCAGATTCAGTTGCCTTCGCTTCAGCAACCTCTGTTTGTTTTTCGCCGCTTTTTTGTTCAGATAAATTTGTACAACCCGCTAATGTTGTGAATGTTAATAAGGTAACCCCTAGCAAAGCTCTTTTCTTCATTTCCTTGTTTCCTCCTTCATATCTACCCATACATTGACTATAACAAGTCTTAGTTGATTTCTGATAAATAACAAGTAAACAAAGCGTTAAGTTGTTGTATTGCTTCTGTTAAGTTCCTTATTTGTCGCGTCTTGCTGCTCTTTTTTCGGCCTCTTTGCGTAATTGTTTCTGCGCTTTTTTTGAGCCGCGTTCAATATCTTTGAGTTTCTTTCGTTCATGGAAATCTGTAAATAAACTTTCTAAATCATAGTCTTGCGGATATAGATCTTGTGCTTTCGCTTGTAATTTCAACCGTCTTCGTGGTACATTTTCAATTTTATCATTCACAAATACTTGGATTTCTTGTTCACCCTCATCTGTAAAAACCAACCCAATTTGTTGTGTTTCTGTCAATAGGACACGATCACCTTTTTGATAACGGTGTGTTTCTTTTACAAACATGGCAAAGGTCGTTTCTTTTGCTTTCAGGGGTTTAAATAAACTTCGATTAGTAGGGTATTCTTTCCGCTGAATATAATGGGCCGCCTTTTCAATGAGCTGTGGCTCCATCTTCATTTTACGTGCAATCCAAAGCGCCTGACTATCGCCAACTTCACCAATTTTCAATTGATATTTGGGTGTTAATGTTTCACGATCGAAGGCCATTGCGGCGGGCACAAAATCATCATGTTCTTGGGCAAAACGTTTAATTTCACCATAATGGGTCGTCGCAACTACCAAGGCACCCTTTTGATACATCGTTTCCATGATCGCAATCGCTAAGCCAGCTCCTTCGTTCGGCTCGGTACCACTGCCAATTTCATCTAATAAAACAAGCGTGTGTCGCTTAACATTACGCAACATTTCCGCAATATTTTTCATGTGCCCAGAAAAAGTGCTTAACGCATTTTCCAGATTTTGCTGATCACCAATATCGACAAAAATTTCATCTAATACTGGAATCTCTGTGCCCGCTTGTGCTGGAATTTGCAACCCAAATTGTGTCATGACAGTCAATAAGCCAACTGTTTTCAAGACAACCGTTTTACCACCAGCATTGGCACCTGTAATGACAAGTCCTCGATACTCTGCTCCTAAAGAAAACGTCAATGGTACTGCGTGTTCTAATAAAAGAGGGTGTTTTCCTTGAACAATGCGCAAGCGTTCTTCTTTGTTTACTTTTGGCGTAATCCCACCAATTTCGCGACTATACTTTCCTCGTGCAAAAATAATATCTAAGGTGGTCATTGTATCGACGGCTTGATCGACAAGTCGTTCTTGCTCATTAATTAACCCAGTTAGTTCCGCCAAAATTTGATATTCTTCCGCTGTTTCTTCCGCTTTTAAGAGTGTCAATTGTTCATTTAATTTACTAATTGCTACAGGTTCAATAAAGACCGTTTGTCCTTTATTGGATTGCTCAATGATTGTGCCTGAAACCTTATTTTTATAGCTAGCTTTGATTGGTACCGTGTAATGTTCCCCTTTTTTCACCATCATATTTTCTTGAATATACAGTTGATTATTTTTATTACGTAAAAATTTGGTGACTTTTGTTTCAATTTCTTGTTGGCATTCATTGATTTGACGCCGGATTTTCCGAAGTTGTCGAGAAGCATCGGTTGCAACTTTGTGATTATGGATTTTCGTATAAATTTGTTCTTCAATTGCTCTGAAATCAGCTAAGTGCTGACTGTAACTAAATAGGCGTGGTGTTTGGTATTGATTTTTTTCAAAAAACTTCTGGATTCGCTGACTACTTCTTAAAAAGTCAGCGACCTCAATCAATTCGTTTGGTGTAAGGATTAAGCCTTTTTTCACTTGTTGAAGCAAGCGGGTAATTTGGCTCAAGCCCATGAAAGGGACGTGTTGTCCGCTATCAATAATTAAGCGGGCCTCGGTTGTTTCCGTTAAGCGGGACTGCACTGTTTCTAAACGTGTTGCAGGGACCATTTTCGCCAACCGTTCTTTACTATACTCGCCAATCGCACGTGTTTGAACTTCTTTAAGAATTGTTGTAAATTGTAATTTTTGAATGGTTTCATGATTCATTTGTTTTTTCTTCCTTTCTATCACGAAAAGAATACCTGGCGCCTTTAAATAAAAACCAGTTTCTATAGAAAAAAGAGGACAGCGTTCTACCGCTGTCCTCTTTATCATTGGATAAAGGTTACTAAAGAAACCTCTTTTAAAGGAGGTATTTAGTAAATGAGATGACTGACAGGTATCACTTTCTAAGCACACCAAATAAACCTTGCTTGGTTCTCTGGTTATTCAACTTATCAATTAGATACCTACGACACTCACCAAAATACCCCACATTCATTTGTTGGTTTTTATTTATTCTCCACTTGAGAGTAGCAAATCTAGCGAAGAAAGTCAAATAAAGATTGGCCCTTTACTTATTCAATGTCTTTTTCATCATGGTTAGTAACGTTTTCACGTCTTCTGTTCTAGTGTCCCCTGTTTCTTGATCGATAATTGAGCTGTAGACATGAGGAATGATTTTTTTAACGCCGGCATCCACCGCAATTTGAACAATTTCTTCAAAGTTTTCTAAATCAATGCCCCCTGTTGGTTCTAAATAAAAGTCATACTTGGCACAAGCTGCTGCTACTGCTTGGTATTCTTCTTTGTGAGCCAAGCCTTTCATCGGGAAATATTTAATGGAACTGCCCCCCATGTCTTTCAACAATTTGATGGCGGTTTCGATAGGCACTTCCGCCGCTGGCGCACCCGAGCTTAACGGACCTGTCGCAATGTTGACATAGCCAACTTTGCCTGTGGGTGAAACCAAGCCATTAATCACTGTTTCGTCTTGACGCAGTAAGGCCCGCGAAGCGCCGACACCTGTGAAGACTTGGTTCACGTGTTGCGGTTGTAGAACTTCTGATAAGCGAGCCACCATTTGACTTTGATTAGGATCGCCAGCTCCTAAGCCGACAGATAAAGCGTTGTTGGTTGCTGCTTGGTATTTTTTCATATCGTCAATGGCTGCTTCATCGGTTTCATAGTTTTTTGAAAGGACGCCTAACACAACATGCCCTTCTGCTGCTTCATAACAGGCTTGGGCATTTTCTACTGAATTGGCTAAGACATTTAAACAAATGCGTTCTTCTAAATAATTAGGTTTTAATGACATGACTTATTTCTCCTTTGTGTCCATAATTTCTTGTAATCGTTGCACGATTTTGTTCATTTCTTCTTGATTGACAGAACGAATGTCAAATTCAATGATGCCATTGTTGGCTTGATATTCTCGCGTATAAATGGCTGGACTTTCTGCTTTTAATGCTTGGATGACTTCCTTAGCGGTTTTTCTGCCGTCCACTTTGACACTGGCGCGATAAATGTCTCGGCCAGCGCCATCTTGGACAATTTTGGCGGTTAAATCTGACAGGTTGTTGATGGCTTCAACAAACGGTTTTAAGCGTTCTTGCATCGAAGCCCCTGATTCACTGCCATGCGCCAAGTATTCTTCCACTGCTTGCGTAAAGCCCAGAATATTGTCTTTGCCAATTTTCATTGCTCGACCAATGCCTTTGCCTTGTAGGCGCACCCAGTCAATGTATTCTTTTTTCCCGACCACTAAACCGGCACTTGGCCCTTCGATGGCTTTGGCGCCGCTGTAAATCACCAAATCAGCGCCTGCTTCAGTGTATTTGAAAAGATCTTCTTCTGCTGCCGCGTCAACAATTAGCGGCACCTTGTGGTGTTGCGCCACTTTGGCCGCTTCGGCCACCGTCAGCATACTTTTTTGCACGGTATGATGGCTTTTGATGTATAGAATGGCCGCTGTTTTTTCAGAAATCATCATTTCCACGTGTTCTGGACTGCACATGTTGGCGTAGCCAGCTTCCACCACTTGGCCGCCGCCTTGCGCTACCATAACTTCTACAGGCGTGCCGTAGTCCACGTTGTGCCCTTTCGGTAAAACAATCTCCCGTTGTTCGATCTTTTCTGTATAGGGATGATATGCGTGGTACAAGCTGCCTTTTCCAATCAAGGCAGCCACCGATTGAGCAATCCCCGCTGAAGCCGAGGAAACGATTTGTGCATCTTCTACCTTCAACAAGTCGGCTAAAAAGGCCCCTGTTTGCACACTAAATTCACTCATTTCAAAGAAATGTTCGCCGCCGAATCGTTGAGCCGCGAGGACTGCCTCCGAAACTTTGGAGACACCTAGAATGGTCATTTTCCCAGAAGCATTGATGACTTCTTTTAAGTGGAATTTTTCGTAACTATTCATTATTTTCTCCTTTATAACAAACCAAAGAATGAAGTGACCAAACTAACTAAGACAATCGTGCCGATAATGATACCGTAACGTGGGCCTTTTTTTACCATGAAGAAATAAATAGCCATGACTGCTGCTAAAGGAAGTAACCCTTTCATAATTTGATCTAGAATATCTTGTAAAACAATCGTGGCACCGCCAGTAACTTTAAACGTCATCGGGCTAGCAATTTTAACATAACTCGCACTTAAAGCGCCCATCATCATCATTCCTAAAACATTTGCTGAATAAATGACTTGCTTAATTTTGCCGTCTTTTAACAAACTTAAGATTGAATTACGCCCTAATGTATAGGACTTATTCACTAACGTCCAACTGATGTATAATGTAATGGCTGTGTACAGAACCAACGGACCGATACTTCCAATCACGTTACCTCCTTTAGCCATTGGAATAAAAATGGAAATGATTAACGGCATTAATGCTGCCCAAATAATTGAATCACCAATCCCAGCCAGCGGACCCATCAGCCCAGTTTTAATCGATGTGATCGCCGTATCAGAGATCGCTGCGCCATTGGATTTTTCTTCCTCCATAGCAATTGCAATCCCTTGAATGGAAGCCCCTACTGTTCCTTCAGTATTAAAAAAATTCAAATGACGTTTCAGAGCTTCTCTTTGTTGTTCTTCATCGTCTGCGTAAAGTTTTTTAATTGCAGGAATCATCGATGCACAAAAAACTAAACTTTGAAGACGTTCATAAGAATTGGATAATTCACAGCCTAGTTGATAAATCCAAAAGGCTTTGGATAATTCTTTTTTAGTAATTTTTTTCTGTTCCAATTGTTGTTCATTTGCTTGTGTCATTTGTTCCATTATGCTGCCTCCTCACTCAATGCCTTGTTTCTAACTAAAAAGGCAATACAGATTCCTAAAATAGCGACGGCCATAACTTCTGCGCCAAAATATACTACTGCAACAAAACCAATTAAAAAATAAGGAATCAAATTTTTCTTGCCAATTACCATAATTGTTAAGGCGAAGCCTAACGCTGGTAAAATACCACCCATTACTTCAAAGCCGTGCATCAACCATGCTGGGATAACTTCTAAGACTTTATTCACCACGGATTGACCAAAAAAGTTCGCCGCAAAAACCAAAGGAAAGCGAATTAAAAATCCCGCTAAAGCTGGATAAACAAACGCAGCTCGGTAAATCCCTCCATAATTTAACTCTTCTGCATATTTATCAGCCATATGCACCCACGTCGCATTGATGGTCCGCCGTAATTGATCCATAAAGACGCCTAACACACCAAAAGGAACAGCTAGTGCAACAGCCGCCTCGGCATTCATTCCCACACCTAAAGCAATTGGAATCGCAATTGCTGAAGCTAAAGCCGGATCACTAGGCACATTGCCGCCCGGTGTGGAGGTGACTCCTAGATAAACAAGTTGAATCCCCGCACCTACAACCATTGCTTCACTAAGTTTTCCTGTTGCTAAACCAGCCACCAACGCTGCACCTAATGGCTGAGACAGCATGCCTGAAAATGTGTACCCAAAACGCAAACGTGCAAACCAATAATAAAGTCCCATAATAATTGAAACACCTAAAACGCCCATATGATTCTCTCCTTTTTCTCTGATTATAGTGATTGATATTTTTCAATTAATTTTTGAATTGGTAGGGGATTTTCTTCGGGAATCGCTTGGAAGAAAACATGGATGCCCTTCGTTAAAAGTTCAGTCAAAATTGCAACATCTTCTTCAGATAAATTGATATTTTTTAAAACATTTTTCCGATTTGGTCCGCCACCTAAGCCACCAACTTGAATCTCCTCTTTAATAATTTCTTGGTCCACCATCGCTTTTAAGGTCGTTAAATCTGGCACTAAAAATAACACCTTTTTCTCTTCCTTTTCTTGCGATTTCCAATATTCTTTGGCACTTTCAATCCCTTTAATTACTACAGAAACCCCTGGAGGCGCCGCCATTAAATAAATACTTTGTAAAAATTCATCTTGCTCTAGTTCATCACTCACTACCAAAATTTCATTTGCACCTGATTGTTGTAACCATTTAGTCACTACTTGTCCATGGATTAAACGGCTATCGACTCTTGTTAATACGATTTTTGACATTCTGTTCACCTGTACTTTCTTATTTTGGAATTTCTAAAATTTGACAACTGTCTACTGCTGCTTGTTGAATCATCTCTGCATCTTGTAAACGAAATCCAGGACCACTTTGTTTCATGACGGATTCTAATAATAACGATGTGCATAATCCTGACACAATCAGGAGGTCATAATCTTTTGATAAACGTAATGCAACGTTACTAGGTGTGCCGCCTTTAACATCTGTTAAAATTAGCAACTGGTTGTGCCACGTTAATTGGTCAATTTTTTCTGTGACTCGTTCTAAATAATCCCCCAGTGAATCCTCTGCTTGTAATGCAACTTCATGTACATTTGTGACTTCTCCAACAATCATCTGGACGCTTTTGACTAATTCCAAGCCCCAACCATTGTGTGTTAAAAGTAAAATTGGTTCATTTTCCATAAACAAACTCCTTTGCTAATTAATCATTTTATTAAAAGCAATAAGTGTGCCAACTTTCATTTCCGTTTGAATTAAGCCTTTTCAAAGAGCAATTCATAAATATAGCGCACTTCCAAAGGTGGAATCAACAGATTATAGGACACTTCAAGCGGTCGAAACGCCATTTTTATGACAGATACTGCTTCTGGCAACTCTCGATATGACACTTCATAAGCTGTCGGGTCATATTCTGGATTTAGCAATTGCCGTTCTAACATACAAGCACAATGAATGATAAAACGAAGTAAAATCTTTTCGTCACTTTTTATTTTAGTTTGTAAGCAAATATCTGAATAAATCTTAGCTAATTCGATCGAAATGGTTGTAGGATTCAAAACCGTTAGTAAGTCTGTAATAGCTTCGATTGATAATCCTTGAATATATTTAGCTGAAACTTTTTTTAGTAACTCTTGGTTTTGTTTTTCTTCTAAATGATGGCCTAATAATTCGAAAACTAGCTGAATGCCCCGCTTCGATAGTAAATCTTGTAAAGAAATAAACGGAATATCTGGCACTTCTGTCTTTACGGTGCCAATGATGCCAACGATTTTCTCTTCTTTCCGAACAAAAGAATGCAAGCGATCAATGTCTTCCACTTCTCTTTTCTCTAAAGTAATGATGCGTACATTCGTTAGTAATTCATTGGGAAAAGTTTTTAGTAACAACTGTTCAATTTTAATAGCAGTCCCCATGCCAGTTAGACAGGAAATAATGAGAACTTTTGCCTCGTTGAAGCGACCTTTACTGCAAATCAAGGCGCGATGATTTTTTTCTTTTAAGACTGGTAATAGATACTCAAACGCCGTCGATTCATAAATGACTTCTCGGGCCACTTCTAGCAATGTTAAGAGATTGATATTGCTAATTAGCAGCACTTCCATTTGAAACGTTTGACTGATAGCATTACCAAAGTAAACCAGGGAACCGATGTCCACCATTAAAATAATTTTTTTATACTGATTTTGCTTTACAATTGTACGGACTTTTTCTAATGTTTCTTCCACGGATTGATTAATCGGCATATCAACTGCACGCATGACCGTTGTTGAAAACAGAAGGTTGGTGTACTCAACCATACTGCTGGCCGTCGCGGTACCATGAGCAACGACGATAACGCCACAGTTTTCTTCGACTGAGTGCGCTCTTTTTTTAGCTGTGACTTTACGAATAAATAGATCAAAAAAGAGAATTTCCGTATCAGCAAAAGAAATCCCAAACAATGTTTGTAGAAAGTCCACCATGGTCTTAGCAGCTTGATACTGGGTTACTTTGCCAGAATAGATATTTTTGGTATCTGAATAAAACGTTTCATTCATTTGTGCAGAATAAAAAACAGCAGAATAAAGGTGGACAATTAAAATATTCTGGAAATCCTCTGTCAATTTTTCTTGGATTAATTGTTCAAAAAAGACAATGGCTTCTTGAATTTTTGGCTGCAATGTTTCGTCAATGGCCTCTATGGCTAGCGGTTCTTGAGCAAAAATATCCATATCATAAAGTTGCTCGACTTTGTTTTGCATGATTGCTAGCGCATCCTCTGTCGAAAGAGTTAATTTTTTCAAATCCGCATATTCTTTCAATAGAAAATTATAAAAACGATCATTTTTCAGACTTTCCGATTTGAGTAACTCTTGACTGCTTAAATAAAAATGGTTGTATTGAATCGTGAGGCCATCGTTAGGTATCCACTCATTAAAAGCCAGCAGACTTTCTACATCAGGTTGCTCTTTGACTGTCCCCTCGTTTGCTTCAATGCAAATAGTTTCCGTTAATTGATCGAACACTTCTAAATAGGCTTGTGCGCTCATAAATTGAATCGCCGCTTTCAATTCGCCAACGTTGGCTTCAAAATGAGTAAACGTTAATTGTTTCAACGCCTCATAACGAATATGGATATTCTTTTGAATCCGTTGACTTTCTTCTAAGAAAAAGGACAAAATCAATTGAATTTTTTCTTTCAAAGAGCGCTCGGCTAAAGCTGGAATGGCTAATGTCACAGGAATCCTTCTTAAAAACGTTTTCAAAAAATGTTGATTGACTGCTTCGGTTGTTGCAAAAATAAATTTTATCGATACATTTCTTTGTTTTTCGGCTTCGCCCATCCGTGTAAAATACCCTTTATCCAAAACTGTAAACAATTTTTCTTGGCCTTCGCTCGTTAATCGATGGACTTCATCTAAAAATAAAAAACCGCCATCTGCCAACTCCACTAAGCCTTTTTGGTCATTGACGGCACCAGTAAAACTGCCTTTTTTATAGCCAAACAGATGCGAAGTTAATAATTCTGGATTGTTGAAATATTCTGCACAATTAAAATAAATAAACGGAACTTCTTGGTTCATTTTAACTTGATAAAATTGGTGTAATTGTTCCGCAATTAAGGTTTTCCCCACCCCAGATTCTCCAGTAAGTAAAATATTCAAGCCATTAGGCGGATATAAAATAGCGGCTTTCAACTTCTTGATGGCGTCTGCTAAGCTCCCATCAAAACCAATTACGTTCGCAAATGGATTCATTTTCAGTAGCTGCTTTTTCTTATGTATCTGTTCTGTCTGTTGATAAATGTCCTCTTGCAGCGAAGCGAGGGAATCGTAGCACGTGCTACTTTTAAAAAAAGGAAACTGTTCCTCTAAGTAGTCTTTATCAAAAAATAACACCGGTCTTGATTTAACTTTAACGACTTGGTCTTTTCTCACTAATTCTGAGAGCTCTTCACTAACAGCGGTTCGGGTATAGCCAGAGGTCTGACTTAATTGCGAAGCCGTTGCGGGCAACAAGGTTTCTTTGCTACTTGGATTTTGTACGTGAAACTGTTTTAACGCTTGATGAATATTATCAATTCTCATAGTCTTTTCCCCATTTCTTTTTTGATCCAAAAGTTAATTTATTATACATTAAAACGGAAGCGGTTTCTTATTTACCATAAAAAAATCAAGTCCTTAAC
>OKVZ01000453.1_pt1 | contig 12769 bp, 16 predicted proteins | sample 1606851 | NCBI WGS metagenome assembly OKVZ01 (sample SAMN03281010, study PRJEB24777) | human gut metagenome | isolation source: fecal sample PR157 from 1 month old male Malay infant, caesarean delivered... | reverse complement strand
GAACTGGCCGCATCCGGTACGCTGGATTGGCAATTTAATTTCAGCAACTCAACGTGTTGTGCGGCGTTACTGCCATAGCGACAGATCGCTGCGCATTGGCGGAGCGGTGATGTGGCTGGTGGTGGTCGGCGTGACGTGGGCGGTTTCCTGGGGCGTGCTGGCGCTGGCGAGCGCGATCCATCCCTGGTTTGGCTGGCTGGTAGAGATCTGGATGATTTTTACCGTGCTGGCTGGCCGCTGTCTTGCGAATGCTGCCCGCGATGTTGAACGCCCGCTGCGGGCGGGCGATTTAGCTGAAAGCCGCGAGAAGCTGTCATGGATTGTCGGACGGGATACCTCACAGTTACAGCCTGAACAGGTTAATCGTGCCGTGGTGGAAACGGTCGCTGAGAACACCGTAGACGGCATCATCGCCCCGCTTTTTTTCCTCTTTTTGGGCGGCGCGCCGCTGGCAATGGCGTACAAAGCCGTAAATACCCTCGATTCAATGGTTGGCTATAAACACGAAAAATATCGCGCCATTGGTATGGTCAGCGCCCGTCTGGATGATATTGCGAACGTTATCCCGGCGCGTCTGAGCTGGTTGCTGCTGAGCATTGCCGCGACGTTGTGTCGTTACGACGGCTATCGCGCCCTGCATATCGGCTGGCGGGATCGCTACAACCACAGCAGTCCTAACTGCGCGTGGTCAGAAGCCTCTGTTGCCGGTGCGCTGGGTATTCGTCTTGGCGGCCCGAATGACTACTTTGGCGAGCGTGTTGAAAAACCCTGGATAGGCGACGCGCAGCGCGGCATTTCAGTAGATGACATTTCCCGAACGATTCGATTGATGTGGGTAGCCTCGACCCTGGCACTGGCGCTGTTTATCGCCGTACGGTGCCTGCTGGTTGGCGCAGCCTGAGGATAACAGACGATGCAATATATTCAGCAGCCCCAGGCGATTGAGGCCAAAAGTTTCGACATCATTGGCGAGATCATTCGCGAGACACGCCCGGAGTATCAGTTTGCCAGCCCGCTTCACGAAGCGATCATCAAGCGGGTGATTCACACCACCGCCGACTTTGACTGGCTGGATATTCTCTGGTTTTCCGATGACGCGCTGGAGCGACTCTGCGCGGCGCTGAGTCGCCCATCCATTATCTATACCGATACCACAATGGCGCTTTCCGGCATCAATAAAACATTGCTGGCGACGTTTGGCGGTGAATGCCGTTGCTATATCAGCGATCCGCGAGTCGTGGCGGAAGCAAAAGCGCAGGGGATTACCCGATCAATGGCGGCGGTGGATATTGCCGTGACGGAAGAGAGTGAAAAGGTGTTTGTGTTCGGCAATGCGCCGACGGCGCTGTTCCGGTTGCTTGAGCATGACGTTGCCGTGAGTGGCGTGGTAGGCGTGCCGGTCGGGTTCGTCGGGGCGGCGGAGTCTAAAGATGCGCTGACGAAAAGCGCGTTGCCAGCTATCGCAGCGCTGGGGCGCAAAGGAGGAAGCAACGTCGCCGCCGCGATCGTAAACGCCATGCTCTATTACTTGCAGGGGGCGCGATGAGCGATCAATCCTTCGACGCGCCTGTCTGGCACAACGGCAAAGCGTTGCGAAAAGGGTATACCACCGGATCGTGCGCGACCGCTGCGGCAAAGGTCGCCGCGTTGATGGTGTTACGCCAGCATCTGATTCATCAGGTCTCCATCGTTACGCCGTCCGGGGTGACATTGTGCCTGAACGTCGAGTCGCCGCACATCGAAGGGCGGCAGGCGATTGCCGCGATCCGTAAGGACGGCGGCGATGATGTCGATGCCACGCACGGAATGCTGATTTTTGCCCGCGTAACGCTGAACGATAGCGGCGAGATTACGTTGCAGGGCGGAGAAGGCGTGGGAACCGTGACGCGCAAGGGAATTGGACTGCCGGTGGGCAGCGCGGCGATTAATCGTACTCCGCGCCATACCATTGAGTCTGTAGTACGCGAAGCGATAGGCCCGGCGCGGGGAGCGGATATTGAAATTTTTGCCCCGGAGGGGGAAGAACGGGCGCAGAAAACCTATAACGCGCGCCTCGGTATTCTGGGCGGTATTTCGATCATTGGAACCACCGGCATTGTCACTCCGATGTCGGAGGAGAGCTGGAAACGCTCGCTGTCGCTGGAGCTGGAAATCAAACGCGCCGCCGGTCTGGAACGCGTTGTGCTGGTGCCGGGAAACCACGGTGAGCGTTTTGTGCGCGAACAGATGGGTATCGACACGCAGGTTGTCGTCACCATGAGCAATTTTGTCGGTTACATGATTGAAGAAGCGGTACGTCTGGGATACCGCCATATCGTGTTGATCGGCCATCCCGGTAAGTTGATTAAAATAGCCGCAGGGATTTTCCACACTCACAGCCACATCGCAGATGCCCGCATGGAAACCCTGGTGGCGCATCTGGCGCTGCTTGGCGCGCCGCTTGAGTTACTGACTCGGGTCAGCGACTGCGACACCACCGAAGCGGCAATGGAACACATTGAAGCATACGGTTTTCAACATATTTACAACCATCTTGCGCAACGCATCTGTATGCGCGTGATGCAGATGCTGCGCTTCACGAAAACGCCACCTACCTGCGACGCCATCATGTTCTCTTTTGATAACCAGATCCTCGGTAGCAATCGCCCGATCGAAGAGATTGTGGAGGAGATGCAATGCTAACGGTAGTGGGCATGGGGCCGGCAGGGCTGCATTTGATGACGCCAGCGGCACGCGAGGCCGTGGCGGATGCCGATGTGCTGGTGGGGGGAAAGCGTCATTTATTGCAGTTTCCTGCGTTCACCGGCGAACAGTTTGTTCTGGGCTCCAATATTGCGGAATTGCTCAACTGGATTGCCGGGCAGCAGGACAAACGCATCGTGGTGCTGGCGTCCGGCGATCCGCTGTTTTACGGCATCGGGACGCGCATGGTGGCCCATTTTGGCATTGAGCGGGTGCGCATTATTCCCGGTATCAGCGCAGTGCAATATCTGTGCGCGCAATCGGGTATCGATATGAACGATATGTGGCTGACCAGCAGCCACGGTCGCAGCGTCTGTTTTGATGAGCTGGCGCGTCATCGCAAGGTCGCGATGGTGACGGATGCCCGCTGCGGGCCGCGAGAAATTGCGACGCAGTTAATGGCGCGCGACAAGGGTCATCGCTGGATGGTGATAGGCGAAAACCTGGCAATGGAAAACGAGCGGATTCACTGGCTGCGCGTCAGTGAAGTCAATGCCGACTATGACATGAACGCAGTGGTGATCCTTGATGAAAGATGAGCTTTTTCTACGTGGCGAGAACGTGCCGATGACCAAAGAAGCGGTTCGCGCGCTCGCGCTGTCAAAACTTGATTTGCACCGTGCCAGCCATCTGATTGACGTAGGCGCCGGGACCGGGAGTGTGTCGATAGAGGCGGCGTTACAGCACCCTTCGCTGCACGTTACGGCGATTGAACGTAACCCGGCAGCCCTGCGGTTGCTGGATGAAAACCGCCAGCATTTTGCCTGCGGCAATATCGACATTCTGCCGGGTGAAGCGCCGATGACGATGACTGAAAAAGCGGATGCGGTGTTTATGGGCGGGAGCGGCGGCCATCTGACGACGCTGATTGACTGGGCTATGCGGCAATTGCATCCCGGCGGCCGTCTGGTGATGACCTTTATCCTTCAGGAAAACCTGAATACTGCGCTGGAATATCTGACACAGATTGGCATCCATGAGGTGGATTGCCTGCAAGTGCAGGTGTCGTCACTCACTCCCCTCGGCAGTGGCCACTATTTCAAACCGAATAATCCTGTTTTTGTTATCGCCTGTCAGAAGGAAGAGAACCATGTCTGAGACATTTGATCCCCGCTGTGTATGGTTTGTCGGCGCAGGTCCGGGCGATCGTGAACTGATCACGCTTAAAGGTTATCGCCTGTTGCAACAGGCGCAGGTCGTTATTTATGCCGGATCGCTGATTAATACTGAACTGCTGGACTATTGCCCGCCAGGCGCTGAGTGCCACGACAGCGCCGAACTGCATCTGGAGCAAATTCTGGATCTGATGGAAGCGGGCGTGAAGGCCGGAAAAACGGTCGTACGCCTGCAAACGGGCGATGTGTCGCTGTACGGCTCCGTGCGTGAGCAGGGCGAAGAACTTACCCGACGCGGCATCGACTGGCAGGTGGTGCCGGGCGTCAGCGCGTTTCTCGGCGCTGCTGCGGAGCTGGGGGTGGAGTATACCGTCCCGGAAGTTTCGCAAAGCCTCATCATTACCCGCCTGGAAGGGCGTACTCCGGTGCCGGAACGTGAACAACTGGAGTCCTTCGCCAGCCACCAGACGTCAATGGCGATTTATCTCTCCGTGCAGCGTATTCACCGGGTTGCCGAGCGGCTGATTGAAGGCGGCTATCCGACCACCACGCCGGTGGCGGTTATCTACAAAGCGACCTGGCCGGAAAGCCAGACCGTGCGCGGCACGCTGGCGGATATCGGCGACAAAGTACGTGAGGCGGGTATCCGTAAAACGGCGCTCATTCTGGTCGGGAATTTCCTGGGGGATGAGTATCACTACTCAAAACTCTATGCGGCGGACTTTAGCCATGAATACCGTAAAGCCTGAATCTATAGCCCTGTTTTGTCTGACGCCCGGCGGCGTACAGCTTGCGAAGCGGCTGGCGGCGATGCTGCCGTTAACCTGCTTTACCAGTGAGAAACTGCTGGAAGACGGGTTTATGCCCTTCGAAGGCGGATTTGCACAATCGGCCCGCGATGCGTTTGCTAACTATTCGGCGCTGATTTTTATCGGTGCGACCGGCATCGCGGTACGCGTGCTGGCGCCGCTGGTAAACGACAAATTCAGCGATCCGGCGGTGGTGGTGATCGACGAGCGAGGCCAGCATGTGATCAGCCTGCTCTCTGGTCATGCGGGGGGCGCCAATGCGCTGACCCGCTATCTGGCGGGCATGCTCGGCGCCGATCCGGTTATCACGACGGCGACTGACGTTAACGATATGGCGGCGCTTGATACGCTGGCATTTCAGCTCAATGCCCGGATGACCGATTTCCGCTCGGCGGTAAAAATCGTCAACCAGATGCTGGTCAGCCACCAGCGCGTCGGGCTGTGGTGGGATGAGGAGCTGGCAGACGATGTCAGTCACTGCGATCGACGCGGGTTCATCACCGTGACCGACCTGCATCAACTTCCCGAGCTTGATGCGCTGATTTGCATCACTTTGCGCAATGAATTGCCAGAAATACCCGTCCGACACTGGAAGCTGGTGCCGCAGCGGGTGGTCGCCGGAATCGGCTGTCGCCGCGACACGCCGTTCCCGCTGCTGGCAGCGCTGCTGGCGCGACAGCTGGAGGCGCAGAAATTTGATCCGCTGGCGTTGAAAGCGATTGGCAGCGTCTCGCTCAAAAAAGATGAGCAAGGATTAATCCAGCTTGCCTCCTGCTGTCGCGTTCCCTTTGAAACCTTTACCGCTGACGCGTTGCGTGAGCATGAACATCGCTTCCCGGCCTCCAGATTTGTGCGGCAAACCGTCGGTGTGGGCAGCGTATCCGGCCCGGCGGCCTGGCTGTTAAGTCACGGAAAACTGTCTGGCGAAACCCTGCGCGAACAGGGCGTCACTATTACTTTGGGAGTTTCACACTGATGTTAAGCGTAATTGGAATTGGCCCTGGCTCGCAGGCAATGATGACGATGGAAGCCGTAGAAGCCTTACAGGCGGCGGAAATTGTCGTTGGCTATAAAACGTACACCCATCTGGTAAAAGCCTTTACCGGCGACAAGCAGGTGATCAAAACCGGAATGTGCAAAGAGATCGAACGCTGTCAGGCGGCGATTGAACTGGCGCAGGCCGGACACAATGTGGCGCTGATCAGCAGCGGCGATGCGGGGATTTATGGCATGGCGGGGCTGGTGGTGGAACTGGTCAGCAAACAGAAGCTGGACGGTGGAGTGCGGCGGATCCCCGCCATGACCGCCAGTATCGCGGCGGGCTCCCTGCTGGGCGCGCCGTTGGTGCACGGTTTCTGTCATATCAGCCTGAGCGATCTCCTGACGCCGTGGCCGGTCATCGAAAAACGGATTATCGCCGCCGGAGAAGCAGACTTCGTGATCTGTTTCTATAACCCGCGCAGCCGTGGCCGTGAAGGTCATCTGGCGCGTGCTTTTGAACTGCTGTCCGCCAGCAAAAACGCGCAAACGCCGGTTGGCGTGGTGAAGTCGGCCGGGCGTAAAAAGCAGGAAAAATGGCTGACCACGCTCGGCGATATGGATTTTGAGCCTGTCGATATGACCAGCCTGGTGATTGTCGGCAACAAAGCCACTTACGTACAGGATGGTCTGATGATCACGCCGCGAGGTTACGTACTGTGAGTTACGGCGACGTGCTGGTTATGGGCGGCACCAGCGATGCCCGGATGCTGTGTCAGCAACTGGATGCGGCAAAGGTGGCATACACCCTGTCGGTTGCCACGCCGACAGGAAAGCAGCTGGCTGGCGACATTAAAGGTCAGATCCGCTGCGGGCGCCTGGAGCCAGAGGAGATGGTGGCCTGGCTGAAAGCGCACCGCACGCGTTGGGTCATTGATGCGTCGCACCCGTATGCCGAGGTCGTCAGCCGCAACATTATGCACGCCTGTGAACGCGCGGGGGTGTTGCTGAGCCGCTATCAGCGCCCGGAACAGCTCAGCGAGCTTACGCACCCGCTGTTGCACCATGTCCACACGATTGCTGAGGCCTGCGATGTGGCGCAGCGCTTTGGCGAACGCGTTCTGTTAACGACCGGAAGTAAAGATCTGGCGACCTGGCGAGCCGGGTTGCCGCACAAAAAACTGCTGGCCCGCGTCTTACCTGTTCCTGAGGTCATTCAGCAATGTGCCGACCTGGGATTTGGCGTTGGTGAGATTTTCGCCCTGTGCGGGCCGTTCAGCGCTGAATTTAACGCGGCGTTTTATCGTCAGTGCCAGGCCGATGTCGTGGTGACAAAAGCATCGGGGGCGGAGGGCGGTTATCAGGAAAAAGTTCAACCCTGTCTGGATGCCGATATCCCCTGCATCGTGATTACCCGCCCGGCAACGCTTGTAACGGGTGATGAGTTACTGGAAAGTCAGGCCGCATTTGCGCAGCGTTTGGCGCGCTGGCTGGCCGCTGCTTAAGGAGTAAGAGATGAAAAAAGCGCTTCTGGTGGTGAGTTTTGGCACCAGCTATCACGACACCTGTGAGAAGAACATTGTGGCCTGCGAACGCGATCTGGCAGCCAGCTGCCCGGATCGCGATCTGTTTCGCGCGTTCACCTCCGGGATGATTATCCGCAAGCTCAAACAGCGTGACGGCATTGAAATCGATACGCCGCTTCAGGCATTGCAGAAGCTTGCTGAACAGGGGTATCAGGATGTGGCGATTCAGTCCCTGCACATTATTAACGGCGACGAATACGAAAAAATTGTGCGTGAAGTTCAGACCCTGCGCCCGTTATTTACCCGTATTACGCTCGGCGCGCCGCTGTTGAGCAGCCATGCCGATTACGCGCAGCTGATGCAGGCTTTACAGCAGCAGATGCCGACGCTTGGCGCGACGGAGAAAGTGGTGTTTATGGGGCACGGCGCCAGCCACCACGCGTTTGCGGCCTATGCGTGTCTGGACCATATGATGACGGCGCAGCGTTTTCCGGCGCGTGTGGGAGCGGTTGAGAGTTACCCGGAGGTGGATATTCTCATCGGGAGCTTACGTCAGGAAGGCGTAACGGCGGTGCATCTGATGCCGCCGATGCTTGTCGCCGGCGATCATGCCCTTAACGATATGGCTTCCGATGAAGAGGACTCCTGGAAAACGCAGTTCAACGCCGCAGGCATCCCGGCGACGCCGTGGCTGAGCGGTCTGGGGGAGAATCCGGCGGTACGCGCCATGTTCGTGGCGCATCTGCAACAGGCGCTGAATACGGCCATGGAGGAAGCGGCATGAGTGGAAAGCTGTATGCGTTAAGCACCGGGCCGGGCGCAGCCGATCTGATCACCGTGCGCGCGGCGCGAATACTTGGCTCGCTCGATATCCTTTACGCTCCGGCAGGGCGCAAAGGCGGCGACAGTCTGGCGCTCTCTATTGTGCGTGAATATCTGGGTGAGCAGACGGAAGTCCGCTGCTGCCACTTTCCAATGAGCGCTGACAGCGCGGAAAAAGAAGCCGTCTGGAATGAGGTAGCCGCAGCGCTGGTTCAGGAAGTGGAGGCGGGTAAACAGGTGGGGTTCATCACCCTCGGCGATGCCATGCTGTTCAGCACCTGGGTCTTTTTACTCCAGCGGATCGGCAACCCGACGTGGCTGGAAATCGTTCCTGGCGTCACCTCGTTTGCCGCCATTGCCGCCCGCGCAAAAACGCCGCTGGCGATGGAACAACAATCGCTGGCGGTGATCTCCTGCACCGCGGCGGAAGAGACAATTCAGCAGGCGTTAAGACAGCATGACAGTCTGGGGCTGATGAAGGTCTACGGTCGCTTCGCGCGCATTAAAGCATTGCTGCAACAGGAAGGTTTGCTGGCGTGCGCCCTGATGATGGCGGAAGCCACGCTGCCCGGTGAGCAGTGCTGGCGTCACCTGAATGAGGTCAGCGACGAGCAGCCGCTGCCCTATTTTTCGACCATTCTGGTCAACAAACAGTGGGAGTATGCAGAATGAAACTTGAACAACAGCTAAAACAGCTGTCTTTCAGCGGGTTAGCTGCGGCGTTATTGCTGATGGTTGTCCCGGAACAGGCGTTCGCCATGCATATCATGGAGGGATTCCTGCCGCCGATGTGGGCGCTGGCCTGGTGGGTGCTGTTTTTACCGTGCCTGTGGTACGGACTGGTGCGCCTGCGCCGTATCGTGCTGGAAGATAACAACCAGAAGGTGCTGCTGGCATTGTGCGGGGCGTTTATCTTCGTGCTGTCGGCGCTGAAAATTCCTTCTGTTACAGGCAGTTGCTCGCACCCGACAGGGGTAGGGCTTGCGGTGATTTTATTTGGCCCAGGCGTTGTGGCGATCCTCGGGGCGATTGTGCTGCTGTTTCAGGCGCTGCTGCTGGCGCATGGCGGCCTGACCACGCTGGGTGCGAACGGGATGTCGATGGCGGTTATCGGCCCCGTTGTCGGGTATCTGGTATGGCAAATGGCCTGCCGCGCCGGGCTGCGCCGCGATGTCGGCGTCTTTCTTTGCGCCATGCTGGCGGATCTGGTGACGTACTTCGTGACGTCGGTGCAGCTTGGGGTGGCGTTCCCGGACCCGCAGGCTGGAGCAATGGGTTCAGTGATTAAATTTATGGGGATTTTCTGCCTGACGCAGATCCCCATTGCGATCGCGGAGGGGCTGCTGACCGTCATGATTTACGACCAGTTGACCAAACGCCGGTTGATTACCGCACAAGGACATTAAGATGAAAAAGACGCTGATATTGTTAGCTATGGTGATTGCCCTGGTGATCCTGCCGTTTTTTATCGATCATGGCGGTGAGTTCGGTGGCTCTGACGGCGAAGCGGAAAGCCAGATCCAGGTGGTGGCGCCGCACTATGAACCGTGGTTCCAGCCATTGTATGAACCGGCCAGCGGTGAAATTGAAAGCCTGCTGTTTACGCTGCAAGGTTCGCTTGGCGCGGCGGTGATTTTTTATATTCTCGGTTACAGCAAAAGCCGACAGCGCCGTGATGACCGGGCTTGATCGACTCAGGTACCAAAGCCGCTGGCTTCATGGTACGCCAGTGCGTAAGGTTTTTCTTTGGTTGCTGATGATGATTCTGGCCTTTATCCCGCCTCCCTTTGGGCAGGGTATTGAACTGGCGCTCATCGCCGGGCTGAGCTGCTGGCTGCTGCGGATTTCGTTCTGGCGCTGGTGTCGCTGGATGGCGATACCGTTTGGCTTTTTAAGCGTGGGCGTGGTGACGATTTTATTCAGCGTGAGCCGCGATCCTCACTCGTTACTGGCAAGCGTTCCGGTTGGCGATTACTGGCTGGGGGTGACCTTGTCAGGGCTGAATACCGCCAATGAAACCTTCTGGCGCAGCCTAAGCGCGCTGGCGGCGACGTTCTGGCTGGTGTTGAATCTGCCGTTTCCGCAACTGATTATTTTGCTTAAGCGCGCGCATGTGCCACGGCTGCTGACCGAACAGATCCTGCTGACATGGCGCTTTATTTTTATCCTGTTAGACGAAGCGCTGGCCATTCATCGCGCGCAAACGCTGCGTTTTGGCTATCGTAGTTTGCCGAAAGGCTATCGTTCTCTGGCAATGCTGGTGGGTTTGCTGTTTACGCGTGTGCTTATCCGCTATCAGCAAATGACCACCGTGCTTGATATCAAACTGTATCAGGGTGATTTTCACCTGTAAGGATTCGTATGCTTGCCACCTCCGGTCTCTGGTTTCGCTATCAGGATGAGCAGGTGCTCAAGGGGCTAACGCTGGATTTCTCCCCCCATGCGGTTACCGGGCTGGTGGGCGCGAACGGCTGCGGAAAATCGACGCTATTTATGAACCTGAGCGGTTTACTGCGCCCGCAAAAAGGCGAGGTTTTGTGGCAGGGAAAAGCGCTGGATTACAGTAAGCGCGGGCTGCTGGCGCTGCGCCAACAGGTGGCAACCGTTTTTCAGGACCCCGATCAACAAATTTTTTATACCGATATCGACAGCGATATTGCTTTTAGTCTGCGAAATCTAGGCGTGGCTGAGGATGAGATTGCCCGCCGCGTGGACGATGCGTTGACCCTGGTTGATGCGCAGCATTTCCGTCATCAGCCAATCCAGTGTTTAAGCCACGGGCAAAAAAAACGCGTGGCGATTGCGGGCGCGATGGTGTTGCAGGCCCGCTACCTGCTGCTGGATGAACCCACTGCCGGGCTTGATCCTGCCGGGCGCACGCAGATGATCGCGATCATCAAGCGGATTGTGGCACAGGGGAATCATGTGGTTATTTCCAGCCATGATATTGATCTCATTTATGAAGTCAGCGATGCCGTTTACGTGCTGCGCCGTGGCGAGGTACTGGCATACGGTGAGCCGGGGGAGGTGTTTGCATGCACTGAACTGATCGAACAAGCTGGGCTGACGCAACCGTGGCTGGTCAAACTGCATGCGCAACTGGGGTTGCCGCTGTGTAAAACGGAAGAAGAATTTTTTGGGCGTATGCGAGAGAACGCGCTGAAGGAGGCGTCATGACGCAGGCAGTAATGTTGCAGGGAACGGCATCAGATGTAGGTAAAAGCGTGCTGGTGGCGGGACTGTGCCGCATCTTTTATCAGGATGGCCTGCGCACGGCGCCATTTAAGTCACAGAATATGGCGCTGAATTCCGGCATTACGCCGGACGGCAAAGAGATGGGACGGGCGCAGATTTTCCAGGCGGAAGCGGCGGGGATTGCGCCGGATGTGCGGATGAATCCGGTCCTGCTAAAACCGACCAGCGATCGGAAAGCGCAGGTGGTGTTGATGGGCAAAGTCGCCACCGATATGGACGCGGTTAGCTACCATGAATATAAGCCGCGTCTGCGTGAGCAGATCCTCACGGTTTACAATAGCCTGGCGCAAGAATATGACGTTCTGGTGCTGGAGGGCGCCGGTAGCCCGGCGGAAATAAACCTGCGTGACCGCGACATCGTCAATATGGGGATGGCGGAAATGGCGCAATGCCCGGTCATTCTGGTGGCGGATATCGATCGCGGCGGCGTTTGTGCCTCTATCTCCGGTACGCTGGCGCTGCTGCATGATAGTGAACGCGCCAGGGTGAACGGGGTGGTCATCAATAAGTTTCGCGGCGACGTGACGCTGCTCTACTCCGGCATTGAGCAAATTGAAGCGCTGACCGGCGTGCCGGTTCTGGGCGTGATGCCCTGGCTGGAGGTCGATCTTGAAGATGAGGATGGCGTGGCGCTGCAAAAAGGCAAATACCTGCGTACCGATAAGCGCGATATCGACATTGCCGTTGTTCAGGTGCCGCACATCTCGAATTTCACCGATTTCAACGCGCTGGCGGCGCAGCCGGATGTTCGCGTGCGCTATGTGCGCCATCCTGAAGAACTGGCGGGCGCGGACCTGATAATCCTGCCGGGCAGCAAAAATACGCTTGGCGATCTGGTCTGGCTGCGTGAAAGCGCAATGGCGCATGGTGTGTTGCAGGCGCATCGTCAGGGCGTACCGGTGGCAGGCATCTGTGGCGGCTATCAGATGCTGGGCGACACCATTATTGATGAGGTGGAGTCCGGGCTGGGCACGCTTCCCGGTCTTGGGCTGCTTAATACCGTCACGCACTTCGCGCAGGATAAAACCACCACGCAGGTTGAAGGGCAGATGGCCTCTGCGCTGCCGGGATGGCTGGCGGCGGCGTCTGGCCTGGCGGTGCGCGGGTATGAAATTCATATGGGCGAGACGACACTGAATGCACAATGCCAGCCAGCCATGACGTTACGCAAAGGCGAAAACGCTATCGCTGACGGCGCGGTAACGGACGACGGACTGGTCTTTGGCACCTATCTTCATGGCTTGTTCGACAGCGATGCGTTCACGCGGGCGCTGGTCAATGGCCTGCGCGTGCGTAAGGGGCTGACGCCGCTGGATCACACCTCCCATTACGCGCAATATAAATCGCAGCAGTTTGATCTGCTGGCGGATGCGATGCGACAACACATCGATATTGAGAAAATTTATACCATCATGCAGCAGCACCGGGAGCCCGTATGATGATTCTGGTGACCGGCGGCGCGCGCAGCGGGAAAAGCCGCCATGCGGAGGCGTTAATCGCGGATTCGCCGCAGGTACTGTAC
>OKVZ01000446.1_pt1 | contig 12988 bp, 9 predicted proteins | sample 1606851 | NCBI WGS metagenome assembly OKVZ01 (sample SAMN03281010, study PRJEB24777) | human gut metagenome | isolation source: fecal sample PR157 from 1 month old male Malay infant, caesarean delivered... | reverse complement strand
GGCGTACTTCAACGGCACCGCAGGCCAGAGCTTCGGTGTGTGGAACGCAGGCGGCGTGGAACTGTATCTGACCGGCGATGCTAACGACTATGTCGGTAAAGGCATGGCGGGCGGCTTAATTGCCATTTGTCCTCCGGGTGGGTCAGCCCTCCGCAGCCCTGAAGCAAGGATTATAGGGCACACCCGCCCGTATGGCGCGCCCCGCCCCGCCCCCGCCGCTGCTGGCACAGCGTATGAAGCGCCCGCAGGTCCGGTCCCTCCGGCCGACAGGGGATCGCTGCCAGCTCCAGATGATACAGCGCCGCCAGAACTTTGAAGCCCGAATAGGTCAGCGCATCCACCGCCACCACATCCCCCGGACGTAACAGCCCCATGACGGTCACCGCCAGCCCGTGCTGTGCGCCGTTGACGATCAGGACATTTTCCGCGTCCGGCGCAAAGTGCTGGCAGGTCAAATGGCGGGCGATAATGTCCCGCTCGGCGAGCCGCCCTGCATGAGGCTGATAGCGCAGATGCGAGTCAATATCGCCCGCCATCGCCAGCTGCCTGAGCGCCTCGCGCAGCGCATCGCCCTGCTCCGGCAGCGAAGGGTAGTTGAAATTGAGATCCACGACATCGGCGGCGACCACCTGCTGATCGACCCCGTGCCCCGGAGGCAGCGAGAGGTCGCGCACGAAGGTGCCGCGGCCGGTTTCGCCGCTGACCAGCCCCATCTCTTCCAGTTCACGGTAGACGCGCGTGGCGGTGGCCAGCGAGATGCGCTCCCCGGCGGCAAGGGTACGGTGCGTCGGCAGACGGCTGCCGGCGGGCAGCTGCCCGCTACGGATCGCCTGCGCATATCGGTCGACAACGGCTTTATATCGGGCTTTCATCGTGAAAAGTATCTATGACAATAATTTGATTGTATTAGATTGGCCACATTACCATCGCCGCTGACGATGCTCAAGCGGGCGCAGCCCAATCAGATAACGCGAGGTTAACGTGGTAGATTCAGCAATGGATAAATCGGCGCCCGGTCCCTGGTCCGGATGGCTTCATGGTTTACTGGGGGTGATCATTTTCAGCGGTTCGCTGCCCGCGACGCGGCTGGCGGTGCAGGATATGGATCCGTTGTTATTGACCTTTCTGCGCGCCTCTATCGCCGGGCTGCTTGCCATCGCGCTGCTGGTGGGCTTTCGCCAGAAACGCCCGCGCCTGGCGCAGCTTGTGTCCCTGATCATCGTCTCATCCGGGGTGGTGCTCGGCTTTCCGCTACTCACGGCGCTGGCCCTGCAGCGCATCACCTCGGCGCATTCTATTGTGTTTATTGGCCTGCTGCCGCTGATGACCGCCCTCTTTGGCGTACTGCGCGGCGGCGAACGCCCGCGGCGGGCTTTCTGGATCTTTTCGCTGCTGGGCAGCCTGCTGGTGGTGGGATTCGCCCTGACGCAAAATGCGGCGGCCTCACTCAGCGGCGATCTGCTGATGCTGGCGGCGGTTATCGTCTGCGGCCTCGGCTATGCGGAAGGGGCGAAGCTGACGCGGGAGCTCGGCGGCTGGCAGGTGATCTGCTGGGCGCTGGTGATTGCCCTGCCGTTGATGCTCCCCGCCTCGCTGCTGGTTCAGCCCGCCTCCTGGCATGCCATCTCGGCCTCCTCCTGGGTCGCGCTCGGCTATGTGTCGCTGTTCAGCATGCTGATCGGCTTCATCTTCTGGTACAAAGGGCTGGCCGCGGGCGGGATCGCCGCCGTCGGCCAGCTCCAGCTATTACAGCCGTTCTTCGGACTTGGCCTGTCGGCGGCGCTGTTGCACGAACCCGTCACCCCCTTGATGCTGGCGTTCCCGCGGGGGGTGGTGCTGGGCGTGGTGGGCTCGCGCAAATTTGGCCGCCAGCGGGTGGGCGCAGGGAGCCCGAGCCGTGATTGACCGCCCCGTCATCCGCCGTCCCGGGTCGCGGCGGCGTAACCGCCTTACCCGGGCTATAGCATGATAAACGGCTGGAGGTCGCGTCGCCGGGGAGGACGACCGTCTACACTGGCCGCGCGTACTGAAGCATCACCTGCAGCAGCACGTTGGCGCCGGCGGCGACGTGCTCCGGCGAGGCATACTCAATTTCGTTATGGCTGATCCCGTCCTTGCAGGGGATAAAAATCATCCCGGTGGGCGCCAGGTAGCTCATATACACTGCGTCATGCCCGGCGCCGGAGACGATCGGCCGCGCCGGATAGCCCAGCCGCTGCGCGGCATCGGCAATGGCCTGCTGGCATTCAGCATCGAACGGCGCCGCCGGATAGTGGCTTACCTGCTTCAGGGCCACCTGCAGACCGCTCTCCCGCTCAACCTCCGCGATAAACGCCCGCAGCTGGCGATCCATCTCGTCCACCAGCGCATCGCTGAGATTGCGCATATCAATGGAGAAGGTGACCTCCCCGGGCACCACGTTGCGGCTGTTGGGCCACACCTGCACGCTACCGACCGTGCCGCGTCCCTCTTCGCTGCGCCCGGCAATGGCCACCACTTCCTGCATAATGCGGGTCGCCACCTGCAGGGCATCCTGACGCAGGCGCATCGGCGTGGGTCCGGCGTGCGAGGCCTGGCCGGTGACCACGCAGTCGTACCAGCGGATCCCCAGTACGCCCTGCACGATACCGATGGTTTTCGCTTCATCTTCGAGAATCGGCCCCTGCTCAATGTGCGCCTCAAAATAGGCGCCGACGGGATGCTCCCCCGGGGTCTGCTCGCCAATATAGCCGATCTGCGCCAGCGCCTCGCCGACGCTGATGCCCTCTTTATCCGTGACGGCCCAGGTCTCCTCCAGCGGGAAGACGCCGGCAAAGACCCCAGAGCCCATCATCACCGGCACAAAGCGCGACCCCTCTTCGTTGGTCCAGAACACCACCTCAATCGGCGCCTCGGTGGCAATCTGCAGATCGTTGAGCGTGCGCACCACCTCCAGCGCCGCCAGCACGCCGTAGTTGCCGTCAAATTTGCCGCCGGTGGGCTGAGTGTCGATATGGCTGCCGGAGACGATGGGCGGCAGGCCGGGGTTGCGGCCTTCCCGGCGCATAAATACATTGCCTATTTTATCGATGGTGACGCTCATCCCGGCCTCCCGCGCCCAGCCTATTACCTTGTCCCGCCCCTGGCGGTCGAGGTCGGTGAGGGTCAGACGGCGGCAGCCGCCCTTCGGCGTGGCGCCGATCTGCGCGAGATCCATTAACGACGCCCACAGGCGGTCGCCATTGATGCGCCAGCCGGTGGTGTCGGTCGCGGGGGTAAAAAGTACATCACTGCTCATGGTGGTCTCCTGACATCAAGGTCGCCGCCAGCGTAACCGGCGGTGGAAATGCGCTATCAACGCCTGGTCTTCATCCTGTATGGTTTTTTGCCGCCGATCAGACGGCCAGGGCCTGGGCGTTAGCGTCAATCGCCAGCTCGCGCCAGCGGTGGCAACTCACCGCGTGGCGTTCCGCGACGGATTCCGTCGGCGGCAGACTCTGCTCACAGACCGGGCGACGGTGCGGGCAGCGCTCGGCAAATGCGCAGCCGGGCGGCAAGCGCGCCAGATCCGGCGGCGCGCCGGGAATGCAGTGCAGGGCATCACCTTTCTTAAGCCCCTCTTTCGGCCGACTGCCCAGCAGCACCTGGGTATAAGGATGGCGCGGGTGGCGCAGGATCTCGCTCATCGACGCTTCCTCGACGATCCGCCCGGCGTACATCACCGCCACCCGGTCGGCGATCTCCACCGCGGCGCCGATATCGTGGGTCACAAACACGATCGACAGCCCGCGCTGCTTTTGCTGCTCGCGCAGCAGGATCAGGATCTGGATTTGCACCGTGGCGTCGAGGGCGGTGGTCGGCTCATCCGCCAGCAGCAGCTGCGGGTTACAGGAGAGCGCAAGGGCGATCATCGCCCGCTGGCGCATTCCGCCGGACATCTCGTGCGGGTAAGCATCCAGCCGCCGCTCGGGGCTGGGAATGCGCACCTGGCTCAGGGCCTCCAGCGCCCTGTCCCGGGCCGCCTGGCGCGACAGCCCTTCGTGGCGGCGCAGCCCTTCAATAATCTGCTGCCCGACGGTGTAGACCGGATCGAAGGCCAGCAGCGGCTCCTGAAAAATCATCGCGCAGCGTCCGCCGCGATAGCGCCGCAGCTGGCTGGCGCTCATCGTCAGCACCTCGTTATCCCCCACCTGCAGGGTGCCGGAGAGCTCACTGCTCCCTGGCGGGTGCAGGCGCATCAGCGCCCGCAGGGTCACGCTCTTGCCGGAACCCGACTCGCCAATCAGCGCCATCACCTCCCCCTTTTGTACCTCAAAGGAGACTCCATTGACCGCGTTGATGGTCTGCCCGTCGCGGCGAAAGACGACCCGCAGGTCGCGCACATGGACAAAGGCGTTATCCGACATGGCTGACCTCCTTAAGGGGGATGCTTTGATGCCAGGGCGAGGCCGGCTGCGCCATCAGGCAGGCGCTCTGGTGCCCCTCCCCGACCGCCTCCAGCCGCGGTTTCACCTCGGCGCAGACCGCCTTCGCATGCGGGCAGCGGGTGTGAAAGCGGCAGCCGCTCGGCGGCGCGATGGGGCTGGGGGGATCGCCGCTTAGCGGCGAGGTCAGGGTGCGGTTTTCCGGGTCCATGGAGGGCATCGAGCTTAACAGCGCCCGGGTATAGGGGTGGGCGGAGGCGGTAAACAGCTGCTCCGCCGGGCCAATCTCCACCACTTCGCCAAGGTACATGACGAGGATCCGATCCGACAGCCAGCGAACCACGTGCAGATCGTGGCTGATGAACACGTAGGTCAGCTCGAGAGTCCGTTTAAGCTCCTGCAGCAGCTGCAGCACTTGGGCTTCCACCGATTTATCCAGCGCCGACACTGCCTCATCGAGGATCACCAGCCGCGGCTTCATCGCCAGCGCGCGGGCGATATTCACCCGCTGCCGCTGGCCGCCGGAGAGCGCATGCGGGTAGCGGTCGGCAAAGCGCGCCGGCTCAAGGCCAACGTGCGCCAGCAGATAGCGGGCATATTCGCTGGCCTCTCTGGCGCTGACGCCGTGGACGCGCTGGCCGAAGGCGATGCTCTCCTCCATGGTCAGGCGCGGATTGAGCGAAGCATAGCTATCCTGGAAAACCATCTGCACCTGGCGACGGTAGGCTTTCAGCGGCAGACGTGACGAGCCGACCCCCTGTCCGTCGAAGATCAGTTCGCCGCTGTCCTGGGTGAGCAACTGCATCAGCAGCCGGGCGGTGGTCGATTTGCCGCAGCCCGACTCGCCGACCACCCCCAGGGTTTCGCCTTTCATCACCGTGAAGCTGATATCGTCCACCGCCTGCACCACCTCCCGGCCTTTGCCGCCGCGAAAGTACTTCAGCAGGTGATTGACCTTCAGCAGCGGCTGCGCCGGCCCGCCAAGGTCGATATTGATAAAGGGTTGCATCGCTTACTCCTTAATCGCCATTGCCGCACGCAGGCGGTCCGCGAGGATATTGAACGAAATGGAGGTGATAAAAATCATCAGGCCCGGCAGGGCGGCCACCCACGGCTGGGTATAGATTGCCGTGCGCAGCGTATTGAGCATCAGCCCCCACTCGGGCTCCGGCGGCCGCACGCCGAGGCCGAGAAACGACAGGCCGGAGGCGAGGATCATGCACACCGAAATCAGCCCGGTGGAGAAGACGAAGATCGGCCCGAGCACGTTGCCCAACACCTGGACGCGGATAATGGTCAACGCGCTGGCGCCAGTAGCCCGGGCGGCGTCGATATAGTCCATATGCCGCACCTGGGCGGTCACGCTCTCGGCAATCCGCGCCACCTGCGGGACAAACACGAGGGTCAGCGACAACAGCGCATTGCCGATGCCCGCCCCCAACGCTCCCGACAGCGCAATCGCCAGCAGGACGGAGGGAAAGGCATAGAACACATCCACGGTGCGCATAATCACGGTATTGGTTTTGCCGCCCGTATAGCCGGCGATAATCCCGATGGCCCCGCCGATAAAAAAGGCGAACACCACCGGGACAATTCCCATAAACAGCGACAGTCGGGTGCCAAGGATCAGCCGCGACAGCATGTCGCGTCCCAGCTCATCCGAGCCCAGCGGGAAGCCGTCGCTGCCGATGGGTTTCAGGCGCAGGAACATCGACGTTTGATAAGGATCTTTGACGATAAGCCACGGACCGAACAGCGCCAGGGCCAGCAGCAGGAGGATCACCACGCCCACCACCACCCCGCCGGGGTCGCGCAGTAGGCGGCGCAGCACGCCGCGCCAGTAACCTTGCCGGGAAGCGTGGGCCGCTGCGGCCGGGACCGCTTTCGTCGTTGCTGTATCCACCATGGTCAGCTCCTCTTAATACGCGGGTCGAGGGTGGTCTGCAGAATATCCACCAGCAGGTTGAGCAGCACGAAAAACAGCGCCAGCACCCAGATGGTGCCCTGCAGCAGGGGCAGGTCGCGCTGAAAAATGGCGGTATTGAGCAGCAATCCGGTTCCCGGCCAGGAGAAAACGGTCTCCACAAGGATCGAGCCGCCCATCAGATAGCCCACCTGCAGCCCCATCACCGCCAGCGCGGTGGGCGCGGCATTTTTCATGACATGGACAAAGATGCGCGACTCGTTGAGCCCGCGGGCGCGCAGGCCAACGATAAACTCCTGGCTGAGGATATCGGCCACCTGCGAGCGCACGGTGCGGGCGATAATCCCGGTCGGGATCACCGACAGGGTGAGGGCCGGCAGCAGCATGAACTGCAGGTGCGCCCAGTCCCATTGCCAACCCACCTCGCCTATCGGCCCGCCGCCGGTGGCCGGCAGCAGCGCGAACTTGACGCTGCAGAGGATCACCAGCAGCATCCCCAGCCAGTAGTGCGGCACGCTGACGCCAAACACCGACAATACCGAGGCCAGACGGTCAATGACGCTGTTGCGAAAATAGCCGGCGACAAAGCCGAACAGGCTGCCGAGGACAAAACCGATCGCCGTCGCCAGCAGCGCCAGGCGCAGAGAGTAAGCCACCGCGGTCATCACTTCGTCTATCACCGGGCGGCCGGTGGCGACCGACATACCAAGGTCGCCGTGCAGCGCCCGCCACAGCCAGTGGATAAACTGCAGGGGCAGCGGCTTATCAAAGCCGTAAGCCTGCATTAATGTCTGACGCAGCGCCTCCGAGGCGTCCGGCGGCATCACCGACACCAGCGGGTCGCCCGGGGCGATCTGCACCAGCATGAAACAGATCACCGCCACCCCCAGCATGGTGGGGATAGCCAGCAGAATGCGGTATAGCAGCGTATTGATCATCGGTCGCCCCTTTCGCGATTACTCTTTTTTGCTCACCAGGCTGAGGTCGATAAACCAGCTCTGCGGTTGCACCACCCCGGTCACCGCAGGGGAAATCGCACGCGGCCCGACGTCGTGGGCGACAAACAGGAATGGCACCTGATCCACCAGCGCGGCGTGCAACTCACCGGCCGCTTTGTTCATCTCCGCCGGGGTAAAGGCGTGCTTGACGGCGGCGGCCAGCTTCTCCGTCTCCGGCGTGGAAAAGTAACCCCAGTTGGTCGCCACCGGCGGAAACGCTTTGGCCGTCGAGAAGCGGATCAGGCCAAAGTAAGGATCGTTAACCGCGGCGCTGACGTTGATCGCATCGATCCCTTTCGCCGAGGGGTCCCGGGCGCCCAGGCGCCAGTTGGTAAACAGGGTGTTCCATTCCACCACTTTGATATCCACATTGAAGAAGCAGCTCTTCAGGCTCTGCTGGATATACTCGTTCATCGGCAAGGGCTGCATCTGCCCGGAGCCGGAGGCCGAGGTAGCCACCGTGACGCGCAGCGGTTTGCTGGCACTGTATCCGGCCTCGGTCATTAGCTGGCGGGCGGCGTCCGGGTCATATTTGATCTGGAAGGTGGGTTTGCCATGCCACGGGCTGTCAGCCTCGTAGACCCCAGTGGCCTCGGTCATATAGCCGCCGAGGTAGCTCTTCAGCTCAGCACGGTTCAGACACAAGTTGGCCGCTTTGCGCACGCGGATGTCCTGCCACGGCGATCCTTTTTCAAAGGAGAACTGCCAGGGCCACAGATGCGGCTGGGTGTTGGCGTAGAGGTGAAAACCCTGAGACTTGATCTGATCGATGGCGTCCGGCGCCGGGGCTTCAATCCAGTCCACCTGCTTCGACAACAGCGCCGCGGTACGGGCGTTGGCCTCCGGCAAGGGGATCAGCACCACTTTATCCACCCGGGGAATGCGATCTTTGTTCCAGTAGTCGGGGTTTTTATCGAGGATCAGCTGCTGACGCGGCACCAGCTTCTCCAGTTTGAACGGGCCGCTACCCACCGCGTGGGCGGCGAAGGCGGTCCACGCCTGTTTGCTGCGCGCGGCGCTATCTCTCACGCTGGCCGGCACCGCGTCATACTGCTTCTGCCACGCCGTCGGCGAGACGATAAACAGGTTGGTGATGTTGTACGGCAGCAGCGCATCCGGTTCCGAGGTGGTCAGCGCCACGGTGTGGTCGTCAATTTTCTCTGCGCCGGTGAGGGTCGGCATGCGCGACAGGGTGTTGCCGATCTGACCCGGGGCGTACTGCGGCGCCGCTTTATTCAGCACCTTATCCACGTTCCAGACGATGGCGTCGGCGTTCACCTCCGTCCCATCATGAAACTTCACCCCCGGACGCAGGGTGAAAATCCAGCGGCTGGTGTTCTGCGGATCGATGTGCCACTCGGTCGCCAGCCCCGGCACCAGACCGCTGGGCTTTTCACCTTGCGACAGATCCCACTCCACCAGCGCGTCGTACAGCGGGATGCCGGTAAAGCGGTTGCCCTCATAGCCTTGATCCGGCTGGCCAAGGGTTAACGGAATATCCGCGGCGGTCATGGCGATCCGCAGCGTGGAGGCGTTGGCAGGTAAGGCGGCGCCCGCCAGGGCCAGTGCGCCGCTCACCGCCACGGCGAGACGACCGGCACGCGAAAATAACGTCTTTTTGTGCATCACATGATCCCTGTTAAATAAAGTGTCACGGATTAACAGGCAAAATGCGTACCAGCTCTTACGCGGACGAAAATAGGCCAAAACCGACCGGTAAAATAAGAATGACTTATATTATCACCATGATAATTATGGGAAAATAATTGCGTCTTATTCCGCCGCACCGCCAGCGGGAAATATGTTGCAGAATTGCACCAGCCGCTATATGGCAAATTTCAAATAATCACTCTGCGTCACTTTTTATTCATCCCCCGTCCACCGCCGCCGCGTATTCTCCGTCGGGATCAATCCCTTCTATACTTCAGGGAACACATCGACCGGGAGAGACTATGCCTTTAGCCGATTTTCACCGCTCCGATCCTTTTACCCTCGGTATCGAACTGGAGCTGCAGGTGGTGAACCCGCCGGGTTACGATCTCAGCCAGGATGCCTCGACGCTGATTGCCGACGTCCAGCATGAGCTGACCGTGGGAGAAGCCAAACACGACATCACCGAGAGCATGCTGGAGATCGCCACCGGGGTGTGCCGTGACATCAGCCATGCGCAAATCCAGCTCAGCGCCATCCAGCAGGCGGTCCAGCGCGCGGCGCTGCGCCATCATCTGCAGATCTGCGGCGGGGGTTCCCACCCCTTTCATGCCTGGCAGCGCCAGCAAATCAGCGATAATCCGCGCTATGTGAAAACCGTCGAGCATTTTGGCTATCTGGCGCAGCAGGCGACGGTCTTTGGCCAGCATGTGCACGTCGGCTGCCAGAGCGGCGACGACGCCATCTATCTGCTGCATGGCCTGTCGCGCTTTGTACCGCACTTCATCGCCCTTAACGCCGCCTCGCCGTGGTTCGACAGCACCGACAGCCGCTTCGCCTGTTCACGCCTCAACCGCTTCTCCTCCTATCCCGACAACGGTCCGATGCCGTGGGTGGCCGACTGGCAGGGGTTTCGTCGCCTGTTCCGCCAGCTGAGCTACACCAGCATGATCGATAGCATGAAGGATCTGCACTGGGATATTCGCCCCAGCCCGCAGTTTGGTACCGTCGAGGTGCGGGTGATGGACACCCCCTTGACCCTTGCCCAGGCGATCCACATCGCCGGCTTTATTCAGACCCTGGCCTGCTGGCTGTTGACGGAGCGCCCTTTTAAGCACCAGCCTGATGATTATCTGCTGTACCCCTTTAACCGCTATCAGGCCTGCCGCTACGGGCTGGACGGGACCCTCACCGACGTGCGCAGCGGGGAGCAGCGCAGCATCCGCCAGGAGATCCTGCAGCTCGCCGACCGGCTGGCCCCTTTCGCCCATCAGCTGAAGGCGACGGCAGCGCTGGAGGCGGTGGTTCGCCAGGCGAAATCGCCGCACAGCGAGGCGCAGCAGATGCGCGACTTTATCGCCAACGGCGGTTCGCTTTCCGGGCTGGTGCAAAAACACTGTGAGATTTGGGCGGCATAAGGCAGCGAGGCGGGTATACTCGGCGCAGACTATAGAAAGGACTACCCATGTTATTACGTTGCCTGCTCCCTCTGGCGCTGCTGCCCCTGGCCGCCGTCGCCAGCGCCGCCTGTACCCTCACCGACCCGACGCTGACCCTGCAGAGCTATCGGGTGGATGCGCAGAAAGAGCGCATTGCGATGTACTGGCAGGATCGGCACGGCAAAGCCTGGGGTTCCCTGCGTTCGCTGCTGGCGGGTATCGATGGCGACGGCCGGGTGCAGATGGCGATGAACGGCGGCATTTACGATAAGGCCTACGCGCCGCTGGGGCTGTATATCGAAGACGGCAAACGGCTGACGCCGGTAAACCGCTCCGCCGGCGGCGGGAACTTCTTTATCCGCCCCGGCGGCGTATTCCTGGTGGAAAACGGCCGGGCGAAAATCGTGCCGCTGCCGGCGTACAAACCCTCTCCCGCCATCCGCTATGCGGTGCAGTCCGGCCCGATGCTGATTGAAAATGGCGTCATCAACTGGCGACTGAAGCCCTCCGCCAGTTCGCGCAAGCTGCGCAACGGGGTTGGCATCGATAAGCAGGGCCGGGTGGTGTTTATGCTCAGCGATCGCGAGACCAACTTTTACGATTTTGCCTGCTATGCGCAGTCAAAGCTTGGCGTGCGGCAGATGCTTTATCTCGACGGCACCCTGTCGAAGATGTACCGCAAAGGCGGCAGCGTGCCGTGGCAGTATCATCCGTTCGTGACCATGATAACGGTGGAGAGAAAATAGCGGGCGCGTTTGGGGGCGGCCATTCCAGCCAGGAGAGTGAATAAATTAACGACAGGCCGGGCAAGGTATTGCCGCCGTGCCCGATGTCCTTGCCCGGTGGCGCTGCGCTTACCGGGCCTACAGAGTCTGTTCGCTATGGTATAGCCCCTGAAATCTACGGGCGTGCAGCAGGGCCGATTCCCGCTGAAATCGGCGAACCGGAGGTCGGCAGATAAGGCGGGGCTCACGCCCAAACGCAACGTGAACGCAAAACCCACCCTCACCCTACCCCTCTCCCAAAGGGAGAGGGGACCGCCCGGTAGTCGTTGCAGCCTGGAGTATCCCCGTTACCGACCGGTAGCGCCGCGCTTACCCCCGCCGATGCGCCCACTCGCGCATACGCTGAAACAGTACATACAGCGACGGGATAAACAGGATGCCAACCATCGTCGCCACCAGCATCCCGCTGAATACCGTGGTGCCGATGATCCGCCGGCTCTGCGCCCCGGCGCCGGTGGCGAGCATCATCGGCATGATGCCGATAATAAACGACACCGCGGTCATCATTACCGCGCGGAAGCGGCGGGTAGCCCCCTCGCGCGCAGCGTCGACTATCGACAGCCCCTCCTCGCGCCGGCTGCGGGCGAACTCAACGATCAGAATCGCATTCTTCGCCGCCAGGGCGATCAGCAGTACCAGCCCTATCTGAACATACACATCGTTGGCATAGCCCGCGGTCCACAGCCAGAGCAGCGCTCCGCCGATGGCGAACAGCACCGAGAGCATGACGCTCGCCGGCAGCGTCCAGCTCTCATACTGCGCCACCAGGAACAGCCACGCCATCGCCACCGCCGCCAGCACGATCCACACCGCCTGATTACCGGTCTGCTGCTCCTGCCAGGAGATCCCGCTCCAGGCATAGTCATATCCCGGCGGCAGATGGGCCTGCAAAATCTGCTCCATGGCCGCCATCGCCGTGCGGCTGCTGACCCCCTCGGCCGCTGAACCGCTCACTGAAACGGACGGGAACTGATTGTACTGCTGAATAAACGGCGCCCCCACCGTCGGCGTAATGGTGACCAGATTGCTCAGCCGCACCCGCTCGCCGTCGCGGCTGCGGACGTACAGCTCGCTAATCTGCTCAGCCCGCTCACGCCACTGCATCTCATTTTGCATCACCACATGATAGACACGATTGTTACGGCTGAAATCGCCGGCGCGCGTGCCGCCGAACGCCGTCTGCAGGCTGCTGAAGATCTGCGCCACCGGCACATCCAGCAGCGCCGCCCGGTCGCGGTCGACCGTCAGGGTCAGCTGCGGCACGTTGCTGCTCCAGGTGGTAAACACCCGGCTCAGCTGCGGATACTGGTTCGCCAGCTGGAGGATCTCCCGCGTCACCTGCTCCAGCTCCGCCGACGACTGACCAGCCTGCGCCAGGATGCGCAGATCAAACCCCGAGGCATTGCCCAGGCCCGGCAGGGTCGGCGGCGCGAAGGTCATGATCGTCTCCTCGGGGAGCGACAGCAGCTGGCGCTGAATATCCGCCATCACCGCATCCAGCGGCGGCCGCTGATGCCAGTCCTTGAGCATTACCGAGATAAACCCGCCGTTGGAGGCGCTGGTGCCGTTGAGAATGTTGAACCCGGACACCTGAATCACATCCTCCACCGCCGGGTTAGCCATCAGCAGCTTGCGCGCCTGGGCCATCACCGCTTCGGTACGCTCCAGCGACGCCGCCTCCGGCAGCTGCACGCTGGCAAACAGGTAACCCTGATCTTCCTGCGGCAGGAAGCCTTTCGGCATCGAGGTGAAGCTGAACGCCACCAGCGCGCCTGCCGCCACCGTCGCC
>OKVZ01000442.1_pt1 | contig 13076 bp, 19 predicted proteins | sample 1606851 | NCBI WGS metagenome assembly OKVZ01 (sample SAMN03281010, study PRJEB24777) | human gut metagenome | isolation source: fecal sample PR157 from 1 month old male Malay infant, caesarean delivered... | reverse complement strand
GCGTCCGGTCCAGATATCTCGGTGGAAACTGAGGTGCGGGCGTGGCAGTGAGTAAATTCACATTACATAATGCACCAACCACCGGCGGCTCGAATGAGGCCGCCGTGGCCTTTTCATGGAATAACCCCAAAAAAGCGGTTAACCCCTATCTGGACCCGGCGGAAGTTGCGCCGGAGTCTGCGCTTTCAAACCTGATCGCTCTTTACGCTGCGGATAACGAGCAGGAGCAGCTGCGCCGTGAGGCGCTGAGCGATGAGGTCTGGGAACGCTATTTCTTCAATGAATCCCATGATCCTGTCCAGCGCGAAATGGAGCAGGACCGGCTGATTAGTCGTGCCAAAATGGCGCGCGAGCAGCAGCGTTTTAATCCTGATCTGGTCATTCTGGCTGACGTTAACGCCATGCCGCCACACATCAGCAAGCCTTTGCTGGAACGGATTAAATATTTCCATAGCCTGGGTAGGGCAAAGGCTTATTCCCGCTACCTGCGCGAAACAATCAGGCCGTGTCTTGAGCGGCTGGAGCGCGTACGTGACAGTCAGGTGTCTGCCTCTTTCCGGTTCATGGCGAGCCATGACGGGCTGGAGGGGCTGCTGGTACTGCCTGAAATGAATCAGGATCAGGTCAAGCGCCTTTCCACGCTGGTTGCGGCACATATGAGCATGTGTCTCGATGCGGCCTGTGGTGATCTGTTTGTCAGCGATGATGTTAAACCAGAAGAAATCAGCCAGGTATGGGAAAGGGTTGCCGCAGAGGCGATGCGCCTTGAGGTCATCCCGCCTGCCTTTGAGCAGTTGCGCCGCAAAAAGCGCCGCCGCAAGCCGGTGCCTTATGAACTGATCCCACCGTCGCTGGCGCGTATGCTGTGCGCGGACTGGTGGTATCGCAAACTGTGGCAGATGCGCTGCGAGTGGCGGGAGGAACAGCTGCGCGCCGTCTGCCTGGTCAACAAAAAAGCGTCCCCGTATGTCAGCTATGAAGCCGTGATCCATAAACGCGAGCAGCGCCGCAAATCGCTGGAGTTCTTCCGCTCGCATGAGCTGGTCAACGAAGACGGCGACACGCTGGACATGGAAGACGTGGTGAACGCCAGCAACAGCAACCCGGCACACCGCCGTAATGAAATGATGGCCTGTGTTAAAGGGCTGGAGCTGATCGCGGAAATGCGCGGAGACTGCGCAGTGTTCTATACCATCACCTGCCCGTCACGCTTCCACGCCACCCTCAACAACGGCAGGCCAAATCCGAAGTGGACCAGCGCCACTGTCCGACAGAGCAGTGATTATCTGGTTGATACCTTCGCCGCTTTCCGCAAGGCCATGCACAAGGCCGGGCTGCGCTGGTATGGCGTCCGCGTGGCAGAGCCGCACCATGACGGCACCGTGCACTGGCATCTTCTGTGCTTCATGCGCAAAAAAGACCGCCGTTCCATCACTGCGATGCTGCGCAAGTTTGCCATCCGTGAAGACCGCGAGGAGCTGGGCAACAATACGGGGCCGCGTTTCAAGTCCGAGCTTATCAACCCGCGCAAGGGCACACCGACCAGCTATATCGCTAAATACATCAGCAAGAACATCGATGGGCGCGGGCTGGCTAAAGAAATCAGCAAAGAAACAGGCAGATCACTGCGTGACAGCGCCGAGCATGTCAGCGCCTGGGCGTCACTACACCGTGTCCAGCAATTTCGCTTCTTTGGTATTCCGGGGCGTCAGGCATACCGCGAGCTGCGCTTGCTGGCTGGTCAGGCGGCGAGAGTGCAGGGCGAACGCAAAGCGGGTGCGCCGGTACTGGATAATCCGCGTCTGGATGCGGTACTGGCGGCGGCTGATGCGGGTTGCTTTGCCACCTACATCATGAAGCAGGGCGGTGTGCTGGTTCCCCGCAAACATCACCTTGTCCGCACGGCATATGAGCTTAACGACGAGCCGAGCGCCTACGGCGATCACGGTATCCGTATCTATGGCATCTGGTCCCCGATTGCGGAGGGCAAGATTTGCACGCACGCGGTGAAGTGGAAAAAGGTTCGCAAGGCCGTTGACGTTCAGGAGGCGGCAGCCGACCAGGGCGCTTGCGCCCCTTGGACTCGTGGCAATAACTGTCCCCCTGTTGAAAATCTGAACAAATCAGGGGGTGATTTACCCGATATTAAAACCATGGATGAGAAGGAGTTGCAGGAATATCTCCACAACATGGGTCAGAAGGAACGGCGGGAGCTGACAGCCAGGTTAAGGCTGGTAAAACCGAAGCGGAAAAAAGCATACAAACAGAATATTTCGGATCAGCAGCGCCTGCAGCTTGAGGCAGAGCTGAGTTCAAGAGGGTTCGATGGTAGCGAGTCAGAGATTGACCTGCTTCTGCGCGGCGGCAGTATTCCGTCAGGTGGCGGGCTGCGTATTTTTTACTGCAACTACCGCCTGCAGGAAGATGACAAATGGCGTCAGTGGTACTGATGCCAAGGATTTAACAATTCTTGCTCTTATTGATCCGCATCAGAGCGATCTAATTGACAGATAAAAAACGGTTTACATTCGCAAATTCCTACTATACTGTAATTATAAACAGTGGATATATATACAGTATTTGTATGTCCGTGGTAGTGATAGGAGGGAAAATGCAGGATTATCTTTTGGAGTCGTTGAAGCTCCAGCGCATTGATTTTTTTATCAAGCTTGTAGCGGCTAGTGAGTGCAGCGACGAAGAAAAGCGACTGGCTATCCAGTGGGTGTCCGAACTGACCGACGAGTTGATGGCGAAAATCCGCAGCCATGAATACTGCCGGTCAATGGATGTAACCAGTTAAGGGGAATCTGTATGCGCATTGAAATAATGATCGATAAAGAGCAGAAGATTAGCCAGGCTACACTGGACGCCCTTGAATCCGAGCTTTACCGTAATTTGCGCCCTCTGTATCCCAAAACAGCAATTCGTATCCGTAAGGGCAGCGCCAACGGCGTTGAGCTGAGCGGGTTAAAACTGGATGAAGACAAAAAGCGAGTGATGGAAATAATGCAGCAGGTCTGGGAGGACGACAGCTGGTTACACTAGCGAACGTTGCGGACGATAAAACTGGTTTTTACCGTCCGCAAGGTTGAACAACGAGCCACGCGAGGCGTTAGTGCTGTTGTGCATGTCTATGCCGCATGAAATCGCATGATCGTTTGAGGATCGTTTTTGCTCAGGCCCGCCAGAACTGGCGGGCTTTTGCTTATGTCATGCAGGTGCATGAAAACCACTACACAAAGCGGGCAGGCGTGGCGGGGATACGAGCGCGCGCTTACAGCTAAAAATGCTATGAAAAGGGTATGGCACTGGACATGTATACAGTGTTGTTCTATCATCTATTAACCTTTAGGGTTTTTGGCGTTGTTTGGTTAAAATAGGTTCAATGTAATTTTTTAAGCCAAACAGGGACGTCATATGCCTTACCAGTTGGTGGTGCTTAGCCCAGTTGCTAACGATCTGGAGCAGTTAGGAACCAAAGAAAAGTTTTGGTTTTATTACTCTCATGACACTGTAAATTTACAGTTGTTCAAGTACTCTAGGCCCGGAACAGGTGAGCATTGGTCTGAAAAATGCGCTGCAGAGCTCTGCCATCTTTTGAACATTCCTCATGCAAGCTATGATTTAGCTAAGTGCAATGATAGATTCGGTGTGGTTTGCCAAAACCTCATCCCAGTTGGTTTTCGAATGGTCATGGGGAATGAGGTCTTACACAGCTCAACGGCAGATTATCCTCAACCTCTACAGCCTGGGGAAAAGCCTGTAAGGGTTCGAGAGCATACTGTAACAAGGGTTTTAGGTTGCCTTGATAAAGAGTCAATCCAACCCCCCCCAAGTTCCTATATGCTTGATGGATTGAATGCAGCTGATGTGTTCTGTGGATATTTGATGCTTGATGCCTTAATCAGCAACCAAGACCGCCATCATGAAAATTGGGCGATTATGCTTAATAATGAAACTGGTGAGCAGTTTTTATGTCCAACGTATGATCATGCTGCCAGTTTGGGAAGGGAGATGTTAGATGATGAACGTGATGAAAGACTTACGACCAAAGATAAAAATCGTCAAATCCCATGCTTTGTAAGTAAAGCTCGTTCAGAGCTTTTCAAAGCAAAAACCGATAAAAAACCCTTGTTTACAGTTGAAGCATTTCAGCATGCTGTTGAGGGTAGACTTACAGCTCGCGACCATTGGTTGGGTAAGCTGAGCGATTTAACAGAAGATTCCATTACGGATGTGTTTAACCAGGTGCCGCCATCGTGTATCTCCGATAGCGCACGCAAATTTGCAACACTCATGGTATTGGAAAATCGTAGAAGGCTATTAGAATGACTAACACAAACTCCGTTTATGTCGCATGGCAGGCACCAGATACCCGAGACTGGCATGTCGTCGGCAATTTGCAAGAGCGCAACTCGGGGTATGTCTTCAAGTACACCAAAGGTGCTCTTAAGTCCTCCAAATTTACCAAATTCAGCGGCATGAATGATGTCCGTGAAACATACGTGTCGGAGGAGTTGTTCCCTCTCTTTAAAAACAGGCTTTTATCACCAAGACGCCCGGAGTTTCCGCGTTTCATTAAGTGGCTTGGTTTTGAAGATGATAGCGTGAAACCGATTGACATCTTGGCTCGATCTGGCGGATTGCGAAGCACTGATCAACTGCAGATCTTCAAAAAAATTGAAGTCGATTCAAACGGTAAGTTTGAGCATTTCTTCTTTCTGCATGGATTAAGCTATTTGAACTCTATGGCTAATGATCGAGTGTCAGAGCTTAAACCAGGCCAGACTTTGCGGCTTTGTTTGGATCTTCAAAATGAATACGACGGTGATGCTGTTGTTGTTCGCGCTGATAAGCCAGCTGAAATTGTCGGCTATTGTCCAAGATATCTGAGTAACGACATCAAGAAAATGCTGTTGAACGATTCGAAATCGGTCAGATTATCAGTTGAACAAATCAGTGACGATGCTCCACATAATTATCGTTTGCTATGCAAGTTATCTGGAACACTAAACCCAGACTGTAAATCCTCGTTGATTCTTCAGGATGAGTTCGAAGATATTGAATAGTAAAAAAAGCCACCTTCTCGGTGGCTTTTTTTTATTCAGCTTTAATGTCAAGATCATATGGCTCAAAACGCATCACTTCTTCACCAAGCCAATCATTCAGTTCTTGTAGACGTTTTTGGAGAGGCCTCAATTCATTGCGTACGAAAACGCGCGCCGCTTTCTCAACATCACCAAATCCGCCGGTATTCGTTGGAATAATCCCCATCAGCTGCGGCGGCACGCGATTAGCTGCCAGCATGTCATCACGGCTCACATTCTTGATGTTAAGAAACTCATCTTTCGCTGCGACTTCTGACAGCGGGATGATCTGAATGCCGTCTTTCTTGCCGTTCGGGCTGTACATAAACAGATTGCGGAAGTTGCCTGGACCTTTCGATTTTTTCAGCGCTTCGCGTATGTTGTCCACGTCTTTCTGATCGGCGGCGGGGTCGCTCATGTACATGATGAAACCAGCATGGCTACCGTTAAGGTAATATTTACGGCGAAAGAGCGTGGCCGATTCATTCAGCAGGGCGGAGGGAATGGCGGAGAGGTATTCCGGCATCCCGTAAAGCTCCTGGTTAACGTCGGGTTCCATCAGATGAAACACGCTTCCCTCATCGAACTGATAGGGCTGCGAGTTGTAGCCATACTGTGCAAACCAGTAGGTATCCTGGTCAATGCCACGACGGGTATATTTGGCAAGCGAGGCGCGCAGCTCCATGATCTGCCCTATCACCATTGAACGTAAAGCCGGTGACAGTCATCGTTTTACCCTGGCTGATCGTGGTGCTTATACCGGTGTAATTGCCAGCTGGCTGCATACCCGCGAACCCAAGAAAAAAGAAACAACTAAGGTTAAGCGCCGCCGGAAGAAAACCACCGCGCCCAAAGAGCCGGAAGCAAAACAGGGTGATTATCTGGTGGGAACGGATGAAAACGTTCTGGTTCTTAATCGTACTTACGCAAACCGCAGCAATGCTGAGCGTGCGGCAAAAATGCAATGGGAGCGCCTGCAACGTGGTGTTGCGTCTTTCTCCCTGCAGCTCGCAGAGGGGCGGGCAGATCTCTACACCGAAATGCCAGTAAAGGTGAGCGGCTTTAAGCAGCCTATCGACGATGCCGAATGGACCATTACAACGTTGACGCATACGGTCAGCCCGGATAATGGTTTTACTACCAGTCTGGAGCTTGAAGTAAAAATTGATGATTTAGAAATGGAATAAATAAGTTCTCAATATTGATTCTTTGTGTATCATTATTGAGATTTTAATGGTGGCGGAGAATAAAAAATGATGAATTGCCCAAAGTGTGGACATGCGGCGCACACCAGGAGCAGCTTTCAGGTTACTGATAGCACGAAGGAACGTTACTGCCAGTGCCAGAACATTAATTGCGGCAGCACATTTGTCACCCATGAAACGGTTGTGAGGTTCATTGTTACGCCGACAATAATTAACAATGCCCCGCCACACCCTACGCCTGGTGGTCAAGGGCACATGAATTTTTAAATCAAGAACCTGCTGCGGCAGGTTTTTTATGCGTCGGGAATTTCACCCGTTTCTATAAAATGCACAAAACTTTCCTCATCAATGACGATCGTTCCCTTCATACGTGCAGCATTTACTTTGGAAGGGCCAGCATTGTACCCACAACAGAGCATCTGCAGATTCTGAGTAACTGAACTTCTTACGGTTAGGCTGTTCGCCTCGGCAACTTCAATCAAACGCTCTTTATCTGCCTTTTTGAAACCTGTAAAGCAGACATCAAAAGTGAGGGTTTTAGGCTTAATTACTTTGGTTAAATGGAGATAGTTCTCAGGGAGGAAAGATTGGCAGGACTGTTGAGCTTCATCTGCTGAAGCGAATTCCTGAAGGATTCTATCCTTACGAAACGTCCGAATCGAATGAGCTGATTGGCATATCCCCTGAATGTGGCTATCGCTGTGGCTAACATTACTTATCGAGTGTGCACCAATGCGTGCATTAGCATTGATGTAAACAAAATGCATTTCTTCCATGTGAATCACCTTTATTACATAAACGGCTACAGACGTTGATGAACGGTGGGCAAAGTGGCTGCCGCCATTTTGCCGCCACTACCAAAGAAAAAGGGGCTACGTTTTCACGTAACCCCTTGTTTTATTTGGTGGAGCTGGCGGGAGTTGAACCCGCGTCCGAAATTTCTACATACTAATATTACCTGTTTAAAAACAGTTAATTATGTTTAAAAACAATGAGTTGGTTTTATTTGGTGTTTGTTGGTTTTACTCACTTTTAAATCTCTGCCGCCAATTTGCCGCCACTTCTGACAGAGTTAAAGAAAGGTTGAGTAATCGAAAAGACGATCCATGCATACCTCAAGTTTATAAAAATCTGTCAATGGATAAAGCCTTATTATTTCACTATCAAAATCTCTAATTCCAGTTAATCGCTCCTTACGTTCAAGGAATTTTGCTGCTCTATCCTGCTCTGGTGTTGGTTCAGACTTTGTCTGATATTCTAAAGTTTTCAGTACTTGCCATGAAACGGGGGGGGTAAATTCAAATAATGATGATAATCTTGGACAATACTCATTCAGTATTGTTTGCTTGTACGTTGCTTTAGGCGGGAATACGACATTTATCGATAGTTTTGAATCTCTACTTTTCTTCATTCGAGTGGATGAATATGCAATGCCTGATATTGGCGATTGACTTCTTCTGCTAATCCATTGCATTAACAAATTTGGGATTATGTATTCTTGCGTGAAACTTGAGGATTCATGAGTTTTTATGTAGCTGCATGATAATATGAGAGGCCATAAAACCATATATGAACTTTTTATATAGTTACTTTCAGTAACCTCAGCTTCGTTTTTGTATGTTATATTTGTTTTTGCTTTAAGGTGTGGTACGAAATTTAGAACCTTAGATTTCCTATCTCTAGTTATAAATGAAGAGATATAGAGTTTGTCAAAGTCTGGTTTGTTCATTTCTTGCCAGCATACATATAGAGATGAACCAAGGTATAAACAAGGTAGGCCAGCCACGGAGTACCTTTGTGCGTTAACTAAGTGACGTTTGGAAAAGGGTATGTGGAATATGTCCTCTCTGTCAATTAATGGTTTTTCAGACTTACGGACTCTATATAGAGGTTGCGCAATGTTGCAAATCTCCCTAAGAGGTATTGTGATTCTTTGGATGTGTTTATTAATTAATGGATCTGAAAAGGTTTCTTCAAAATTATCATATGCCTTTTTGATATCTCCCGCTAGAAATTCTTGTAAACTGGTGGTTATACCATCTTGAATTCTCTTAACTCTTTTTATTAATAGGTCTATCTTTAATCTTGTTTGGTTATGTTTTTTAAATTCTTCAAGTATGTTGAGATATTGAGTGCAACGCGTATTGAAATCTTCGACTATATCCCCTTCCGGTTTGCAAGGGGGGACTAATGAATCGTGATCATACAGTTCATCCAGCATCATGTTAATTAAAATTTCAACTTCTCTATCCTGTTCCATAAATCTCTCATTTTAATGAATTAAGGGGATTTTTAGTAACGGCATCTTCTAAATGCTCAGGAGAAAAATGAGCATATATCATTGTCATTTTTATATCGGCATGACCCAATATATCTCGTAAAACCAGTATATTTCCGCCATTCATCATAAAGTGGCTTGCAAAAGTATGCCTGAGTACGTGAGTGCACTGGCCTTCAGGCAGGTCTATACCTGCCCGTTTGACTGCACGTTCAAAGGCCTTTCTGCATGGTGTGAATAATTTTCCCCTATTCTTAGGGAGTTCTTCATACAGTTCCATTGAGATTGGCACGGTTCGATTTTTCTTACCCTTTGTTTTGGTATAAGTAATCCGGTATTTCGATAATTGGTGGCCTTGAAGATTTTCCGCTTCACTCCAGCGCGCACCAGTGGCCAGGCAAACCTTTGCGATCGTCAACAAGCTTGGGCTTTGAGAGACAGCACAGGCATCAAGCAGGCGTTTAATTTCGTCCGTAGTTAAGAACGCAAGTTCCCCCTCTGCGATTTTGAATGTTGGTAGCCCGGCGAGAGGGTTAGGTGCTGACCAATGACCAAGCTTTTTTAATGTGCCAAAAACCGAGGATAGGTTACGCTGCTCAAGATTAACCGTGCGGGGCTTTACTGGCGACATTAGCGCGCCGTCTTGGTTACGAACCTCACCTTTTAATCGTGCCTCTCGATATTTTGTAAAGTCACCGGCGGTTAACTCAGAGCCCACGGGGTCGCCCAGCCCATTGCAGATAATTTTAAGTTTCGCCATTAGGCGCTTGGGGTCTGCGAGCGTCTGGCCGTAAAGGGAATACCACTGCTCAATCAATTCTGACAAACGCCGACGATCTTCCTTTTCACCCAGCCAGGGCTTTTTGTTCACTTCATCAATGGTGAAGTTTTCGAATGCCACGGCTTCGCCCTTTGTCGCAAATTGTTTGCGTACGCGCTTGCCGTCACGCCCGTTCGGGTAACATTCGCACAACCATTTTCCGTTCGGCTGTTTTCTGATGGTCATGGTTAGATGCTCTTAATGACTTTTACTGCGCGGCCAATTACCTCAACGTCATCGACAGAGCATTCAAAAGAGGTTTCATCTTGATGGACGATAATTTTGTTCCCTGGGATGCGGGCAATCTTCACGATATTTTTCATACCATCAATATCAATAAGCCAGGTTCCGTTGCTGAGCTGTTTTGTGGATGTATCGACAACGTAATCCCCTTCAGTCGTTTTTACGTACAAACAGTCTTCTGCTTTACCTGAAATCAGCCCCTGATCAAGGTAAATATCATCCAGCTCATTAAAGGTGCCTCCCTCAATCGTCACCTGTTTCACTGGCGGGACGACAATCTTAGATAGGGGGCGTACTGTGGGCTGACTCTCGTTTTTGGACTTATTTTTTTCATCCGTCTGAGGGTACATTTCGCCTTGACCTGTTGTTAACCAGAGCAACGAAATGCCTGTTTCAAGGGCGCACTGAATAACCCAGTCGGCAGGAAAGCTGTCACGTAAGAGCCTGTTTGCCATAGTGCTTTTCGAAGCTTGAAGGTGTTCAACTAAAGCAATCTGAGTATTGAAACCGTAGGCAGTCATTAGCCTTTTGATGGCTTCCTTGCCTCCCGTATTTGCACCGCTGCTAATCTTCAAGTTGAACTCTCCATTTGACAATCCAATATCGGGATCGTAATTTATATCCAACTTCTAAAGTGAGAGTTTGGAAGTTGGGGTTGAACAACATAAAACTCACTAAAACTAAGAGATACTGCACTATGAGCACTGAGATTTCAATTCGTGTACCAAAAGTGATAGCGACTCCAGCAGAGTTCGCGGAGTGGGAGGGGTACTCTCGCGGCTCTGTTTATCAGATGATTTATAACGGTAAACTTGCTAACTACATTGAAAAGAAAGAGAAAAACAAAGGTCGAGTTTCCATTTTGTATCTTAAGTACAAGCAAGAGCAGGCTCGTAAGAACATGGAGCACTCAGCCTTCAACTACAACGTTGTTGTTGGTCAGTGAGTTCAATTATGAGAACCATTTCAGAGGCTAACATGTTTGATTATCGCGTTTCCAAACATCCTCATTTTGATGAAGCCTGCCGTGCTTTCGCATTGCGTCACAATATGGCGAAACTGGCAGACCGCGCAGGAATGAAGGTTCAGACGCTGCGCAACAAGCTGAACCCGGACCAGCCACATCAACTGACGCCGCCGGAAATCTGGCTGCTTACCGATCTTACTGAGGACTCCACGCTGGTTGACGGCTTTTTGGCTCAGATTCACTGCCTGCCATGCGTACCGATGAACGAAGTGGCAAAAGAGAAGCTGCCGCATTACGTCATGAGCGCTACAGCTGAAATCGGACGTGTTGCCGCCGGTGCCGTATCGGGTGATGTGAAAACCACCGCAGGCCGCCGCGATGTTATCAGCAGCATTAACTCTGTAACTCGTCTGATGGCACTGGCTGCCGTTTCGATGCAGGCGCGTTTGCAGGCTAACCCGGCGATGGCAAGCGCGGTGGATACCGTGACGGGCCTCGGCGCTTCGTTTGGTCTGATCTGAGGTGATTATGCTGACTAAAGAACCTTCTTTCGCGTCACTTCTTGTAAAGCAAAGCCCGGCAATGCACTACGGTCACGGCTGGATCATGGGCAAGGATGGCAAACGCTGGCACCCGTGCCGCTCTCAGGATGAACTGCTGGCTGACTTGTCCACAACCAAACAGGGGAAATCATGGCTATTGAAGGCGCTACGGCGACTGTTCCATTAAGCCCCGGTGAACGCCTGGATGGACTGAACCATATTGCGGAATTGAGGGCTAAAGTGTTTGGTCTGAATATTGAGTCGGAGCTTGAAAGGTTTATTAAAGATATGCGCGATCCACGCGACGTAAATAATAAACAGAATGAGCGGGCACTGGCGGCCATTTTTTATATGGCAAAAATTCCGGCAGAACGTCACGGCGTCAATATTAGTGATCTGACTACTGACGAAAAGCGGGAACTGGTTAAAGCAATGAATCATTTTCGTGCAGTGGTGAGCTTATTTCCCAAACGGCTAACCATGCCGAATTAATCCACAACAGAAATTAATGGCGTAAACCCGCCGGGCTTCCTATTGCCAAAATTCAGGAGAAACAACTATGCGAAATATTGAAACCCGTACCACTAAAACCGGACCAGATGATGCCGGACTCAACCTGCTGCTGACTGAGGCACGCAAAGAAGAACGCCGGGGACGCGCAGATGTGATGGCTGCACGTCTGGACTCTTTGGCAGCCCGTATCGTGTCACGTCAGCTTAACCATACAGAAGCGGCTGAGTTGCTGCGTCAGGAAGCGGTGAAGATTCAGAACGAAGCGCAGGAGATCCACTGATGGCTGATTCAATGGACCTCGTACAGCAGCGCGTTGAAGAAGAACGCCAGCGCCACATCCACACCGCCCGCAATAAGGCACCGGGCGTTTCCCGTGTTCTCTGCATTGATTGCGATGCGCCGATCCCGCCAGCTCGCCGCAGCGCCATTCCGGGCGTGCAGTGCTGCGTCACTTGTCAGGAAATTGCAGAGCTGAAAGGCAAACACTACAACGGGGGTGCTGTATGAGCACTATCCTGAAATGGGCGGGAAATAAAACCGCCATCATGCCGGAACTGATTAAGCACCTTCCTGCTGGCCCGCGACTGGTTGAACCTTTCGCGGGTTCATGCGCTGTAATGATGGCGACAGACTATCCTCATTATCTTGTCGCGGATATTAATCCCGATCTTATCAATCTCTATAAAAAAATTGCCCTCGATTGTGAGGCTTTCATATCACGTGCAAAAAATATTTTTGCGATAGCGAATAGAGAAGTTGCTTATTACAACATTAGACATGAGTTTAATCATTCCTCTGAAGTTACTGATTTCATGAAAGCAGTATATTTCCTTTATCTCAATCGTCATGGTTATCGTGGACTGTGCCGCTATAACTTGAGCGGTCATTTTAATGTCCCTTACGGTAATTATAAAAATCCGTATTTCCCTGAAAAAGAAATACGCACTTTTGCAGAAAAGGCTCAACACGCAACGTTTATCTGTGCCAGCTATGACGAAACACTGGCGATGCTGCAGACGGGTGATGTGGTTTATTGTGATCCGCCATACGATGGCACATTTAACGGTTATCACACTGCCGGTTTTACAGAGGACGACCAGTATCATCTGGCGTCTATTCTTGAGCGCCGGTCATCAGAAGGTCATCCGGTTGTCGTGTCCAACAGCGACACGTCCCTGACCCGTTCGATTTATCGTAACTTTACCCGCCATCGTATCATTGCAAAGCGCAGCATGGGTGTCGCTGCCGGTGATGGTAAATCTGCAGCAGAAATCATCGCCACAAAATCAGCAGGCTGGTTTGGTGTCGATTTGGCGTCCGGTCCAGATATCTCGGTGGAAACTGAGGTGCGGGCGTGGCAGTGAGTAAATTCACATTACATAATGCACCAACCACCGGCGGCTCGAATGAGGCCGCCGTGG
>OKVZ01000438.1_pt1 | contig 13121 bp, 2 predicted proteins | sample 1606851 | NCBI WGS metagenome assembly OKVZ01 (sample SAMN03281010, study PRJEB24777) | human gut metagenome | isolation source: fecal sample PR157 from 1 month old male Malay infant, caesarean delivered... | reverse complement strand
TATAAAATTCAGTTTACTTTCATCTAAAATATAAAATTTCATTAAATAAATAGACGTAAAAGTATTTACAATTAATTAATAAATTGATATTATTAAGTTATCCTATATGAAGTGTGTGTGAATGAGAGAAAAACCACTCTTCATGAAGTGAACTAAAGTGTAAAAGTTACATTTTTCATGTACTTATGAGAAAGGGGTTCAAAGGTTTTATGAATAAGGTCTTTAAAGTCGTTTGGAGCAAATCCAAGGAATGCTACGTTGTAGTTCCTGAAATTGCGAAAAATAATAGCGGCAAAAAGAAAGTCCTAGCTAGCGTATTAGCTGGTTTAGCTGTAGCTGGCGCTATGGGCGGCATTGCTCCTCAACAAGCAATGGCTGGAGTAGATACTGGCAATAGCCATGTTAATATCTGGGCAGATACAAGTCCAAAGAGCAATGGTCAAAACTATAATGTTGGTCAAAACTCTATTGTTGTAGGCTATCAAAATACTACTGATAACGTAGCTGGCCATGATGGTAAAGTAGCAATTGGTGCTAAAAATACATCCACAAATAACGCTTCTACAGCTGTAGGTAATGAAAATAAAGCTACAGGTGGTGCGGCAACAGCCGTTGGTGCGGGTAATACTGCTTCTGGTAAAGCTTCTGTTGCTCTTGGTAATGTAAATAATGCTGATGCTAAGGCTGCTATTGCTATTGGTACCTACAATAATGTTAATTACACCAAAGGCTCTTGGCAAACAACACCTAAACACGCAGGTGAATATTCTACTGTAGTAGGTAATTACTCCAGTGCAACTGGTACAAGTGCATCCGCTATGGGTGTATATACTAATGCTACTGGTGCAGGTTCCTTTGCTGCTGGTTACAACAATAATGCAAATGGTCAAAACTCCGTTGCTATTGGTTCTGAAAATACATCCCATGTAGCAGACACTGTAACTTTGGGTCAATTTAATAATGCAAAAACAATGGGTGGTATCTCCATTGGTAAAAACAACTTGACTGATTCTTCTAATGATGGTCGAAATGCTGCGAATACTAGAGATGAAAACTCTCAAATCGCTATCGGTCGTGACAACGTTGCAACTCACCTAGATACGATTGCTATCGGTCGTGAAACAACTGCATCTGGTTCTGGCTCTACTGTAGTTGGTGCTCGTGCAGAGGCTTCTGGTGACAATTCTATTGCTATTGGTCAAAGTGGTAAAGGTTCTCCTAAAGTAATTGCATCTGGTGTTAACTCCATTGCTATCGGTATGCAATCTCAAGCTACTGGGGAAGCTGCCATCGCTGAAGGTGCTGGTTCTCGTGCAGGTGGTAAATATGGCGTTGCATTAGGTCGTACAACTAAAGCGAATGCAGAAGCTGCTACTGCATTAGGTAATGCAGCAGAAGCTAACATTGCCAATGGTGTAGCACTAGGCTCTAGCTCTGTTACAACAACAGATAAAGGCGTTAAAGGTTACAATCCTTCCGATGACCATACACGTCATTACACAAACTTAGCTAACAATGTTCGCACAGCTACTACTGCTGCTGTATCCATCGGTAATGGTAGTACATTGACTCGTCAATTGACAGGCCTTGCTGCTGGTACTGCTGATACAGATGCTGTTAACGTAGCTCAATTGAAAAACGTTGGCGTTGCATTGACTGGTAATACTGGTTCTAGCGACTTCTTGGCTGACGGCGGTAAATTGAATGTTCGTGGCGAAGGCCGTGTATCCGCAGCTGTTGCTGATGAAAATACTAAAGACTCCAGATTGACTTTGACATTTGATGACAAAGGCATGGTGAAAGCTGGTAAAAACGTTACTGTTGATGAAAAAACAGTTGATGGTCGTACTACATACACAATCAACGCTGCAGACGCTGCTGCAAAATACGATTTCTTAACAAATGCTAAGGCTAATGGTGGTAAATTAGATGGTACTGCTACAGCAACTAAAGTTGAAAGCGGTCAAACTGTTACCTATGCAGCTGGTAAAAACTTAACAGTAAAACAAGATATCAACCAATCTGCAGGCGAACAAACATATACATATTCCTTGGACAAGGATTTAAAAGAAATTACATCCATCACTAACAATGGTGGTACAACAATGAACTTTGGTCCAAACAACATCAGCATCACTGGTGGTAACTTGGATCTTGGCGGTAATAACATTACTAACCTTAAATCTGGTGGTGATACAATCAACAATGCTGCTAACATCGGCGATGTTATCCGTATCTCCAAAGCTAATGATTTACATATTGCACCTACAGCAGGTACTAACAATAACGTAGCTGAATACACTGTAGACGCTAACAAAAAGGTTACATTAACATACCAAGATGGTAATGGCAACACTGTTAACGGCCCTAAGGCTGTTATCGACTTGAGCGGTTTGAAAACTGGCGATATGAGCTCATTCAACGTAAAATCTTCTGCTACAGAAGGTAAGGTTGCACAAGGTTCTGCTGGTGTTCAAGAAATCCGTGACGGCAAAACTGTGGAAATGCAAGCCGGCAAAAACATGACCATTAAACAAACTAATAAAAATGGTAATGCAGCTGTTGAATTTGCATTGAATAAAGACATCGATTTGACTCCAGATGGGTCTATCAAAATCGGTGACACTAATATTACTGATAATGGTTTGACTATCAACGGTGGTCCATCCATTACTAAAACTGGTATCAATGCTGGTGGTTTGAACATTACTAATGTGAAAGCTGGCGTAAATGATAACGATGCAGTTAATGTTAGCCAATTGAAAAAGGTTCGTGCTGACGAACGTCACATCAAACCTGGTGAATACGCAGTTGATAACAACGGCAAAGTAACAATGACTTACCTTGATGGCAATAATAATGACGTTCCTAACGAAACAGCTGTTATCACAGGTATTGCTAAACAAGATCTTTCCAATATCAACAAGGGTGGCGAAACAGTCATCCAAAATCTTGCTAAAAAATCCATCGATATGGAAAATGGTAAGAATACAAAGGTGAGCAACCGTGAAATCAATGGCGTTAAAACTTTCAAAGTAGACGTTGAAGGTGATTTAAACGACATTACATCCATCACAAACAAAGCTGGCGATGGCAAGGTTGTATTCGGTGGTAACCAAACTGTTAACGTAGCAGGTGATCACAACATTAACTTGAATGCTAAAGTTGGTGACATCACTGGTTTAACTAACGTAACTTTGGATGCTCCTGACTTCGCTAAAAAAGGTCGCGCCGCTACTGAAGAACAATTAAGCATCGTTAATAACGGTTTCAATAACACAGTTGGCTTGACTGGTAACACAGGCGCTACTGATCTTCAAAAATTGAACCAAGCTGGTGGCTTGAGCTTTGGCGTAATTGGTGCTAATAATGGCCAATACATCAAAACAACTGCATCTGGTAGCAACGTAGCTGTTGATTTGTCCGATGAAGCTAAAGGCAAATTGAACAATACTGTAGAGGTTCGTGGTAAAAATGCTGCGAAGGTTACTTCTGTAACAGAAAATACTGTTGACGGTGGTAAGAAAACAATCTACACAGTAGACGTTGATAATGTAACACCTACAGCTGCTTCTACTGAAAAGGTGAAAGCAAAAGCTGATTCCAGTAGTTCTACAGATAAAAATATTGCTAAGGTTACTCCTCAAGCAGGTGACCAATATGGCGACGCTGGTGCAACTTACGAAGTAAACGTATCCCGTAACGACGTAAAAGACGCAGCTCGTGAAGCGGTAACTGTAAATACTACAAACACAACTAACAACCCTATCACTGTTACACCTGTACAAGATGAAACAAACCATAACACAACTTACACAGTAACATTCGATGGTAACAAAGCAGCTACTCAAATTCCTTTGACATACAAAGCGAATGGCCAAAATGCTCAAACAGTTACATTGGATAAAGGTTTGAATTTCACAAACGGCAGAAACACAACAGCTTCTGTAGATGCTGAAGGCGTTGTTAAATACGATGTGAATAAAGATTTAGTTAACATCAATTCCATTTCCAATACTACAAATGGTCCAAAAATGGAATTTGGTCCTAACTCCATTAACATCACAAATGGCCCTATCAACATGGGTGACCAAAACATCACTAACCTTAAATCTGGTGGCGATGTTATCAATAACGCAGCTAATATTGGCGACGTAAAACGTATTTCTAAAGAAAACGATTTACACATTGCACCTACAACATCTAATCGTCAAGGTGAAACAACTACATCTTACGCTTACGATGCAGCAAGTAAATCTGTTACATTGAAATATAACGATGGTAATGGTGCAACTCAAGCTGGTACGGTAGCAAAAATTGACTTATCCGGTTTGGCTGATCAAATCAAAGACGGTTATTCCTTCTCTACTGACGCTAAAGGTAATGTAGTTGGTAACCATGCTGTTACACCTGTAGCAAATGGTAAAACTGTTTCTTATGCAGCAGGTAAAAACTTAACTGTTGCTCAAAATATTGATAATGCAACTGGTGAACATACTTACACATATGCATTGTCCAATGATGTTGATTTAACACCAAATGGTTCCTTGAAAATTGGTGACACAATTCTCAACAATGGTGGTTTAACAATTACAGGCGGCCCATCCGTTACTAAGACTGGCATCAACGCTGGTAACTTGAACATTACTAATGTGAAAGCTGGCGTAAACGACACTGATGCAGTTAACGTAAAACAATTGAAAGATGCTCGTACAGTTGTTACATCTAACGATAACTCCGTAACAGTTAACAAAACTGAAAACGGTAACCAAGTGACTTACGACTTGCACGTGGCTCCTGGTGCTGCACAATCTGTATGGAATGTGAAATCCACAGGTAACACAACTGCTGATTCTGAAACAGCTGCCAAAACTATCTCTGATGGTAAAACAGTTGAAATGGCAGCAGGCAAGAACTTGACTGTAAAACAAACTAGCAACAACGATGGCGCTAAGGTTGAATTCGACTTGGCTAACGATATCAAGATTGGTAACGACGGCAAAGACGGTAGAGACGGCGTTGACGGTAAAATCGGTGTAAACGGTAAAGATGGTTCTTCCGTTGTGATCAACGGTAAAGACGGCTCCATCGGCTTAAATGGTAAGGACGGCAAAGACGGCCTTACTATGAAGGGCGAAAAAGGCCAACCTGGCTTAAACGGCAAAGATGGCATCACTCGCATTGTTTATGAAGATAACAACCATGATAAACATGAAGTTGCTACGTTAGATGATGGTTTGAACTTCACTGGTAACAACACTGACACAGTGAACAAACAAAAATTGAACAGCTTAGTAAAAGTACAAGGCGAAGGCGTAGATAAAAATACATCTGCTACATTCAAGAGCGCAGCTGGTAACATCAACGTAAAAGCTGATGGTACAGATACTTTAGAAGTTCAATTGAACAAAGACTTGAAAAATATCAACACAATTAAGAACGGTGGCAATGCTACTTTCACAATTGGTGGCGATAACTTTGCATTCAATGGCGGCAACGTAAGCATCGGTGGTAACAACATTACTAACCTTAAATCTGGCATTGTAAATAACAATGATACAGATAACACAAATGCTGCTAACATCGGCGACGTTAAGACAATTTCCAAAGCTAACGACTTGCACATTGCTCCTACAACATCTAATCGTGCTGGTGAAACAACTACATCTTACGCTTACGATACAGCAAGCAAATCCGTAACATTGAAATACAACGATGGCAACGGCGCTAACCAAGCTGGTACAATCGCAAAAATCGACTTGTCCGGTTTGGCTGATCAAATCAAAGACGGTTATTCCTTCTCCACTGACGCTAAAGGCAATGTAGTTGGTAACCATGCTGTAACAGCTGTTGGCAATGGTAAAACTGTTTCCTATGCAGCAGGCGATAACTTGACTGTAAAACAAGATATCGATGCTACAACTGGTGAACATACTTACACATACGCATTGTCCAATGACATCAAGGTCGGCAAAGACGGTAAAGATGGCATCGATGGTAAAATCGGCGTAAACGGTAAAGATGGTTCCTCCGTTGTGATCAACGGTAAAGATGGTTCTATCGGCCTCAATGGTAAGGACGGTAAAGATGGTCTTACTATCCGTGGCGAAAAAGGTCAAGATGGCGTAGACGGTAAAAATGGTACTAATGGTATCACTCGTATCGTATACGAAGACCACAACCATGATAAACACGAAGTGGCTACATTGGATGACGGCATGAAATATGCTGGCGACGATGCACAAGGCACAGATAAATCCAAAGTAATCGCTAAGAAATTGAACGAAACTATGGACGTTGTTGGTGGTGCAGATAAGTCCAAATTGACTGACAACAACATCGGCGTGAACAACGTAGATGGCAAGTTGAAGGTTCAATTGTCCAAAGAAGTGAACTTGACTCCATCTGGTTCCTTAACAATTGGCGATACTGTAGTGAACAACAATGGTTTAACTATCTCTGGTGGTCCATCCATCATTAAAACTGGTATCAACGCTGGTAACTTGAACATTACTAATGTGAAAGCTGGCGTAAACGACACTGATGCAGTTAACGTAAAACAATTAAAAGATGCTCGTACAGTTGTTACATCTAACGATAATTCTGTAACAGTTAACAAAACTGAAAACGGTAACCAAGTGACTTACGACTTGCACGTAGCTCCTGGTGCTGCACAATCCGTATGGAATGTGAAATCCACAGGCAATACAACTGCTGATTCTGAAACAGCTCCGAAAACTATCTCTGATGGTAAAACAGTTGAAATGGCAGCAGGTAAGAACTTGACTGTAAAACAAACTAGCAACAACGATGGTGCTAAGGTTGAATTCGACTTGGCTAACGATATCAAGATTGGTAAAGATGGCAAAGACGGCGTTGACGGTAAAATCGGCGTAAATGGTAAAGATGGTTCCTCTGTTGTGATCAACGGTAAAGACGGCTCCATCGGCTTAAATGGTAAGGACGGCAAAGACGGTCTTACTATGAAAGGCGAAAAAGGCGCTGACGGCGTAACTCGCATCGTTTACGAAGATCATGACAACAATAAACACGAAGTAGCTACATTGGATGATGGTTTACGTTTCGACGCTAACTCCGGTGGCGAAAAGAAAAATAAACTTGGCTCCAAAGTTACTGTAAAAGGTACAGGTGCTAAAGCTGATTCCGAATACGATTCCTCTAACATCAAAACAAGCATCACGCAAGGTGCTGATGGTAACAGCGAAATCAACATCGGTTTGGCTAAAGACTTGAACAACATCAACACAATTAAAAACGGTGGTCCTGCTACTTTCACAATCGGCGGCAACGAATTCAAATTCGACGGCGGCAATGTGAACATGGGTGGCAACAACATTACGAACCTTAAATCTGGTATCGTAAACAACAACTCCACTGATGATACAAATGGTGCTAACATCGGCGACGTTAAGACAATTTCCAAAGCTAACGACTTGCACATTGCTCCTACTACATCTAATCGTCAAGGTGAAACAACTACATCTTACGCTTACGATACAGCAAGCAAATCCGTAACATTGAAATACAACGATGGCAACGGTGCTAACCAAGCTGGTACAATCGCAAAAATCGACTTGTCCGGTTTGGCTGATCAAATCAAAGACGGTTATTCCTTCTCTACTGATGCGAAAGGCAATGTAGTTGGTAACCATGCAGTTACAGCTGTAGGCAACGGCAAGACTGTTTCCTATGCAGCAGGCGATAACTTAACAATTGCTCAACATATCGATAATGCAACTGGTGAACAAACATATACATATGCATTGTCCAACGATATTAAGATTGGTAAAGATGGTAAAGATGGCATCGATGGTAAAATCGGCGTAAACGGTAAAGATGGTTCCTCCGTTGTGATCAATGGTAAAGACGGTTCTATCGGCCTCAATGGTAAGGACGGCAAAGACGGTCTTACTATGAAAGCAAAAGACGGTCAACCTGGTGTAAACGGTAAAGATGGTATCACTCGTATCGTATACGAAGATAACAGCAAGAATACACACGAAGTGGCTACATTGGATGACGGCATGAAATATGCTGGCGACGATGCACAAGGTACTGACAAATCCAAAGTGATCGCTAAGAAATTGAACGAAACTATGGACGTTGTTGGTGGTGCAGATAAGTCCAAATTGACTGACAACAACATCGGTGTGAATAACGTAGATGGCAAGTTGAAGGTTCAATTGTCCAAAGAAGTGAACTTGACTCCATCTGGTTCCTTAACAATTGGCGATACTGTAGTTAATAACAATGGCTTGACTATCTCTGGTGGCCCATCCATTACTAAGACTGGTATCAATGCTGGTAATAAAACAATTGTTAACGTAGATGCTGGTGTAAATGATACTGATGCAGTTAACGTAAAACAATTGAAGACAGCTAAAACAGAAGTTAAGGCTGGTAATAATGTAACTGTAGACACAACTTACGGTAATGATGGTCATACAATTTACACTGTTAATGCGAACGACGTAGCTCTTGGCGATGCAGTATTGAAATACTCCGCTAACGGCACTAACACGCAATCCGTTAAATTGTCTCAAGGCTTGAACTTCGTTGACGGTAACTACACATCTGCTTCTGTTGATGCAAATGGTCAAGTTAAATACGACGTAACAATCGGTAAGGTGAAAGACGGCGTTGACGGTAAACCAGGCGTAGACGGTAAAGATGGTATCGCAACAGTTAAAACTGTAGTTGATACAATCAACAACTCTGGCTGGAAAGGTGATGTTACTGGTAACACAGTCAATAACCATACTGCAACAATTGTTAAACCAGGCACAACTGTAAACTTCGGTGCTGGTAAAAACTTAACTGTAGAACAAATCGTTGATAAAGTAACTGGCGATCATACTTACAACTATGCATTGTCCGATGATATCAAAGTTGGTAAAGATGGCAAAGACGGTGTTGACGGTAAGATTGGTGTAAACGGTAAAGATGGTTCCTCCGTTGTTATCAATGGTAAAGATGGCTCCATCGGCTTAAATGGTAAAGACGGCAAAGACGGTCTTACTATGAAAGCTAAAGATGGCCAACCAGGTGTAAACGGTAAAGACGGTATCACTCGTATCGTATACGAAGATAACAGCAAGAATACACACGAAGTGGCTACTTTGGATGACGGCATGAAATATGCTGGCGACGATGCACAAGGCACAGATAAATCCAAGGTTATCGCTAAGAAATTGAACCAAACAATGGATATCGTTGGTGGTGCAAACAGAACTAAATTGACTGACAACAACATCGGCGTGAACAACGTAGATGGTAAATTGAAAGTTCAATTAGCTCAAAACATCGACTTGACTCCAGCAGGTTCCTTAACTATCGGTGGTACTAGCATTACTGATAATGGTTTGGTAATCAACCAAGGTCCATCCATTACTAAAGGTGGTATCAATGCTGGTAATAAAACAATCGTTAACGTAGCTCCTGGCGTAAACGGTACTGATGCAGTAAACGTTAACCAATTGAACTCTGCTAGAACAGAAGTTGAAGAAGGTGACAATGTAACTGTAACATCCCGTACAGGTGCTAACGGTCAAACAATCTACAAGGTAAGTGCTACTGGCGTTAACCTTGGCGATGCAGAATTGAAATACTCTGCTAATGGCACTAACACTCAATCCGTTAAATTGTCTAAAGGTTTGAACTTCGTTGATGGTAACTACACATCTGCTTCCGTTGATGCAAATGGTCAAGTTAAATACGACGTTAACCTTGGTAATATCAAACAAGGTACAGACGGCAAACCAGGCGTAGATGGTAAAGATGGTATCGCAACAGTTAAAACTGTAGTTGATACAATCAATAACTCCGGTTGGAAAGCTAATGCAACAGGTAATGTGGTAGGTACATCCACTGCAACAATCGTTAAACCTGGTAGCACAGTAAATTACGGCGCAGGCAAAAACTTGAACGTAAAACAAACTGTAAACGGCGAAGAACAAACATACGAATTCGCATTGGATAAAGATTTGAAAGAGCTTAACAGCGTTCAAACTAACACAATCCACTTAGGTAGCCCAACATCTCATACAACTATTAACTACAATGCAGGTAATGATCGTATCGAGTACACAACTAAGAACGGCACTAAACAAGTAGCTAACTTAGATGATATCTGGACTATCCAAGCTAATGGCACAGATGTTAAACCTGTAGGCGGCAAAGTTAATGTAGTGGGCGGCGATCACATCAAAGTTTCTACAGATGCAGCTGGTAAGATGACAATTAGTGCTGACGGCGTTGGTACTATGAACGGCTTCAATGTTAAATCTACTGGTAATACTACTAACGATTCCGATAAAACAGCTAAAAACATCACTGATGGTAAAACTGTAGAATTCTCTGGTGGTAAGAACCTCACTGTTAAACAAACTAACACTGCTGATGGTGCAAAAGTAGAATTCGCATTGAACAACAACATCGACTTGACTCCAAATGGTTCCGTAACAATTGGTGATACAGTAGTTAACAACGATGGTTTGACTATCACTGGTGGTCCTACTATCACTAAGAACAATGTTGATATGGGTGGCCAACAAATTCACAACGTGAAATCTGGTGGCGATGTAGATTCCAATGGCGCTAACATTGGCGACATCAAACGTATCTCCAAAGCTAACGATACTCGTATCAAAGACGGTAACTACGAAGTTAGCAAAAACGGTACTGTTGAAATGACATATGTTGATGGTTCTGGTAAACAATTAGTTGACGAACACGGCAATCCTGTGAAAGCAACTATTTCCGGTATCGCTCGTCAAGACTTGTCCAACATTACTAACGAAGGTAAAAAGGTTATCACTGGCCTTGGCACAATCGTGAAAGCTGGTCAAAACGTATCCGTTGATGAAGCAACTGATAACGCAACTGGTCAAAAAACATATACTGTAAACGCTGATCTTTCTGGCGCGAAAGTTTATGCTGGCGTTGGTACAGATGGTTCTGGTGTGGCTAAAGGCCTTAAGAACCCTGCAAAAGTTGAAAAAGGTACTCAATATATCGCTGGCGATAACATGGTTGTTGAACGTAAACCTGTTGAAGGCGACGATAAACTTGATAACTCCATCACTTACAGCTTGTCTCACGACTTGACTGAAATCAACTCTATCAGCAACGGTGGCGCAACTCTTCGCATCAACTCTAACCCAGGCGGTAATAAATACGACCGTGATGCAGCTGTAACTCCAGCTCTTGAAGTTCATGGTGGTAACCTCAGCATGACTGGTAATCGCATCGTTAACCTTGCACCTGGTATCGATGGTACTGATGGCGTAAACGTTAACCAATTGCGCGATTCCTTAACAACTGTTAAATCTACAGATGGCACTGTACGAGTGACAGATCTAAGCACAGATCCTAACAAACATGAATACGATTTACATGTTAACCCTGCAGCTGACCCTCGCGTAGATCAATTAGGTGAAGAAATCGGTCATGTAGGTGCACAATCTGCTGCATTATCCGCGTTGAAACCTATCCAATATGATCCAATGGAACCAACTCAAATCATGGCTGGTTATGGTAACTATCGTGGTAACTCCGCATTGGCATTGGGCGTAGCTCACTACAAGAACGAATCCACAATGTTCCATGCAGGCGTGTCCTGGGCTGGCGGCAACGGCCATATGATGGCTAACGCTGGTGTAACTTGGAAGGTCGGCAACCGCGATAGCGAAGCTGCTGTAGCAGATCGTTACCGTAAGGGTCCTATCAGCTCTACATATGCAATGCAAACTGAAGTGGCTTCTATGAAAGCACAAAATGCCGGATTAAAAGGCGAAGTATCTGATTTGAAAGCTGAAAATGAACAAATTAAGGCTCAAAATGCAGGCTTACAAAGCGAAGTAGACCAATTGAAAGCTCAAATGGCTGCTATGATGGCTAAATTAGGTATGTAATAAGATACACATGGACGGGGATTCTCCTTGAATCCCCTACCATCGCTAATATTCGACAATGAAAAGAGGAATAGATATGAAAAAATCTACAATGCTTGCTTTCACAGCAGCAGCACTTATGAGCGCTGCATCCATTACAGGATATGCTGCTGGCTCACCAACATATGATGACAATTTGATTTTGCCTAACCCTGCTTCTACACCAACTACAGGTCCTGTTGTACTCGTTCCTGTGGCTAGCCCACAAACGGTACAAGCTTTGCATACATTTGTACAAGCATGGCAAAATGCAGAAGTTAACTATACTAAAGCTAAGATTAAACATGACAATCATGAACAATTGACTAAGGCTGAAAGTAAATGGTTACATTCTAAGGATAAACATAACTATGCGGACTACTTCCGCACACATTCCTTGGGACGTGTTCATGGCTTTGAAGTCGCATTCAACTGGAACGGCGAAAACCGCAACAAAAATGAATACGAATTCTTTGATATGCCAAAATACAATGAAAAAGATGGTTTCGTAAATAGCTACGGATTCAATGTATTACGCGGCATGGTAGACCAAATCAATGCAGTCGTTCAAAGACAAAAAGAAATCGGCGGTCCTATGACTAACGATGAAGCAAGTGCTTTGGAAGACGCAATCTTGGATATCATGGCTCAAGATCAAGAACATGTGAACAACGAAGACCTTCGTCACATGATGAACGAAACAATTTGGTACGCAGCTAAAGAAACCGTAAAAAACAAAGCAAGTGAAGAGCCTACTGCTACTGAAGAACACGTAGTAGACCTTCGCAAAGCAATCAATGAGCCAGTGGAACCTTCCGCTCCTCACACAATTGATTTGCGTAAAGCAATTCAACAATAAGATTGCTGACCGTATATCTTAAAAAAAACAATATGGCCCCTCATATGCTGATATAGGGGCCATATATACCCTAGAACCCCTAACTAGGGCACAAATAATCCTTATACGAATGACGCCACCCTTGTGGGTGGCGTCATTTGTTTTATATAAGAATGTAAATGGTATATCAGATAAGACGTTAAGGTAGATCAGTGGGTTATATAAACATAAAGATATTAGATAAGTATATTATAGTATTATATAGTGTTAATTAATTACTACAGGCCTGTACTAAATGTAGAATGACAGTTGTAAGGTCTCCCAAGAAATAG
>OKVZ01000420.1_pt1 | contig 13488 bp, 25 predicted proteins | sample 1606851 | NCBI WGS metagenome assembly OKVZ01 (sample SAMN03281010, study PRJEB24777) | human gut metagenome | isolation source: fecal sample PR157 from 1 month old male Malay infant, caesarean delivered... | reverse complement strand
TCCGTGCTCTCAGGCGTAGCCACTTCTTATCGACCAGGCGGGCGGTGTAGTCTTTCAGGGTCGGGATGTCGGAAGGCTTAACTTCGACCTTGCGCTTACGGCGTGCCGGCACGCGGAAGATGCCGCGATCCATGACCTTAGCGAGCAGACTGTGCATGCGAAGCCCTCCACTCATGGGCCCATGCAATCCGACTGCTGGACTTCTCGCTGAACTTCACATTGTGCTCGGTGCCGAACCAGTAGATCGCCTCGATCACCTCGACCATGTAGCGCTTGCTGGATTGAGAGGTACGAACGCCGAAGTAGACACGGCCGCCATTGATGCCCGGGGCGGATTTCTGTTCACGCTCCGGGTTTTGCATCTGGCTGACCAGCACAGTGATGAGGTCTTTCCACTCCTCAGGCTCCAGCTTTTCGCCGTGCCAGATCACCTGATCGCTCAGGTCTTTCAAAAGTGGCCACATAAGGCGATTCTGTTTGTCGGTGCGGCTTTCTTCGCGCGCCTCGATAATCAGCGGCGATCGGTGGTCGACGGGCAGAGACTGGATGAAGTTGACAACGTTACGCTTAACGTTGTCGTTGATAAGGCAGAATTGTTGCTTCACGCTTCACCTCCGGAGAGGCTAAACGCTGAATGCAGAAAATCGCCGGTGGCTTTCGCCATCGGTGACAGGGATTGCTGTAAGGTTTTGTGCGCCATGTGTCCCCACTTGGCGCCGGGGTAAAGTTGTCAGTTGTCCAGACTGACCAGGTAATTATCGCCCGTCACGGGGATAAATGCAAAATGAGCATATACGATAAAACCCCTCCGGAGAGGGGTTTGATTTCAGCTGGAGTCTTTGCGTTCTGCGGGGGATTTAGGCATCAACCTTCCCTCCATGCCTGATTGCGTGTTTTCAGTCCATTCCGCTTAGCATTACGCTGAATGCGCCTCAACTCTTCCCTGGACTGCTCAGGTGTTATTTCACCTCTCAAAACGCGCTCAACAAGATTCTTGCGCACATCCATGCTGTCAGCGATAAGACCTTGCTCCTCAAGCCTCTCGACATTAACGCGCTTATCAAGTCGAGCATCAAAACTTGAACGACCCATCACTTCACCTCCTGCGGGGCAGCTGGCAACTCCATCCAGTGGGTGGGCGTCCACGACCCGCCGGGGATCAACCAGCCGCTACTCTGCGCATCAGGATGGCCAGGGATATACGTTGCCCACTTGCAACACCACCGCGGCTTCTCTCCCCACCAACGCCCAACCAATACCTCATGACGACTTGGCGGCATCTGCTCGCTTACCGGAATCCATTTACCCGGCACGGTGGAGGGTTCACTGCCGGGTGACTGCGGGGCGGCAGGATATGCACTGCCCTCCTGACCAGGCTCATTGCTCCCGGTGCAGGCATTTCTATGGTCATTTGCCCGGGGGCATCTCTTGTTCCCGCAATCAGGGCACACCACAAAGCGCATATCGTTCAAGACCACAGGTCGGCATGTGCGGCACCAACAATCAGGAATAATTTCAGGAATATTTTGTGGTGCGTTTTGTGGTTGCGGGGCGGCTGCGAGCAGTCTGTGCCAGGCGTCTACAGAGTCTTCTGCGCCATAGTCGATAATTGAGTCGAACTCGTCGAGAATCTCCTTCGTCGCCTCCTTCGGCACCATCACGTAACCATCTGGAATCATTGGGATACCGGTAAGAGCAGCTACGGCCGAACCGTCCGGAATTACCGGAGAGTTGCCAGCCTGCATGTCCCGCATATTTTCGTTACTCCTGCATCCCCTGCTGATTTGTACATCTCCTGCATATCCTGCACTTTTTTGGAGTTCCTGCAGCATGGCGGCGCGGCGTCCTGCCTTCCATGCAGATTCAGCCATCACGCCGAGCATTTGCTTAGCTGCTGTGGTGTATTGGTTATGCTGATAATTCTCCTGCCACTCCCTCCCAAACCACGAATAGAAATTATCGTCGGCATCAACTACCGGCTGCTGTGCGTGGCGATAGAGCTGGTAATTGCCCTCTTTCAACTTACGCGCAGCATCAAGAGTGATAAACCAAAAGTGATTTCCCAGTTTCTGTCCTTTGTAGTCCGCTTGCGAAACTTCAAGAGTGAAAACTGGCTCGCTGTCCATTGCGGCCAGAGCGATGCGGGCCAACTCTTTGCTTTCGCCATGCTTCAGGAATCCATCTTCAGCGATTTCCTGCAGGCGATCTCTGGATAATTTGCTGGTCATTTGTTGGCTCCTTCTGCCTGATACTTTTCGAACCAGAACACCACCGGTGCGTTAGTTGGTTGAACCAGGCCGAATGATTCCGCTGTGCGGTAGCTTCTCGATGCCCGGCGAGTCACATCAACTTGAGTTGCAATGCGATTGCGAAAATCATCAACCGTGCTGCACATTTTGAACAGATTGCATGGAATGCAGGCTGGCACCATATTGTCGATGGTGTCGTTTTCTGGCTTATCCATCGCGTATCCCTTACTGATATTCCTGCGCACAGCCTCAACGTGATCGGCATGGAATTTATCGCTCAGCTCGCACCCGCAGTAAGCGCAGCGGCCCCCAAATTTCATGCGCAGCTCAGCGCGTTGTTTTTTGGTCAGTGCCATCTACTCAGCCTCCCACTTGATGCCAGAGCCACCTCTGAGCATCACTTCATCCAGACATTTATTCCAGGTGTCGCGAAATGTTGTCGCTATCAGCCACTTCTCGTAACCATCCAGGCAGCAAGCGAGATTTTCTGGCGCGCGTGGCGGCAGCTTCACGGTGCGAGACTCCAGCTCGGCGATGCGCTGGCGCAGTGCTGCAATCTCCATCTCTGCAGCATCGGCATAATGGACGTTTTCATGCTCCAGCGGCGGCAGATCTGGAATGTTCACGCCAAACAGCGCCGCCAGTGCGCGATAGTTCTGCTCGCTGTGATAGCGACCTTTGCAACGGACTAACTTCTCGGCTGCTGCACGAACAGGTTCAATATCGTCGATATGCGCTTTGAGCTTATCAGCGCGGAACCGCTCGTTATCAAAGCTGGTACGCCAGTTGTCCCGCTCCTGCTGCGCCTTCTCCAGCGCCTCTACCAGCGTGTCAATGCGAGCCTGCTGATAGTTCCAGGCCATTACAGCAGGCTGTTCGCCGCTCCCTAAATCCGCTATATCAGCATCCTCAGCGTTACAGTGCGGGCAATAACAATCTGCGTCGCCATCAAAATAGTTGCGCGACACAATCAATTTCGAGCTTGAATACATCTTCCCGCATTCGGTGCACTCAGCCAGGTAATACGGAGCTTCAACTTTTTGGCCCTTTATCAGCGCCAGTTCGGTGATATCAGTCATTGGCCTTTTCCTCGCTGCGAAACATCATGATTGTCAGGTCGCCTTTAGTGGCCAGGCGAACGGTAGAGCCAGGTTCCTGGCTGTTAAGCTCAAAGGCGTCATAAAACTCATTCACAGCTTTCTGGCGGCGAGATTCCTTACGACGCTTGTCCCACTGCCTAAGAGCATTTTTGGTAATCCACTGGCCTGTTTTGACCATGATGTATGCCCATCCAAGAATGGCTAAACCGGTATTGAGATAAGTGGCGATGCTCATTTGTCGGCCCCCTCGCGCAGCTGCTGGGCGATATCTTCCAGGATGCCATCAGCAAAGGAGCGGTCGAAATCACCCTCTGGTGCATTTGCCATAAACTCGGTTGAGGTGAGAATCATGCGAGCGATATCTGCTGCGTTTTTGGCGGTGTCTTCGATAAAACCGGCATCCCAGGCAGCCAGCATTCGGTTAGCCACAAAGTGCGCACCTTCAACGCGGCCATCAGCCTTAATCCCGGCCAGGAAGGCGTCGGTGGCGGGAAAGTCCAGCTCATCGGCACATGGGATCACTTCGCCGTATATCCGCTCCATAGCTTCATCCCAGCCATAGCGGCAGGCATCGTACCGGTCAGTAATACCTCGGTCTTCCAGTCCGCACCCCATGCCTTCGGCGTGGTACTGAGGTTCGTTATCCAGGTTGGTTACGGAGTCAACGATCTGTTTCATCGCTACATTTTCCAGAGCTAACGCCACATTCTCCGCAGCCAGCTGCTTAAACGCTTTCGCCAGCTTCAGGAACTTCTGCTCTCTGATCGACAGCTCGCCTGCCGACTCCAGGGAAGCGATGAGCTCGTTTACAGCCTGTAATGTGATAGTCATTTTCTTACTCCCGCCAGGCACTGGTTAAACAGGTTGGTCATTGGGTTTACGCCGCCAGGACGCTGGCGATACTGAACAGACGGATCGCTTTCGGTTACGGCTGTCGTGTCGATCAGGGTGTAGCGGTAGCTCCTGCACTCACCCTCACGCTTAACCTGTCCGTCACGGTGCATCTGCCACAGGGAGGAATTGACCACTGAAGAGTCAAGCCCGGTACCGCGGCGGATATCCTGAAAGCTGCAGCCAGGATGCTGGCCGATGAAGTTAATAACGGCTTGTTTGCCAGAGTTCTTTTTCATGACCGCCCTCTCCCCAGTCCAAATTTCGCCCGAATTTCTGCGATTTTGTTTAACCCCTGCTCCTGACTTAATGGCCGGCCACCAAGTTTTGGAATCTGCTTAACCGGCTCTGGAATCGCTTCTCCTGCGTTTAAACGACGCACCATACGCATCAGCTCATCCTGAGCCTTGCGGCGCAGCTCAGCGTCGCTAAGGCCGTTTGCGCGCATGTCTGCGTACAGTCCAGTAACCATCCAGTAGCAGGCCTTGTGCTTCAGCGTTACCGGCGTGACGTTGTGCTCTGGCCACGGATAGGACTCAGCATCCGGGTATTGCCCGCGGGTCCGGCAGTACTGGTAAACCATATCGACCAGCTCCACTGCATCCGGCAGTCCGGCAGATACGGCTGATTCCGATTTGCACCAGGCGACAAACTGACCCGGCGATGGCATGAATGGGCGATCCTGTTTGCGGGCAACGCGCATTCCGGCGTTGATTTGCTCCATGGAGACAATCCCGTTTTCCTTGAACGCCAGAAGCCACTGCCGGCGCATCTCGTTCATCTCCTCGGGTGTTTTGCTGGCCAGCGCCGGGAACACAGCGAGCAACTGGCGGAACAGTTCGTTGAAGATCTCCGCAGTCTTTGCCGCCTGGCGCTTTACTGCCTGCTCGTCCTGCATTTCAGGAAGCCCGGCAGCCACGCGCTGGAAATTTTCCCGGTCGAAGTTGTGCATGCTTTCAGCGATTGATTTCATTCGAGCACCCCGTAAATCCAGTCAGTGTTGTTCAGGTCGACTTTTGGCTTCCCGGCAACCTGAACCCCTGGCGCGCTGCGCTGCATGGTCAGCTTGTCCCACTGCTTGCGCAGCGCTTCAGGGCTCAGGATGTTGCGATGCCAGAACGAGTCTTTGCTGGCCCAGTCGTACATGGCGCAGATATCCTGGTGGCTGCGGTTGTCGATCTGACGCATCAATCGAACCGTGTTTGACCAGGCGGTCATGTCAGGAGCTTTGCAGGTTGGGTTGATCATCCTGACCCTGGAGAAAATCCACTCGGCAACGCGAACGTCTTCTGCGGTTCCCCACTTGCTGCCGCTGGGTGTGTAAACCGCGGCATCAGGATGAGCAGACAAAAATTTCTTCAGGCGGACGTCAGAGGATTCGCCAGAATTCTCGGACGAAGATCTTTTAATGTTTTTATTCTTGTTATTACCTTCTTGTTCATGTTGTGCGGTTGTTTGTGCGGCTTCATGTGCGCCATCATGTGCGGGTACCACCTTCAAACCCGCGCCATTGCTGGGCTCGCCATGTGCGGAAGTATGTGCGGCTTCATGTGCGGCTTCATGTGCGGGTAAATTGTCTGTTTTTTGAGCATATTCTGCAAAATTTGTGATGGTGATCACTCTACCTTTTTGCTTCTCACCTTCGATAGAAATCATCCCTTCGCGCACAAAAACAGCCAGCATTCTCTCCACTGAATCGCGACTAGTAGGATTCCCTTTCCGGTCGCAAAGCTGCAGCCCTAAATCGGCCGCTGTGACCACCAGTTGTCCGGGCAGCAGTGACCACTCATGACCTTTGAAAGTCGCTTTGAATGGCTGACGAGCAGCATTAAGCAGCAGGTTTTCCCACAGGGTTCTGAGGTACACATCTTTTGCCCAGGACTGCTTGAGAACGCTCCGGTACAACGGGATGTAGCCAGATTTCTGGTTTTCCATCCGGTTGCTCCTGAATTGCCCCGGCGCGGCGCCGGGAAACTTGAGTATTTCTGCGGTGTTCATGCTTCACTCTCCCAGCCGGCCTCTTTCAGGAATTCGCGATAGTTATCCAGGATGGCGCGCGCATCAGCTGGCAGTTCAATGTCAGCCTGATCAGCGACTATCTGGAGAAACTGGCGCGCCTTTGCTGCGCTAAACTGCGGCAGCGCCGCGCTGCGAGTTAATTTCGATTTACCTGACGCTCTGGCCTTATCCATCTGGCGAATGGCTACAGAGGCCGCCTGGGGGCCGTGCTCGCGGGATAGTGCAACCGCGGTTGTTGGGGATACCTCGCCGGCACGCACCATGCTGATCAGCTCTTCTCCACAGGTCAGCAAATGCAGGTGATAGTCGACGTCGGACAGAGAACGCTTAACCTTCTTCGCGATCTCGTCCGGTTCCCACCCCTGATTTCTCAAACGCTGATATGCAGCTGCGCGTTCCAGAGCAGTGAGAGGCTTGCCCTGGTTCCGGGTAACCATGAAGGCGATACGATCAGCTTCGTTCCCGACGAAGTCTTTGCACTCAAGCCGGATGATGTCAGCGCCTGCTTTCGTCGCTTCAATGGCGCCGTAATAGCGGTGGTGGCCGTCGATAACCTTCACGCCCTTCTCGGTAACCTGGACGTCCAGCGGCGGCACCGACTCTCCGGCGATAAACGCATCGCGGAATTCAGCGACGTGATCCTGGTCGATTTCGCGGATGTTCAGTCCGGGTTCGACGTACAGCTCTTTCAGGGGAACGATAAACGTCCGGTTCACCTTAATGCCGGTTCCGTTTTTATCTTTTTGGTTGTAATGCTGGTAAAGTGAACTCATAATTACTCCTGTGAATTGATCCAGTTAATTCGCGTAGAAAGCCGTTAGTGTTTGCCCACTGCGGCTTTCGCCTTTTCTGCCCTTCATTAGTCCCATCCCAACGGACCAGGCCGGCACCGCTCAGCACGTAATCCGATATCTGCCAGCGTTTCTACCGACTGCAGGTAATGCCGGGACACTACTACTGCTTCAGGCGGTACAACCTGCAGACCAAGCACTGACAGCTCTTTTGCTATGTCGGCGAAATGCCCTTCCCCCTTTCTGCGACTGACTGTTGATTCACTGATACCCAACATCTCCGCGTAAACCTTCTGCCCGATGGATGAAAGGCGGTTGAGTAAAACCCCTTCCAGCTCAATCGGTTTGAGGATTGGCGGTTCTAAGTTGCGGGCTATTGCATTCTCCATCTGTGATACTTCCTCTGGTGGTGTTTGAAAGGCCGATTAAATCGGCAACTTATTGAGATTGAGATGGCATCTCGCCATAAAGCAGCCACTTAGGGTCGCAATGGAGCGCAGTTGCCAGTTCGAACAAATAACGTGGGCGCTTGGTTGTCCCGGCCTCAATTGCCTGCAGAGACTGCTGTCTCATGCCAACTTTTTTTGCTAATTGCGCCTGAGACAGATTCATCTCTTCGCGCTTTTTTTTGAGGCGTTGCGAAATGGTTTCCATGTTACCTACTACAGTTTTATCTGTATTCTGTGACAGTTATTTCTGTTTGTCAATTACAGTTTTAACTGTGAATATCAAGGCATACATTGAGAGGGATTTATGAGCCTTGCAGATCGCGTAAAGCAAAAGAGAATTGAGCTCGGTCTAACGCAGACCGAGGCAGCGTTGAATGCCGGAATAACTCAGCAGTCATGGCAGAGCATTGAAAAGGGAGACACCAGAAAACCGCGTAACATTATTGGCATAGCTAAGGCGCTAAAGTGCGATCCTGACTGGCTAATGAATGGCGGAGCCTTTATGCCTATTGCTGAAGTTAGCAGCAAGAAGGTGCCTCTCATAAGCTATGTCCAGGCAGGGGCTCTCGCAGAAAAAAATCCCATTGAGGCATTTGATGGGAGTTTTGAGTACATCCTTACAGACAACGAAGTTTCTGATTTTACTTTTGCTTTACGCATCGAAGGCGATTCGATGGAGCCAGACTTCAAGGCTGGAGATGTGATCATTGTAGACCCCGAAGTTGAGCCAACCCCCGGAGAGTTTGTTGTGGCCAAGAACGGTGGGGCTCAAGCGACCTTTAAAAAATATCGGCCTACTTACACGGATCACCTGGGCTGCCAGCATTTCGAGCTTGTGCCATTGAATGATGACTACCCGATTATCAGTAGCGATCATCAACCACTAACAATCATCGGCGTGATGATTGAACACAGAATCTATCGAAGAAAGCGCTAACCCCCTCCCCCTCTCAGAATAGAACCGGCGTATGCCGGTTTTTTTTCGCCCCATCAAAATAAATCACCTTTCATTACAGTTAGATATGTAATCAATGACAAAAAATACAGTTTTGTCTGTTGACGAAAATACAGTTTTATCTGTAAATTTAAGCCATCCAAACAACACCGGCAACGCCGGGGTGAAGTCAAAACGTCCCGTTAGCCGCGATAAGGCAAAGGTGAAGAGATGACCGCAAAAAAATATGCCCTTGAGTGCAATTCCGAGTATCTCCGGTACCGCGAGAAATGCCGCAATACTCGCCGAGGTGATGGGGTTCATGACCTGTGGGTTAAGTTGGCATGGCTTAATCGTCGTGACGCAAGGGCGTGGGCTTCTCAGGCTGCATGAGATTAATTTTCGAGGTACTGAAGAATGATCCGAGAACACGAAGTACCTGCATGGCACCGGTTCTGCTTAAAGGTTGCTCTGCTTGTGATTGCGGTTGCATGGGTAAGCTTTGAATTTTGCTGGGGTGTCGCATGAGCAAACAAGGCATTCGTTCACTGATTTACTGCCTGCTGATCTGCGGCGTTATCTGGACAGCGTTGATTATCAAAATTCTGCACGTTACGGGGGTGTTCAATGGCTAACTCAATTCCTAACAGCGGACGCGCCGTGATGATGCGCAATCGCCTCACCGGCGCCGCCTGGCTGGTCAGCTTCGACTATCGCGACGGCAGCTACTGGCATGAGCCGCAGGGAAATCTGCGCCACATCCGCCGGCCATACGCTTCACGCAGTATCGAGCCGAACCTGGTACCAGCCGGGACGCATTAACCGCGCATATCAGCGCACGAATTTAACTGAGCTATCAGGCGGCTTTCATCGCGCCGGGATTCTTACAACCAAATTTCAGGAGCGAGCTATGAACGCATACCGCGCATACGACGTGATCGAAGAGCGTAAGTGGGCCGAGCAAACGCTCACCGAAGAGAAGCAAAAGTGGATTGACGATCGGGCAAAAGAGGTCTTTGACAGCCTTCCGGATGATCCCTACGCGGCACTACGCCAGTCTGTATCGTCCAGGGCGTTTCCATATGAAGGCCTCCGTAGCGATAAGGCTGGCGAGGTATACAACGACTTGCGCACAGCAATAGCTTACGCCCAGGCGGAATACGACTGGGATCACCGCACCGGCTGCCCGTTTTAAGGAGGGGTCATGAGCTTCGATCTTATTCAATTCGTTAAGCAGCAAGAGTCGCTGTTTACCAATGCCCTTACTGACCAGAGCCTGACTTGGGCAAAGGAATGCCAGTTTGCGATTCAGTTATTCCAGCGCAATGACACGTTGGCAAAAATGGCAATCAGCAACCCGGTCAGCGCTCAGAACGCAATCATTAACGTAGCTGCGGTCGGTATCAGCTTAAATCCTGCAAGCAAACTGGCTTATCTCGTCCCGCGTGACGGAATGGTATGCCTTGATATCAGCTATATGGGCCTTTTGCATATAGCTCAATCAGCCGGGGTCATTAAGTGGGGACAGTGCAAACTGGTTCATGCGTGTGACGCATACGAAACCATTGGCCTCGATAAAGCTCCGGCCCACAAATACAACCCTTTTGCCACTCCTGAAGAGCGCGGAGCCGTTATAGGTGGCTACTGCACTGTTAAAACATCAGACGGCGACTACCTGACTGAAGAGATGAGCCTCGCCGAGATTGAAGAAATCAGAAAGGTAAGCAAAGCCGGCACATCACTAAAAGGCCCATGGGTCAATTTCTGGTCTGAGATGGCCAGAAAGACAATTGTGAAGCGCGCCTATAAATACTGGCCGCGCGCTGACCGTCTCGATAATGCAGTGGACATGCTCAACGAGAGCGAAGGCATTTTTACCGAGCCGGTTATGCAATACACGCCTGAAAGTGAAGTTATCCAGTCGAAAGAAAATGCTGAGCAAGAGCTTATCAACTCAGTCCGCTCGCTATGCGAAGACATGAAGCAGGCAGCAAACATGCATGCTCTCAAAACCCATTTTCAGGCGGCATACAAGATGACTGCAGGAATGCGGCTACAGCAAGAGGTTCAGGCTGTTTACGCCAAGTGTAAAGCCAAATTTGAAGAGGTTACCCAATGACAGCTCTTTATCAGATCGCCAACGATTTCGCCAAGCTGACTGACTCCGGTATGGAGCCTGAAATGATAGCCGACACTCTGGATGGGATTGAGTGGGAGCTGGAAGCAAAAGTGGAACAGATTCTTGCTATCTGCAAAAACGAATCTGCTTATGCGGAAGCGTTAAAGGAAGAGAGTAAGTGCCTTGCCGAACGCGCTAAAGCAGCTGAAAGCAAAGTGGCAAGCATGAAGGATTATGTCGCCAAATCACTTGAAACGGCAGGAAAAAAATCACTTAAAGCTGGAATTCATCAGGTTACGGTCAGGGCGCCATCTAAATCAGTAGAGATTACGGACGCCAGCATTTTGCCTCCTCAATTCGTCGAATACGAGACGACTATCAAGCCTGACAAGTTGGCCATTAAGCATCAGATCGAGGCCGGGTTAGATGTGCCAGGTGCGCAAATAAAGCTCGGTAAGCCGTCTCTGATTATTAAGTAGATGACGCAATTTACCGGTTACCACGGGAGGCCCAATGAATAAGCAGAGCATCACACCAGAGCAATTCCGCGCCGTCGCCGGAACCATGCCTGCCTGTCGCGCAGCGGATGCGCTGGGGATTAGCCAGGCAAACTTCTACCGCCTGGCACAAAGCTATTCCATCAGCACGGCGTTTGTCTACAAGCCCTGGAAGACAGAAGAGAAGCAGATCGTCGCTGAAATGCGCGCTGCAGGCGAGTCGCATAAAAGCATCGCAATGAAGATGGGCCGCAGCGTTGCGTCGGTATCCAGGACTTTAAGCCGCATGAGAAAAAGAGGTGCGCAATGAATGATGGGTATGTCAGCGAACTTGAAATGGGTAAATGCGGAGAATATTACGCAATCTTCAAACTCGCAAAACAGGGGTTTGTTTGCTTCCCGTCGGATCAGGGACTGCCATACGACATAGTTGTTGAGGCAAATGGAGATCTACTTAAAGGCCAGGTGCGCTCAACACTAAAAATGCGCGACTACGGCAAGTCAAAAAGCGTCTATCGGTTCGGCATGAGGACCGGAAAGGGTAACGGCCGAGCTACACCGATGAATTGGAGTGACTTTTATGCTTTTGTCGTGATCGAAGAAGAAAAAATCGCATTCATGACTACGACGGAATTAGCGAGTGCTAAAAATCCCGGCGCCCTCATTCAAACAATGGAGTTCAGGTCTGCCAGTGGCATTTATCCTGGTCGGATTTATTCAAACGGCACACAGAGAATGCTCGATTACTCACGAAATATTGAGAGTTATGAAGATTTTAACCGTGTTGCTTCTCTGATCGGAGATAAAAAATGCCGAATCAAAAATACAGCTTAATCATGGCTGACCCGGCCTGGTCTTACGGGAACACGATCAGCAACGGCGCCGCCGTCGATCACTACTCCACCATGAGTTTGCTCGATATGAAGCGGCTTCCGGTATGGGAGCTCGCCGCGGATAACGCTGTTCTGGCGATGTGGTACACCGGCACCCACAACCAGGAGGCGATCGAGCTGGCCGAGGCCTGGGGATTTACGGTGCGCACGATGAAGGGCTTCACCTGGGTGAAGCTGAACCAACTGGCCGAGCTGCGCATTACCAAGGCTCTGGCAGAGGGCGATGTGACCGATTTTTACGACTTCCTCGACCTGCTGAATGCCGAGACACGCATGAACGGCGGCAACCACACCCGCGCCAATACAGAAGACGTGCTGATCGCCACCCGCGGCGCCGGGCTGGAGCGCAAGCATGCTGGCATTAAGCAGGTGGTCTACAGCCCACTCGGCGCTCACAGCGAGAAGCCGTGGGAAGTTCGCCACCGCCTGGAGCTGCTCTACGGCGAAGTGCCACGGATTGAGCTTTTCAGCCGCAGCGCAGCGCCAGGCTGGAGCCACTGGGGCAACCAGTGCGCCACCGCTTCCGTTGAGCTGATCCCCGGCTGCGCCATCGACGTTGTGAAGACGGAGGCAGCATGACTCCTGAAGAAAAAGAAAACGCTCTCCGCGCCCAGGCTCGTCGCTGCGCAGAAGAGATAACCAAAGCGATGAGCGTAAAGCCTAAACCGAAGTGGAACGCTGTATGCCCCCCCCATCCTTCGCAAGCACTACGAGAAGGTAAAGCCGATGGGTGTCAGTCTGGTGAAATTTGTCAGTGTTATTGGACGGCTTAGCGGCCGCTATGGAGTGGAATCATGAGCAACCCTATTACTGTGGGCCTGTCAGGCCTAACTAACCGTATCTTTGCTGGGCGCTCTAAGCCGAGCAAATTAGCCCCTAGCGTGCGCGAATTCACCGGGGAAAAGTTCGATGTTACGGATGACGTCCTGTTTGCTGTAGCCCATCTGATGATTGCCCGCGATGACGTGCTTGTTTTCCCTGCGGCAAACGGCAAGGAAATCCACCTTCGCGCTGACCTCAAAGACAAGGCAGGTGCAGCATGAAAGTGAAGACAGAAAGCCTTACAGGACTACACCTTGATGTTGCTGTAGCTATCGCGATAGGTGGAGAAGTTATCAGGCCGCAAGATGCTCAGGTCTATTTAAATGGAATGCATCAGCTATGTGGTGAGAAAAGCAAACGCCATAGCCGTTATGTATTTTCACCATCTACCGACTGGAGCCAGTGTGGAGAGTTAATGGAGAGCTTTTCGATCAGTTGCTACCAGTCAGCGGACCCGGTTACAGGAAAAGTTTATCACTGGGTTGGAGTTAATGAACTTGTGGCACCAGGACGTCGCCGCGGGCTCATTGCAGATAACCCGCGTGCAGCTGTGTGTCGCGCTGTCGTCTTCGCAAAGTTTGGCGATGAAATTGAGCTGCCTGATGAACTGGAAGGTGCAGCATGAGCGCAGAAATCATTGTTTAGGCCAATGAGGTAGAGGAACTCCAGCGGGAAGGCGCCATAGCGAAAGGTCGGATCAACCATAACGCAGTTTCAGCTACTC
>OKVZ01000414.1_pt1 | contig 13735 bp, 9 predicted proteins | sample 1606851 | NCBI WGS metagenome assembly OKVZ01 (sample SAMN03281010, study PRJEB24777) | human gut metagenome | isolation source: fecal sample PR157 from 1 month old male Malay infant, caesarean delivered... | reverse complement strand
ACCAACCGTGCCTCTCAAGGCATGTTTTATGAACGTCACATGAATGACATCCAACTGCCATGGTCCTTCTATAACATGCATGGTCTGGAGTGTACCGGGCAGATTTCTTTCCTGAAGGGGGGGTTGTATTACGCCGACCATATTACGGCGGTGAGCCCGGCCTATGCGCGTGAAATTACCGAGCCGCAGTTCGCGTACGGGATGGAAGGCCTGCTGCGTCAGCGTCATCAGGAAGGGCGTCTGTCCGGCGTGCTGAATGGCGTGGATGAGAAAATCTGGAGCCCTGAAACGGATCTGCTGCTGGCGGCGCGCTATACGCGTGATTCGCTGGAGGAGAAAGCGGAGAACAAGCGCCAGCTACAGATTGCGATGGGGCTGAAAGTGGATGACAAAGCGCCGCTGTTCGCCGTGGTCAGCCGTCTGACCAGCCAGAAAGGGCTGGATCTGGTGCTGGAGGCGTTGCCGGGATTGCTGGAGCAGGGCGGGCAACTGGCGCTGCTGGGCGCGGGCGATCCGGTATTGCAGGAAGGATTTTTAGCGGCGGCGGCGGAACACCCAGGCCAGGTGGGCGTGCAGATCGGCTATCACGAAGCCTTCTCTCACCGCATCATGGGCGGGGCGGATGTCATTCTGGTGCCCAGCCGCTTTGAGCCGTGCGGCTTAACGCAGTTATACGGACTGAAGTACGGCACGCTGCCGCTGGTGCGGCGTACCGGTGGGCTTGCTGATACGGTGTCGGACAGTTCGCTGGAAAACCTGGCGGACGGCATCGCCAGTGGGTTTGTATTTGAAGATAGTAATGCCTGGTCTCTGTTACGGGCGATCCGGCGTGCTTTCGTGTTGTGGTCCCGACCTTCGCTCTGGCGGTTTGTGCAACGGCAGGCTATGGCCATGGATTTTAGCTGGCAAGTCGCGGCGAAGTCTTACCGCGAGCTTTACTATCGCTTGAAATAGTTATCCAGGAATCACCTATATGAATGCTCCATTTACTTATGCATCGCCCACTCTTAGCGTAGAAGCGCTTAAGCATTCTATTGCCTACAAACTGATGTTCACGATTGGTAAAGATCCGGTCATTGCCAATAAACATGAATGGCTGAACGCCACGCTGTTCGCGGTGCGCGATCGCCTCGTGGAACGCTGGCTGCGTTCTAACCGTGCTCAACTGTCGCAGGAAACCCGTCAGGTCTATTACCTGTCGATGGAATTTTTGATTGGCCGAACCCTCTCCAATGCCTTGTTATCGTTGGGTATTTACGACGATGTTAAAGGGGCGCTGGAAGCGATGGGGCTGGATCTCGAAGAACTGATTGATGAAGAGAACGACCCCGGTCTTGGCAACGGCGGTCTTGGCCGTCTGGCGGCGTGCTTCCTTGATTCGCTGGCGACCCTGGGCCTGCCGGGGCGCGGCTATGGGATTCGCTACGACTACGGCATGTTCAAGCAGAACATTGTCGAGGGGCGGCAGAAAGAGTCCCCGGACTACTGGCTGGAGTACGGCAACCCGTGGGAGTTCAAGCGCCATAATACGCGCTACAAAGTGCGTTTCGGCGGGCGAATTCAGCAGGAAGGCAAGAAAGCCCGCTGGATTGAAACCGAAGAGATTCTGGCGGTGGCCTATGACCAGATTATCCCGGGTTATGATACCGACGCCACCAACACGCTGCGCCTGTGGAGCGCTCAGGCCAGTAGCGAAATCAACCTTGGTAAATTTAACCAGGGCGACTATTTCGCGGCGGTAGAAGACAAAAACCACTCTGAAAACGTATCCCGCGTGCTTTACCCGGATGACTCCACCTATTCGGGACGCGAGCTGCGCCTGCGTCAGGAGTACTTCCTGGTTTCCTCAACGGTACAGGACATTCTGAGCCGCCACTACCAGCTGCATAAAACCTATGACAACCTGGCGGATAAAATCGCCATTCACCTCAATGACACCCACCCGGTGCTGTCGATCCCGGAACTGATGCGCTTGTTGATTGATGAGCACAAATTCAACTGGGACGATGCGTTTGAGGTGTGCTGCCAGGTCTTCTCCTACACCAACCACACGCTGATGAGCGAAGCGCTGGAAACCTGGCCGGTGGATATGCTGGGTAAAATCCTGCCGCGTCATTTGCAGATCATCTTTGAGATTAACGACTATTTCCTGAAAACGTTGCAGGAGCAGTATCCCAACGATACCGCTCTGCTGGGGCGGGCGTCGATTATCGATGAGTCCAATGGTCGCCGCGTCCGTATGGCGTGGCTGGCGGTGGTGGTGAGCCATAAAGTGAATGGCGTATCGGAGCTGCACTCTAACCTGATGGTGCAGTCGCTGTTTGCTGATTTTGCGAGTATCTTCCCGACCCGCTTCTGCAACGTGACCAACGGCGTCACCCCGCGCCGCTGGCTGGCGCTGGCGAACCCGTCGCTTTCTGAGGTGCTGGACGAAAATATCGGGCGCACCTGGCGTACGGATCTCAGCCAGCTAAGCGAACTACAGCAGCATTGCGATTTCCCGCTGGTGAATCACGCGGTGCGCCAGGCGAAGCTGGAAAACAAAAAACGGCTGGCAATACTCATCGCTCAGCAGTTGAACGTGGTGGTCAATCCGAAGGCGTTGTTTGATGTGCAGATTAAACGTATTCACGAGTACAAACGTCAGTTGATGAATGTGCTGCATGTGATTACGCGTTATAACCGCATCAACGAAGATCCTGAGGCGGAATGGGTGCCGCGCGTGAATATTTTTGGCGGTAAGGCGGCTTCGGCCTATTACATGGCGAAGCACATTATTCACCTGATCAATGACGTTGCTAAGGTGATCAACAACGATCCGCAGATTGGCGATAAGCTAAAAGTGGTGTTTATCCCCAACTACAGCGTGAGCCTGGCGCAGGTCATTATTCCTGCCGCCGACCTGTCTGAGCAGATTTCGCTGGCGGGTACGGAGGCGTCCGGCACCAGTAACATGAAGTTTGCGCTTAACGGCGCGCTGACCATCGGTACGCTGGACGGCGCAAACGTCGAGATGCTGGAGCATGTGGGGGCGGAGAATATCTTTATCTTTGGTAATACGGCGGAAGAAGTGGAAGAACTGCGCAAGCAGGGCTATAAACCGCGCGAGTATTACGAAAAAGATACGGAGCTGCACCAGGTGCTGACGCAGATCGGCAGCGGCGTGTTCAGCCCGGAAGAGCCGGGGCGCTACCGTGATCTGGTGGATTCGTTGATTAACTTTGGCGACCACTATCAGGTGCTGGCGGATTATCGTAGCTATGTTGATTGTCAGGATAAGGTGGATGAATTGTATCGTCATCCCGAAGAGTGGACCGCGAAAGCGATGCTCAATATCGCCAATATGGGGTATTTCTCCTCCGACAGGACGATCAAGGAGTATGCCGAAAATATCTGGCACATTGATTCGGTAAGGTTGTAACAAGGGACAGGACTACCTGTAGGACGGATAAGGCGTTAGTCGCCATCCGGCAAAAGGCCCGGTGGCGCTGACGCTTACCGGGCCTGTGGACTGTTTTGTAGGCCGGATAAGGCGTAGCCGCCATCCGGCATTGTCATTACGACGCCAGCGACAACTGACGTTTGCCAATATATTCCGCCAGCCACTGGCTCACGCGGGACTGCTGCTCGGCGTTGAGCCACATCCCTTCTTTGGTGCGGCGCCACAACGCGTCGTCCGCACGACGTACCCATTCGTGATCCACCAGATACTTCAGCTCCGCTTCGTAAAGTTCGTGACCGAAATCTTCACCTAACTCAGCAACGGAGGTGGCTTCGCCGAGGACCCACTCGGTATTGCTGCCGTGGGTGCGGGATTAAGGACGCGCCAGCGACTCCGTCAGGAACGGATAGCGGCGGCGCAGTTTGGCCGCGTAATCTTCACGATCGCCGCCGATATCCCCGCCAGGAAGCACGCACTCTTTAGTCCAGGCCGGGCCAATGCCCTGGTAATAAGACGACAGTTTTTCCATCGCGTGTTCGGCCAGCTTACGATAAGTGGTCAGCTTACCGCCGAATACCGACAGCAGCGGCGCTTTGCCGTTTTCATCGTGGATATCCAGCGTGTAGTCACGGGTGATCGCCTGCGGAGAATCGGACTCGTCATCGCACAGCGGACGCACGCCGGAGTAGGTCCAGACGATATCGTCGCGGCCCAGTTGTTTCTTGAAGTGCGCGTTATAGACTTTCAACAGGTAATTGATTTCGCTTTCATCAATTTTCACTGCTTTCGGATCGCCTTTGTACTCCACGTCGGTGGTGCCGATAATTGAGAACTCATCCATCCACGGAATCACAAATACGATACGCTTATCTTCGTTTTGCAGGATATAAGCCTGTTTCTGCGTATGCACGCGCGGCACCACAATGTGGCTGCCTTTGATCAGACGAATGCCGTAGGGTGAAGGCAGGTGCATACCGTCGTCGAAGAACTGTTTTACCCACGGCCCCGTGGCGTTGACCAGACCACGCGCCTGCCAGGTGTGCTTTTTACCGGTATCGATATCTTCCGCTTCTACGATCCACAGACCGTTTTCACGACGGGCAGAGGTCGCTCGGGTACGGGTTAACACTTCTCCGCCTTTACGCACCACCATTTGGGCGTTTGCCAGAACCAGACGCGCATCGTCGACCCAGCAGTCGGAATATTCGAAACCGCGCACGATCTCCGGTTTCAGCACCGAATCTGCGCCAAAACGCAAACCGGTTGAACCGGGCAGACTGGTGCGTTTGCCCAGATGATCGTACATAAACAGACCGATTCGGATCATCCATGCCGGGCGCAGGTGCGGGCGGTGAGGCAGGCGGAAGCGCATCGGGAAGGCGATGTGCGGCGCCATTTTCAGCAGCACTTCACGTTCGGCCAGCGCTTCGCTGACCAGGCGGAATTCGTAGTGTTCAAGGTAGCGCAAGCCACCGTGAATTAATTTAGAGCTGGCGGAAGAGGTTGCACAGGCCAAATCCTGCGCTTCCAGCATGAGCACGGATAAACCACGTCCGGCGGCGTCTGCCGCGATACCCGCACCGTTAATGCCCCCGCCTATCACAATCAGATCTTTGGTTTCCATGCTACCCTCTTGCACTTTCGTTAAAGCTCAAAAATGTTCGTTATCGAGCATGATAGCAAAAAAACGAGCTGGTGGTAACATCGAAAAAACATTTTAGAGTGATACATATAACATTATGGCGTTTACTTACCCCGGCGACGTACACTGAACGGTAAAATAGCCATCTGCATATAAAGCCTGCATATAAAAGAAAGAGAGACTCATGGATCAGTTTGAATGTATTAATGTCGAAGAAGCTCACCAGAAGCTGCACCAGGGAACGGCGGTGCTGGTGGATATCCGCGATCCGCAAAGCTATGCGATGGGCCACACGCCGCAGGCGTTCCATCTGACCAACGATACGCTGGGCGCGTTTATGCGCGACCATGATTTCGATACCGTGGTGATGGTGATGTGCTATCACGGCAATAGCAGCAAAGGCGCGGCACAGTACCTGCTACAACAGGGTTATGACGCGGTTTACAGTATTGATGGCGGGTTTGATGCCTGGCACCGCCATTTCCCCTCAGAGGTGGCATTTGGCGCTTAAGCCCACAAAGATGCAGCCTGAAGCCGGAAGGGCCTATATACTGTCCTCTTTTGTGTGGACTAAGCGACAGCAACAATGTTGATGATTACCTCTTTTGCTAACCCCCGCGTGGCGCAGGCATTTGTTGATTACATGGCGACGCAGGGCGTTATCCTGACAATTCAACAACATCATCAAAGCGATGTCTGGCTGGCGGACGAATCTCAGGCCGAGCGCGTGCGGGCGGAGCTGGCGCGCTTTCTGGAAAATCCCGCCGATCCGCGTTATCTGGCGGCAAGCTGGCAGTCCGGTCATACCGGCAGTGGGCTGCACTATCGCCGTTTCCCGTTTATCGCCACATTGCGCGAGAGGGCGGGCCCGGTCACCTGGCTTATTATGATCGCCTGTATCCTGGTGTTCGTTGTGATGAGCATCGTCGGCGCGCAGAGCGTCATGGTGTGGCTGGCGTGGCCGTTTGATCCGTCACTGAAATTTGAGTTCTGGCGCTATTTCACCCATGCGTTTATGCACTTCTCGTTAATGCATATCCTCTTCAACCTGTTGTGGTGGTGGTATATCGGCGGGGCGGGGGAAAAACGTCTGGGGAGCGGGAAAATGATTGTTATTTACCTCATCAACGCACTGCTGAGCGGGTATGTACAGCAGAAGGTTAGCGGCCCGCGGGTTGGGGGGGCTTTCCGGCGTGGTTTACGCGCTGATGGGCTACGCCTGGCTACGTGGTGAACGCGATCCGCAAAGCGGCATATATCTACAGCGTGGGCTTATTGCTTTTGCGTTGATCTGGATTGTTGCCGGGTGGTTTGATGTGTTTGGCATGTCGATGGCGAACGGTGCGCACATCGCCGGGCTGGCCGTGGGGCTGGCTATGGCATTTGCTGACACGGTGAATGCGCGAAAACGAACATGATTGGGGTTGCGCCGGATGGCGGCGAAACGCCTTATCCGGCCTACTAAAAATGCACGGTCGGTAGGCCGGATAAAACGCCAGGCGTCGCCATCCGGCAAAATTCCAGGGAATAACAATGAAACAGACACAACGTCATGACGCTATCATCGAACTGGTAAAAAAGCAGGGATACGTCAGCACTGAAGAACTGGTGGAACATTTCTCCGTCAGCCCACAAACCATTCGTCGGGATCTCAACGACCTGGCGGAGCAGAATATGATCCTGCGCCACCACGGCGGCGCGGCGTTGCCTTCCAGCTCGGTAAACACGCCGTGGCACGATCGTAAAGCGACGCAAACGGCGGAGAAGGAACGTATTGCGCGGAAAGTCGCCACGCAAATCCCCAACGGTTCAACGCTGTTTATCGATATCGGCACGACGCCGGAAGCGGTGGCGCATGCCTTGTTGGATCACAGTAACCTGCGCATTGTGACCAACAATCTCAACGTGGCGAACACGCTGATGGTGAAAGAGGATTTTCGCATTATTCTCGCTGGCGGTGAGCTTCGCAGCCGTGACGGCGGCATTATTGGCGAAGCGACGCTCGATTTCATCTCTCAATTCCGCCTGGATTTTGGCATTCTGGGGATCAGCGGTATCGACAGCGACGGGTCGCTGCTGGAATTTGATTATCACGAAGTACGCACGAAACGCGCGATTATTGAAAATTCACGCCATGTGATGCTGGTTGTGGATCACTCGAAGTTTGGTCGTAATGCGATGGTGAATATGGGCAGCATTAGCCTGGTGGATGCCGTCTATACCGATATGACGCCGCCAGCAGGGGTATTGCAGGTGCTTACCGACCACCATATTCAGTTAGAGTTGTGCTGATCATCGTGATTGTAGGCCCGGTAAGCGTAAGCGCCACCGGGCAATCATCACACCCCGTACCCCATCATTTTCAAAAGCCTCTGCGCATGTTGTACGGCGTCCTGACGATGCGCGACGCCGAGCTTCTGATATAAATTGCGAATGTGCGTTTTGATGGTCGTGGCCGCAACCGCCAGCTCGCCGGCGATTTGCTCGTTGCTGTAACCGGAATAGATCAGTCCCAGAACCTGCCACTCACGCTGCGTTAGCGGGCTGGTGCGGATCAGCTCCGGTACGTCCGGGTGATTTAACAGCCGCTCCACAAAGCCTTCGTCAAAATGGGCGAACTTATGTCGATGGTGCTGGTTAATTTCCCGCAGGATGCGCTGTGCGCGATGTTGTTCAAGCTCCGGCAGCGTATTCAACTGAATCAACTGACGCAGTTGCTGCGCCATCGCTTCGCCTTCAATCACAAAGTGGCTGATGAAACCGGTACGGTTCGCCAGTTGCAGCGCATCAAGCAACACCCGCTGGGCGTCGTTTTTACGTCCGGCCTGCCAGTACAGTTGATTAAGCAACAGCAGGTTACGGTTAAGATCGCTCATTAAACGCAGGCTACGGGCGTTCTCGTTTAGCTCTTCCAGCACAATCTCTGCGGATTCAAACTCACCCAGCAGGATTTGCGCCCTGGCGATATTACGCCACTGGCCTTGCAGGAAGTGGTTGTTGGCAAATTCTGGTTTCGGCGTATGACGCAGCCAGTTGGCGGCGGACTTCTTATCGCCCGTCATCTGCCAGTAAATCACGCGAACCTTATCGGCATTGGAAATCCAGTCGCTGTGATACTGGCCGTTGCCCAGCAGGTTCTCCAGACGGTTCAACTGCGTGCGGGCATTATCCAGATCGCCGCGCGCCAGCGAGCACTGCACCAGCAGCGCCAGACACTGCAATTGCTGCTGCGGCTGGAATGCGGAAAGCACATCAATACCGCTGCGGGCGGAGGCTTCCGCTTCGTCAAGACGCGCCCATGCCCACAGAAGCTGCGCGCGAATGCGCATCAGGAACTCGTGCATCGGCAACTGTTCGAGATGTTGCTCTTTAATCAGCTGGAACGCTTTCTCCTGGGTTTCCCAGGCGGCCTGCAAAAAGCCCTGGGCGAAGAGAATTTCACTTTGTTGGAGCAGGCTCCAGAGGGCGTAATGCCAGACGTCAGGATGACGCGGCATTTGTTCAGTTTGCTGCATCAGCGACAGTGAACGGGAGAGATCGCCTTTACCGTGCAGCACTTCGCAGTGTACGGAGGTGGCGACAATACGGCTGGAAGACCCGGCGCTCGGCAGCTCGGCCAGCGCCAGTTTTGCCAGCCGTTCCGCTTCATCCGGGTTGCCGTCGTTAATCGCGACCTGAGCGCGCAGGGCGTTGAATTCCGCATGCAGCGTACCGTCCATCATGCCCTGAATTTCTTGCTCAGCGCGCGCCAGCAGGGTATTCACTTCGCTGTAGCGGTGCTGGCTTTGCATCAGCCATGCCTGCAACAGAACCAGCCGCGGGTTTTCCAGCAAACTTTCCCACGGCAGGGCCTTTAACGACTCTTCCAGCAGCGCCAGCTCACTGTGGTTAAATAGCCCCCACGCATGATTCAGCAGGATATCGCGCAGCATATGCGCATCGCCCGCCGCCAGGGCATGGTGAATGGCTTCGCTGGGGAAACCTTGCGCCATCCAGCTTTCGGCGGCAGCGCGGTGGATATCCGGTAGCTCGGTCGCCAGTTCCCACTGGCAACGCTGACGCAGGAAGCTGCCAAACAGCGGGTGATAGCTGAACCATTCGCCCGTATCGTCCATGCGTTGCAGAAACAGCCCCTGACGCTCAATCTCCTCCAGACGCATCTGCCCGTTCTCTTCGCCCGTCACGCGCACGATCAGCGCATCGTTCATCGAACGCAGGATGGCGCTTTTCAGCAGAAAATGCCGGGTACTCACGTCCACGTTGTCCAGCACTTCATCGACCAGGTAATCAGACAGATGGCTGGCGTTAATTCCCGCCAGGCGTCGCGCAGACTGGTGCGCGGAGTTATTGTTCTGGCGGGCGGAAAGGGCGATAAGCTGTAGCGCGGTTGCCCAACCGGCGACGTCGTCGCACATCCGGCTGCTCTCGGCGGCTTCGATAGGCGAGGACAGACGGCGGTCAAAGAACTGTTTTGCTTCCTGATGGTTAAAGGCTAATTGCTGGCTGCCGATTTCCAGCAGCTGATCGCGAACGCGCAGGTTAGCGATGCCGAGCTGCGGTAAATTACGCGACAGCACGACCAGCGTGAGATTTTCGGGCTGATGGCGCAGGAAAAAGCGCATCGCGTCGTGGATCACCGGGTTTGTGATCAGATGGTAATCATCAATGACCAGATAAAGCGGGCGATGCCACTCAGCCAACTCAATAAAGAGTTGCGCGAAAAGGGAGGTCAGGCTGACGTACTGGCGTTTTTGCACCATGACTTCACTGGTGGAGCAATGCCCGCCCGTTGCCTGCTGAAGCGCGGCAATTAAATAACTGGCGAATCGCTCCTGCTGGTTGTCGCCTTCATCCAGCGAGAACCAGCCTAACTCGTTTTTCCCGGCTGCCCACTGTGAAACAAGCGTGGTTTTCCCATAGCCCGCAGGGCTTGTTACCAGGGCCAGCCTGAAATTGTTCGCGCCGGAAAGTTTAGCCAACAGGCGCTCACGAACCACCGTATGGTCGAGTCGAACCGGACGACTTAATTTAGACGGAATCAACATAGTAATCACTTCACTGTGAGGAAATAGGGAAATGCGATTTTTTTTGCGCTTCGTAATTAATAGATATAAGGTCGGACAGAAACCGGTTTAATGCAAGCTATGCAAGTTTTTTGTGTGTCTGAATTTGCACTCTGTCACAATTCTAAATATCCATTGCAAGAAACGGTTTAGCACGGTCTGAGTGTGCGTGGAGACTGGGATGGTGCCCGATCCTGCCTGCCCCAAATAATGCCGTTTCCTCTGTGTGGTTACTGTACTTTTTAATGAAAGTCAGGAAGTAATGAACTCAGGGAATTATTCAGGAACGGAAATAACTGAATGGGTTTGATATTTCAGGTTAGAAACTATTTCCGCATTTACATATTCACTTTCAATAAACCTCCGCGATTTAATTATTTGTGTCATCGTGCGTAAAACGGCGTGCAGTCGCAGGTATGCTGTGCGGTAATTCGACGTATTCATCGGCAATCCACTACCTTTAAGTGGCGGCGATCACACTTTTATGCTCATCCCCACTACTCCTCCCTGCCTAATCCCGGGTGGGATGAGGAAGGTCAACATCGAGCCAGGCAAACTAACGATAACGTTGTTTTATTACCTGAGGATTCGGAATTTCTATGTCACAGCCTACCTTCAACAAAGATCACTTTCAGGCTGCCCTGATGCGTCAGTGGCAGCGTTTCGGTTTACTGTCGGCTCATGAGATGACATCTCGCCAGTGGTGGCAGGCCGTTAGCGGCGCACTGGCTGAATTGCTCAGCGCGCAACCTGCGGCGAAACCGGCTAAGAACCAGCGTCATGTTAACTACATCTCGATGGAATTCCTGATTGGTCGCCTGACCGGGAACAACCTGTTGAATCTGGGCTGGTATCAGGCGGTGAGCGATGTGCTGAAAACGCACGACGTCAACCTGACCGACCTGCTGGAGGAAGAGGTTGATCCTGCGCTGGGCAACGGTGGTTTAGGGCGTCTGGCGGCATGTTTCCTGGACTCTATGGCGACGGTAGGCCAGTCCGCAACGGGCTATGGCCTGAACTACCAGTATGGGCTGTTCCGTCAGTCTTTTGTCGATGGGCAACAGATGGAAGCGCCGGATGACTGGCATCGCGGTAGCTACCCGTGGTTCCGTCACAATGAACAGCTTGATGTTCAGGTCGGTATTGGCGGTAAAGTGACGAAGGACGGGCGTTGGGAACCGGGGTTTGTGATCACCGGGCAGGCGGGGGACTTGCCGGGGCTTGGCTACCGGGACGGCGTCGCACAGCCGCTGCGGTTGTGGCCGGGCCCGCATGCGCATCCGGTTTACCCGACCAAAATTAACGACGGCGGTTTTCTTCGCGCGGAGGAGGAGGGGATACGCGCGGGAAAACTGACGAAAGTCCTCTATCCGAACGACAACCACACCGCAGGCAAAAAGCTGCGCCTGATGCAGCAGTACTTCCAGTGCGCCTGCTCGGTAGCGGATATTCTGCGCCGTCACCACCTGGCGGGGCGCAAACTGCATGAGCTGGCGGAGTATGAGGTCATTCAACTCAACGATACTCACCCGACCATCGCTATCCCTGAACTGCTGCGCGTGCTGCTCGATGAGCACCAGCTAAGCTGGGACGATGCCTGGGCCATCACCAGTAAAACGTTCGCCTACACCAACCATACGCTGATGCCGGAAGCGCTGGAGTGCTGGGATGAGAAACTGGTGAAAGCGCTGCTGCCGCGCCATATGCAGATAATCAAAGAGATTAATGACCGCTTTAAGAAACAGGTTGATAAAACCTGGCCGGGCGATAAGCAGGTGTGGGCGAAGCTGGCGGTAGTGCACGACAAGCAGGTGCGGATGGCCAATATGTGCGTGGTCAGCGGCTTTGCGGTCAACGGCGTTGCGGCGCTGCACTCAGATCTGGTGGTGAAGGATCTGTTCCCGGAATATCACCAGCTGTGGCCGAACAAATTCCACAACGTGACCAACGGCATTACGCCGCGTCGCTGGATCAAACAGTGCAACCCGGCACTTGCAGCGCTGCTGGATAAGTCGTTGAAGAAAGAGTGGGCTAACGACCTCGATCAACTGATCAACCTGGAGAAATTCGCCGACGACGCGGCGTTCCGCAAAACGTATCGTGAGATTAAACAGGCGAACAAAGTCCGCCTGGCCGAATTTGTGAAAATGCGCACCGGGATTGAAATCAACCCGCAGGCGATTTTCGATATCCAGATTAAGCGCCTGCACGAATATAAGCGCCAGCACCTGAACCTGCTGCACATTCTGGCGCTGTACAAAGAGATCCGCGAAAATCCGAAAGCAGACCGCGTGCCGCGCGTGTTCCTGTTCGGCGCGAAAGCGGCGCCGGGCTACTATCTGGCGAAAAACATCATCTTCGCCATTAACAAGGTGGCGGAAACCATCAACAACGACCCGAAAGTCGGCGATAAGCTGAAAGTGGTCTTCCTGCCGGATTACTGCGTATCGGCGGCGGAAATGCTGATCCCGGCGGCGGACGTCTCTGAGCAGATCTCTACTGCCGGTAAAGAAGCCTCCGGCACAGGCAATATGAAGCTGGCGTTGAACGGCGCGCGGACGGTCGGTACGCTGGAGGGGGCGCACGTTGAGATCGCCGGACAGGCGGGGACGAGAACATCTTTATCTTCGGTCATACCGTGGAAGAGGTGAAACGGCTGAAGGCCAAGGGCTACGACCCGGTGAAATGGCGTAAGAAAGACAAAGTGCTGGACGCGGTGCTGAAGGAGCTGGAAAGCGGCAAATACAGCAACGGCGACAAGCACGCTTTTGATCAGATGCTGCACAGCATTGGCAAACAGGGGGGCGATCCGTACCTGGTGATGGCGGACTTTGCCGCCTACGTTGCGGCACAAAAGCAGGTGGACGTGCTGTATCGCGACCAGGATGCCTGGACCCGGGCGACGATCCTGAACACCGCGCGTTGCGGGATGTTCAGCTCGGATCGCTCCATCCGCGATTATCAGGCTCGTATCTGGCAGGCAAAACGCTAAGGAAGCGCCATGGAACGCAAACGTCTGGATAATGCCGCGCTGGCGGCGGGGATCAGCCCCAATTACATCAATGCCCACGGTAAACCGCAGTCGATTGGCGCCGAAACCAAACGGCGTTTGCTTGATGCGATGCACCGCGCCACCGCCGCCACGAAGGTGGCGGTGACGCCAGTGCCGAATGTGATGGTGTATACCGCAGGCAAGAAGATGCCGCTGGCGGTAGAAGGCAGCGGCGATTTTAGCTGGCTGCTGACCACCGAGGAGGGCGTACAGCACAAGGGGCACGCCACCGGCGGTAAAGCCTTTACGCTTCCGGCAAAGCTGCCGGAGGGGTATCACACGCTGACCCTGACTCAGGGCGAACAGCGCACGCACTGCCGGATCATCGTGGCGCCGAAACGCTGCTATGAGCCGCAGGCGCTGCTGACCGGACAGAAGCTATGGGGGGCGTGCGTTCAGCTTTATACCCTGCGTTCGGAAAAAAACTGGGGGATTGGCGACTTTGGCGATCTCCAGTCGATGCTGACGGATGTTGCGAAACGCGGCGGCGCATTTATTGGCCTGGACCCGATTCCCGCCCTCGACCCGGCAACCCA
>OKVZ01000390.1_pt1 | contig 14498 bp, 14 predicted proteins | sample 1606851 | NCBI WGS metagenome assembly OKVZ01 (sample SAMN03281010, study PRJEB24777) | human gut metagenome | isolation source: fecal sample PR157 from 1 month old male Malay infant, caesarean delivered... | reverse complement strand
GCCCCACCTCTTCCGCACCGGCCTCTTTTTCGCCACCTACCCCTCTCCGCGCGACTACCACCGCGTACACATACCGTGCAACGGTATCCTGCGTGAAATGATTTACGTCCCGGGCGATCTGTTCTCCGTGAACCACCTGACCGCGCAGAACGTGCCAAACCTGTTTGCCCGTAACGAACGCGTGATCTGCCTGTTTGACACGGAGTTTGGCCCAATGGCGCAAATTCTGGTCGGGGCGACCATTGTCGGCAGCATCGAAACCGTCTGGGCGGGAACCATTACGCCGCCGCGCGAAGGCGTGATCAAACGCTGGACATGGCCGGAAGGGGAAAGCGAAGGGTCCGTGGCGCTGTTGAAAGGTCAGGAGATGGGCCGTTTCAAACTGGGTTCAACCGTGATCAACCTGTTTGCGCCGGGTAAAGTCACGCTGGCTGAACAGCTGCAAAGCCTGTCAGTGACCAAAATCGGTCAGCCGCTGGCCGTTTCTACCGAACTCTTCGTGACCCCTGAAGCGGAACCCGCGCCGCTGCCGGAAGAAGAGATCAACGCCGAACACGACGCCAGCCCGCTGGTTGACGACAAGAAAGACGAAAGTTAAATAAAGGATCGCTGCTGTGCGCCTGATTATCACTTTTCTGATGGCCTGGTGCCTCAGCCTGGGGGCGTACGCTGCGACGGCCCCCGACGCCAAACTGATTTCCCAGGAACTGGAGCAGGCTAAAGCGGCAAAACCCGCTCAGCCAGAGGCCGTAGAGGCCCTCCAGTCCGCGCTGAACGCGCTTGAGGAACGAAAAGGTTCTCTTGAGCGCGCCGAACAATATCAGCAAGTTATCGACAATTTCCCTAAGCTGTCCGCGACGCTACGCGCACAGCTCAATAACTTGCGCGATGAACCGCGCAGTGTGCCGCCAGGCATGTCCACCGATGCGCTAAGCCAGGAGATCCTCCAGGTCAGCAGCCAGTTGCTGGATAAAAGCCGTCAGGCCCAGCAGGAGCGAGAGCGCGCTCGTGAAATCGCCGATTCGTTAAGCCAGCTTCCACAACAGCAAACGGATGCCCGTCGCCAGTTAAATGAGATTGAGCGGCGCATTGGCACCGCCAGCGGCAACTCCCCGCTCAACCAGGCGCAAAATCTGAGTATGCAGGCCGAATCCGCCAGACTCAAAGCGCAGGTTGATGAGCTGGAACTGGCGCAGCTTTCGGCGAATAACCGTCAGGAACTGGCGCGAATGCGCTCCGAACTGGCGGAAAAACAGAGCCAACAGCTGGATGCCTGGTTGCAGGCATTACGCAATCAATTAAACAGCCAGCGCCAACGAGAAGCAGAGCGAGCGCTGGAAAGCACCGAACTGCTGGCGGAAAACAGCGCTGACCTGCCGCCGGGCATTATCGAACAGTTCAAGGTGAACCGCGAGCTGTCACAGGCGCTTAACCAGCAGGCGCAACGCATGGATCTGGTGGCCTCACAGCAACGCCAGGCCACCAGCCAGACGCTACAGGTTCGTCAGGCCCTGAACACCCTGCGGGAACAGTCGCAGTGGTTAGGCGTATCGAATATGCTGGGGGAAGCCCTGCGCGCGCAGGTATCGCGTCTCCCGGAAATGCCCAAGCCGCAGCAGTTAGATACCGAAATGGCGCAACTGCGCGTACACCGTATGCGCTACGAAGACCTGCTCAACAAACAACCGCAACTACGTCAGATTCGCCAGGCCGACGGTCAAACGCTGACCTCTGAGCAGAGCCGCATTCTTGACGCCCAACTGCGTACCCAACGCGAGCTGCTGAATTCACTGTTGCAGGGCGGTGATACGCTGATCCTCGAACTCACCAAGCTGAAAGTGTCCAATAGTCAACTGGAAGACGCGCTGAAAGAGGTCAACGAAGCCACTCACCGTTACCTGTTCTGGACGTCTGACGTGAGTCCGATGTCGCTCTCGTGGCCTATCAGCCTCGTTCAGGATCTGCGTCGACTGATCTCACTGGATACGTTCAATCAGCTCGGCAAAGCCAGCATCATGATGCTTACCAGCAAGGAGACGCTGCTGCCGCTGTTTGGCGCGCTGGTGCTGGTTGGTTTTAGTCTCTATTCGCGCAAACATTTCACCCGTTTTCTGGAGCGTTCATCCTCCCGCGTCGGGAAAGTCACGCAGGATCACTTCTGGCTGACGCTGCGCACCGTGTTCTGGTCGATTCTGGTCGCCTCCCCGCTGCCCGTACTGTGGGCCACGCTGGGCTATGGGTTGCAGGAGGCATGGCCTTATCCTCTGGCCGTCGCCATCGGCGACGGGGTGACAGCAACGGTTCCGCTGCTGTGGGTCGTCATGATTTGCGCCACCTTTGCCCGCCCTAACGGTCTGTTCGTGGCGCATTTTGGCTGGCCCCGAAACCGTGTCGCGCGCGCCATGCGCTATTACCTGATGAGCATCGGGCTGATTGTCCCGCTCATTATGGCGCTGATTATGTTTGATAATCTTAACGATCGGGAGTTCTCCGCGTCGCTGGGGCGTCTCTGCTTCATCCTGATTTGCGGCGCGCTCGCGATTGTCACGCTGAGTCTGAAGCGCGCCGGTATCCCGCTGTACCTCGATAAAGAGGGCAGCGGCGACAATATGGTCAACAGTATGCTCTGGAACCTGCTGATGGGCGCGCCGCTCATTGCGATCCTTGCGGCCGCTGTCGGCTATCTGGCCACCGCGCAGGCGCTGCTGGCGCGACTGGAGACCTCCGTCGCCATCTGGTTCCTGCTGCTGGTTATCTATCACGTCATTCGCCGCTGGATGCTGATTCAGCGTCGCCGTCTGGCGTTCGATCGCGCTAAGCATCGCCGGGCCGAAATGCTGGCGCAACGTGCGCGCGGCGAAGAAGAACCCGCCCACTCCACCAGCCTCGAAGGGGCCGTCGAAGTGGATGAAAGTGAAGTGGATCTCGACGCCATCAGCGCCCAGTCGCTGCGCCTGGTACGTTCTATCCTGATGCTTATCGCCCTGCTGTCGGTCATTGTGCTGTGGTCGGAAATCCATTCCGCCTTTGGCTTCCTGGAGAATATCTCGCTGTGGGATGTCACCTCCACGGTGCAAGGGGTTGAAAGTCTGGAGCCGATTACGCTGGGCGCGGTGTTGATTGCGATCCTGGTGTTCATCATCACCACGCAACTGGTACGTAACCTGCCCGCCCTGCTGGAGCTGGCGCTCTTGCAACATCTGGATCTGACGCCCGGCACCGGCTACGCCATCACCACCATCACCAAGTATCTGTTGATGCTGATTGGCGGGCTGGTCGGGTTCTCGATGATTGGCATTGAATGGTCGAAGTTACAATGGCTGGTCGCCGCGCTCGGTGTCGGTCTGGGCTTTGGTTTACAGGAGATCTTCGCCAACTTTATTTCCGGCTTAATCATCCTGTTCGAAAAGCCGATTCGTATTGGCGATACGGTGACCATTCGCGACCTTACCGGCAGCGTGACCAAAATCAACACCCGCGCCACCACCATCAGCGACTGGGACCGTAAAGAGATCATCGTGCCGAACAAAGCGTTCATCACCGAGCAGTTTATCAACTGGTCGCTGTCTGATTCGGTAACGCGTGTGGTGCTGACCATCCCGGCGCCGTCAGACGCTAACAGCGAAGAGGTGACGCAAATTCTGCTGACTGCGGCGCACCGCTGTTCACTGGTGATTGACAACCCGGCGCCGGAAGTATTCCTGGTTGACCTGCAACAGGGGATTCAGATCTTCGAACTGCGCATCTATGCCGCAGAGATGGGGCACCGTATGCCGTTGCGCCATGAAATCCACCAGTTGATTCTGGCGGGCTTCCATGAGCACGGCATCGATATGCCATTCCCGCCGTTCCAGATGCGCCTGGAAAGCCTGAATGGCAGGCAGACTGGAAGAACGCTGACATCCGCCGCCAGGAAAAGTCGCCCGGCGGGAAGTTTGTAAATTGTGTCACAATAAGATGAACGTTGGGTGTGTTGAGCACTACCCAACGTCTTATTTACCAACATAATTGGTATCGAATAACAAAGCGCCATAACCAAAAGAGCAGGAGAGCCACTATAACAGAATATTGCCAGATACTACGTTGCCTTCGCCATACAATTGCATAGATAAAAGGAATAAACAGAGGTAGAGTTAAAGTTATGCCCACAGTTCGAATATCATCATTCTCAATATATTTCATGACATCACAGATATCATTGATTCCCCTGCCATCGATAAACCATTCCTTGTCCTGCGTTGAAAATATAATTATCGATATAATGCTTACTATACCCCAGATAAAATTCAACGTAAAAGACTTCCAACTCATTAACCGCCTCGCATAATTTTAAGTATTATATCTTTCTTTTCTATAATTCGACGACCATATTCACCATATTCACGCCCCGGAGAACCGGGTAACTCACTAATTGATTGAACAATATCATCTTTACTTCTCATTGTTCCACGATTATATCTGGAACCCGTCAATATTATCTGCTCGTCAGTCAAGTATAAAGTATCAGCGTCTGGATTATCATATAAAATAAGATCATGTAAATGGAATGCTACAACCCGAATGTTAAAGCTGTTATCAAGTAAACACTGCGACAGGCGAAATTGCTGAAAATGAGTCAATTTATCAGGGTGGATACCTATTGTTTTGGCTGCAACACCGATCTGGATAGCAATTGAACCGACCGATGTAGCATTAGACGATTCATTACTGTTCTTTCCCAATATTTCTTCAATTATCTGTCTGAATTGCAGAACACCAACACCTTTAAATCTCTCTGGAGTTCCGCCAACTTCAGCAACAGCAACACCTGCAAGGAGTAATTCAGGGATTCTTGCTTCATAAGCGTATTGCTTTATCATTGCCCTATGGTGAATCAACCAAGCTGTTTTATAATACCAAAGATATGCTTTCCCAGTCATAAAACGCCAATTGGTAGGTAAGGCATACCATCGAAAAAAATCTAACCCATTCCAATGAGGAAAACCATATTCGTCGATCTCACAAAAAGGTGGAGAGCTAATCATCATGAAAATTTATCACCAAAGTTAATTTAGCATTGACCCGACAATAGCCATGGTTCTCAATCAGTAATGAGATAGACACCACATGTATAAAAAAGCAATCAAAAATTATATTCACAAATAGATTCATAGTAACAATGATTTCCAACCATAAAAAATCACTTCCCTAGATTTGACATGTAAATAATCATAAAATATATACATCAATATCATTCTGATAAAAATCTCAAAATTATTTGATACGAAAAAGCCCGGAGGGTGTTCCATTCGGGCTTTGGGGAAATTCAATATGTATCTTTCCTCAGTCTGTCACCCAGCGAAACTGTTTCGCCATCCGGCGGCTGTAGTTCTGATAAATCGCCATTGCTAACAGCGAGAAGAATATCGGGCCGCCGGTCATCCACAGCGCGCTATTCCAGTCCCCGGCTTCAATCACCGGCTGAATGATGGTAAACACATTCGCAAACGTCACCACCAGCACGACCACGCCCGTTGCCAGCATCGTAGAAACATGGGTTTTGAAGATCACAAATGGCCGTTCCAGGCCTTCGCGAGACTTAAAGAACGGGAAGGCCAGCGCGAGGAACAGGTACGGCAACGTCATCGACACGTTCGCCATCAGCGTCAGTTTGTTGTAGAACGCCGACGCGGTATCACCGCCAAAAGAGACCAGCAGAATAAACAGACTCACCAGCAGACACTGCATCCACATTGCGGTGGCTGGCATACCTGCCGCGTTCAGCGTCGTCATCGGCGCTGGCCACAGCGCTTTTGGCGTTCCCTGGATAATGGCCTTCAATGGCGAGTAGCTCAGCGTAAAGAACGCGCCGGTATAGGCAAGGAACATGGAGAGGCCTGTGATACGCGCAAACCAGACGCCGGTCGCCATTGCCGCTTCTGGCGACAGATGCAGCGCGTTACCCAACGTCATCCCCAGGCTTTTCATCAGAATATAGGTGATATTTCCGAGGTTAACGGAGCCATTACTTAATACCTGTTGCCAGTTGGTGCTAACGCCCCATAAAAATATCGCCAGCGAATAACCAACGGAAATAACAATTGCCGCAAAGACAATTCCTTTCGCAAAGTTCTTTTCCGGCTTTTCTGTTTTATCCACCAGGCCGCCTACCGCTTCAATTCCGCCGTAGGCAAAAATAGCGAAAACAACAAATGAGAGCATGGCCAGGCCGGATTGATATCCGGGATTGGGCGAGGAGACAAAATTAATATTTTCCGCAAAATGCCCGCCATTTAATAACAAAATAGCGACACTCACTAACAACAAAACCAAATTAAGACACATCACGGCAATCCCCCCTACTGCCGTAATACGCGCAATTTTATTAATTCCCTTTGATGCGATACAGGTCACCAGAATTATCCAGCCGACGGCGAGCAGACCAACAACCTGCGTCGGTTCAAGCCCGGCGATCCGCCAGTGCTGCGTCATATCTGCGCCAAACAAGAACGTAGAGAAAGGCACCCAGACTTTCGCCGCAGTGCTCACCATCCAGATAACATAGGAGGAGAACCACATAAAAGTGCCGATAAACGCATAACGCGGGCCAACGCTATTATTCATCCACGAATAGATTCCGCCCTCTTCTTTTCGATAAGCAGAACCCATTTCAGCCATCATTAAGGCAAATGGAATAAAGAATAATAATGCAGAAAAGATATACCACGGGATCGCGCTATACCCCATTAAATAAAACGCCGACGGGCTATTGGCAAAACCAAAAACGGACGTAAATATCATCAGGATGAGGCCAGCCAGGCTCATCTTCTTTATTGTCTGGTTCATGAAACCATCCCTTACTCTGGGCACGTTGGCTAAACGGCGCTCACCGGTTTGCACTGCCCCCTTGCAGAGGTCAGCAATAAAAATCAACACAGAATTGATACCTGAATGGTATCAAACATCCAGACTTATATTGTGGCTATAAGAGGGGAATTGAAAAAATGTGCTACAAAATGGCGCTCATTGCGCCATTTTGTTTCGCAAAAGAGGGGTTTTCGGATTTATGCCCGATCAACGGTAAAAGCGATAACCTCAGCGAGGCTTTCCGCCCCCAGCGCCAGCATCACCAGACGATCCACGCCCAGCGCCACGCCGGAACAGTCAGGCATCCCCACCTTCAGCGCCTCCAGCAGGTTGTTATCGATAGGCTGCTGCGGTAAGCCTCGCGCGGCGCGCTTACGGTTATCCTGCTCGAAGCGTTGTTGCTGCTCGCGCGCATCCGTCAGTTCGTGGAAACCATTCGCCAGCTCAATACCTTTGAAGTAAACCTCGAAGCGTTCAGCCACCCGATGGTCTTCAGTGCTGATTTGCGCCAGCGATGCCTGGCTTGCCGGAAAATGGTACACAAACGTCGGCTTCTCTTTGCCAATGTGCGGTTCCACGCCCATAGTAAACAGCAGTTGCAGCAGCGTATCGCGATCTTCTTCGGTATCCGCGATATTGCTTAAATCCAGCTTCGCCGCCGCTTCACGCAGTTGAGTTTTATCCGCAGACAGCGGATCAATCTCCAGATGGCGCTGAAACACCTGCTGGTAAGAAAGACTCTCCGCAGGTTGACATTCCAGCACCTGTTGCAGCAGGTCGTCCACTTCGTTCATCAAACGGTACATGTCGTAGTGGGGACGATACCACTCCAGCATGGTGAATTCCGGGTTGTGATGACGCCCCATCTCTTCGTTGCGAAAGCTACGGCACAGCTGGAAAACCGGGCCGCATCCCGCCACCAGCAGGCGTTTCATGTGGTATTCCGTGCTGGTCATCAGATAAAGGTTCATGCCCTGAGAGTGGCCAGGGCCGACGAAACGCGTTTCGAACGGGAACAGATGAATGTCCGTTACCGTCGCCTGGCTCATGCAGGGCGTCTCAACCTCCAGCACTCCACGATCGGCAAAGAAACGACGGATCTCCGTCATAATTGCCGCACGTTTTAACAGGTTAGGAATGGACGCGCTCGGCTGCCAGGTTGCCGTTTCGCTCATGGTACTTTCTCCGATTTAAGACAAGGGCACGAAGTCTACTCGTAACACGCCAGTGAAACAAATTTTGTGCGGGAATAATGCGCTCCGCCGGAAAAGTAAAAAAAGTGAAGCCAAGTGGTTTAGTAATTAAATTAATCAGAATCAATGATAAATCGACCCGTTGATGCGCTAAAAAAATCGAACACGTCAAATTTCCCTCACATCCGTAAGACTATACTGTTGTACCTATAAAGGAGCAGTGGAAACGCGTTCGCAACCCGCATCAATCAGGAGTTCAATCTGATGGTGTACGGGGACGAAATAACAACAATCTGGAGGAATGTCGTGCAAACCTTTCAAGCCGATCTTGCCATTGTAGGCGCCGGTGGCGCGGGATTACGTGCTGCAATAGCTGCCGCGCAGGCGAATCCTAACGCTAAAATCGCACTGATCTCAAAAGTGTACCCGATGCGCAGCCACACCGTTGCTGCCGAAGGGGGTTCAGCCGCTGTCGCCCAGGATCATGACAGCTTTGACTACCATTTCCACGATACGGTAGCGGGCGGAGACTGGCTGTGTGAACAGGATGTCGTGGATTACTTTGTCCACCATTGTCCAACTGAAATGACGCAACTTGAGCAATGGGGTTGCCCGTGGAGCCGCCGCCCGGATGGCAGCGTCAACGTACGTCGTTTCGGCGGTATGAAAATTGAGCGTACCTGGTTTGCCGCGGATAAAACCGGCTTCCATATGCTGCATACCCTGTTCCAGACCTCTTTGCAGTTCCCACAAATCCAACGCTTTGATGAACACTTCGTCCTGGATATCCTGGTCGATGACGGTCATGCCCGTGGCCTCGTGGCCATGAACATGATGGAAGGCACGCTTGTGCAGATCCGCGCCAACGCGGTGGTGATGGCTACCGGCGGCGCAGGCCGCGTGTATCGCTACAACACCAACGGCGGCATCGTGACCGGCGACGGTATGGGCATGGCGCTGGGCCACGGCGTACCGCTGCGTGATATGGAATTCGTTCAGTATCACCCGACCGGTCTGCCGGGTTCCGGTATCCTGATGACCGAAGGCTGCCGTGGTGAAGGCGGTATTCTGGTCAACAAAAATGGCTACCGCTATTTGCAGGATTACGGCATGGGCCCGGAAACGCCGCTTGGCGAGCCGAAAAACAAATACATGGAACTGGGGCCGCGCGACAAAGTGTCTCAGGCGTTCTGGCACGAATGGCGCAAAGGCAACACCATTTCCACGCCGCGTGGCGATGTGGTTTACCTCGACCTGCGCCATCTGGGCGAGAAAAAACTGCTCGAACGTTTACCGTTCATCTGCGAACTGGCGAAAGCCTACGTGGGTGTCGATCCGGTTAAAGAGCCGATTCCGGTTCGTCCAACCGCGCACTACACCATGGGCGGCATCGAAACCGATCAGAATTGCGAAACCCGCATTAAAGGTCTGTTTGCCGTTGGCGAGTGCTCCTCTGTGGGTCTGCACGGCGCTAACCGTCTGGGTTCTAACTCTCTGGCGGAACTGGTGGTCTTTGGCCGTCTGGCGGGCGAACAAGCAATGGAACGCGCCTCAACCGCAGGCACGGCTAACGACGCCGCGCTTGACGCGCAGGTTGCAGGCGTTGAACAACGTCTGAAAGACCTCGTTAACCAGGAAGGCAACGAGAACTGGGCGAAAATCCGCGATGAAATGGGCCTATCGATGGAAGAAGGTTGCGGTATCTACCGTACGCCGGAACTCATGCAGAAAACCGTGGATAAGCTGGCGGAGTTGCAGGAACGCTTCAAGCGTGTTCGTATCACCGATACCTCCAGCGTATTCAACACCGACCTGCTGTACACCATCGAGCTGGGTCATGGTCTGAACGTAGCGGAATGTATGGCGCACTCTGCGCTGGCACGTAAAGAATCACGCGGCGCTCACCAACGTCTGGACGAAGGCTGCACCGAACGTGACGACGTCAACTTCCTCAAACATACCCTCGCCTTCCGCGATGCTGATGGCACAACTCGCCTGGAATACAGCGACGTGAAAATCACCACTCTGCCACCGGCAAAACGTGTGTATGGCGCTGAAGCGGAAGCCGCCGATAAGAAGGAGAAGGCGTAATGTCTGAGATGAAAAACCTGAAAATTGAGGTGGTGCGCTATAACCCGGAAACCGACACCGCGCCGCACAGTGCTTTCTACGAAGTGCCTTACGATGAAGCGACGTCGTTGCTGGATGCGTTAGGCTACATCAAAGATAACCTGGCGCCAGACCTGAGCTACCGCTGGTCCTGCCGTATGGCGATCTGCGGTTCTTGCGGCATGATGGTTAACAACGTGCCAAAACTGGCGTGCAAAACCTTCCTGCGTGATTACACCAAGGGTATGAAGGTTGAAGCCCTGGGGAACTTCCCGATCGAACGCGATCTGGTCGTCGATATGACGCACTTTATCGAGAGCCTGGAAGCGATCAAGCCGTACATCATCGGCAACCCGCGTACGCCGGATCAGGGGCCAAATACCCAGACCCCGGCGCAGATGGCGAAGTATCACCAGTTCTCCGGTTGCATCAACTGTGGTCTGTGCTACGCCGCGTGCCCGCAATTCGGCCTGAACCCTGAGTTCATCGGCCCGGCTGCGATCACGCTGGCGCATCGTTATAACGAAGACAGCCGCGACCACGGTAAGAAGGAGCGTATGGCGCAGTTAAACGGTCAGAACGGCGTATGGACCTGTACCTTCGTGGGCTACTGCTCCGAAGTCTGTCCGAAACACGTCGATCCGGCTGCGGCCATTCAGCAGGGTAAAGTGGAAAGTTCGAAAGACTTTCTTATCGCCACCCTGAAACCACGCTAAGGAGTGCAACATGACGACTAAACGCAAAGCCTATGTGCGGCCAATGACGTCCACCTGGTGGAAAAAACTGCCGTTTTATCGCTTTTACATGCTGCGCGAAGGCACGGCGGTTCCGGCAGTCTGGTTCAGCATTGAACTGATTTTCGGCCTGTTTGCCCTCAAACATGGCGCGGAATCCTGGATGGGCTTCGTTGGCTTCCTGCAAAACCCGGTAGTGGTGATCTTAAACCTGATCGCCCTGGCGGCAGCCTTGCTGCACACCAAAACCTGGTTCGAGCTGGCGCCAAAAGCCGCCAACATCATTGTTAAAGACGAAAAAATGGGGCCAGAGCCGATCATTAAAGGTCTCTGGGTTGTTACTGCGGTTGTCACCGTAGTCATACTGTATGTTGCCCTGTACTGGTAAGGAGTCCGGGATGATTAATCCAAATCCAAAACGCTCTGACGAACCCGTATTCTGGGGCCTGTTCGGTGCAGGTGGTATGTGGGGCGCGATTATTGCGCCGGTAATGGTTCTGTTGGTGGGTATTCTGCTGCCGCTGGGACTTTTCCCGGGCGATGCGCTGAGCTATGAACGCGTACTGGCGTTCGCCCAGAGCTTCATTGGCCGCGCGTTCCTGTTCCTGATGATCGTCCTGCCGCTGTGGTGTGGTTTACACCGTATGCACCATGCGATGCATGACCTGAAAATCCATGTGCCAAGCGGCAAATGGGTATTCTACGGTCTGGCGGCGATTCTGACCGTTGTCACGGCAATCGGCATCCTCACAATCTAAGCCATACGCCCTCTTATCTGCGCGATAAGAGGGCGCTTTTTTATTTCCCCTTCCCCCTTATTTTTCCCGCCAGGTTCTACACTTAGAAAAAACCGCTAAGGAAAATCCCATGCGCCTGCTGCCTGTCGTTGCCGCCGTTACCGCTGCGTTTCTGGTCGTCGCGTGTAGCACGCCTGTCCCGCCCAGGGGCGTTACCGTTGTCACTGACTTTGATGCCAGACGCTACATGGGCACCTGGTATGAAATCGCGCGTTTCGATCACCGCTTCGAAAGTGGTCTTGAAAAAGTGACGACAACCTACAGTCTGCGGGACGACGGTGGCCTGAACGTCCTCAACAAAGGCTACAACCCGGACAGGGGCATGTGGCAGAAAACAGAAGGGAAAGCCTGGTTTACGGGCGACCCCAGCCGCGCCGCGCTGAAGGTATCGTTCTTCGGCCCCTTCTACGGCGGGTATAACGTCATTGCGATCGACAGAGAGTACCGCCATGCGCTGGTGTGCGGCCCGGATCGCGACTACCTGTGGATACTCTCACGCACGCCGACGCTCTCCGAAGAGATGAAGCAGCAGATGCTGGCCGTCGCGACCCGGGAAGGGTTTGATGTCAGTAAATTAATCTGGGTAAAACAACCCGGCGCTTAACGCTTTTCCCGGAGGATTAGTGAGCGCTGAGCTTCAGCCCAATAATCCCCGCTACGATCAGCGCAAGGCTCGCCAGACGCGCAGGACTGGCGGATTCGCCAAGCAGCAAAATACCGGTGATGGCAGCCCCTACCGCGCCGATCCCCGTCCAGACCGCATAGGCAGTACCGACAGGCAGGGTTTTCATCGCCCATGACAACAGCGCCATACTGACAATCATCGCCGCAATAGTAATGACGCTGGGCGTCAGGCGACTGAATCCGTGGGTATATTTCAGGCCGACCGCCCAAACGACTTCAAGCAGACCCGCAATGAACAAAATTATCCAGGACATATCTGGCTCCAGAAAAATGGGGCCGTCCCCGGTGAAAGATACATTTGCAGGTCGTCCTGCAAAGCAGAGGTGTGAGAAAGCATTTTTGCCTGCGAAAAAATCAAATTCAACCCTTTTATTTTCCGCCGTTGCAAAAGCATGAATTGGGCGCAATTCGCAGCGCAGTTCACGCATTCGACGCTCATCGGACTTCTCTATGATGAGACGCTTTCTGAGGTCAGGAAGCCATCGCCTACTTCTGGATGCGGAAAGTTTATGTTAAAAATTTTAGTGATTGACCGCTGCCATTTCACCCGCACGGGGATAGAGGCCTGGCTTAATCATTCTGGCTTATTTGATTCTTCTTTCCTGGTATCAGGGTTGAATAACCTGCTACTGGCGAAAGAGCATATTTCCCAGTGGAAACCTCATCTGGTTATCGCTGACTTATATAGTTTTTTCAACTACAGCCACTCTTTTAAGCCAGCAGCGCCGCTCCTGATGGCCTGCGGAGCCACGCCTTTAATTTTGCTGCAATCAGGCGGCGGACAGTACCAGGCCGATAGCGACCCGCTGTATCAGGTTCATGCCGTAGTGTCGAAACAGGCCACGCTGCATGAGCTATCGCGGAATATTCAGGACGTGCTGCTTGCCCAGTCCGTTACTGACACGCCAAAAACCGCCACGCCGCTGCTTACGCCGCAGGAGGAAAAGGTGCTGACAATGTGGATGGAAGGTGCGGGAAACAACGCAATCGCGGCTGCGCTCGGTATTCACGGCAAAACGGTCTACACCTACAAACGCAATATCCGCATGAAATTGCATATGGATAATCGCTACTCGCCGTTTTTATCCTTACCGGAGCAAATCAATTAACGGTACGACGCCACGCCGTACCGTTCACATTTATTGCTGGGCTCTGGTCGCGGCGCCTGAAATGGCGCTGCCGCCTTCAGAGATATCCTGCCCAACGCCGCGTGTTGTATTACACGCAGTTAGCACGGAAGAAAGCACCAAAACAGAAAAGATCGCTGCAATTGTTTTCTTAACCATAACGTCTTCCTTTTCTAGCCAATGTTGTTTGTGTATAGCCACTTAAGCATAGACAAGATCCCGCAATGTGACGGGCGTTCGACGATTTTTTAAGACACCTGGAAGTAATTAGCTGGCAGCGTGAGAGATAGAATTGCCGAGATGTTTGATGTCTTCACCAAAGCCACGCGCGGTATTACACCCCGTCAGCAACGCGCCGGTGAAAAGGATGAGTGCTACAAGACTGATAAGACGTTTCATCATTCCTGCCCTGGAAAAGGTATGGCGCAGCTCAATGCCGCACCATAAATTCAACTTAGCAAATTGCTGACAAACTCCACGTCTGTTTTACCGGATGGCGTTAATACCCATGCGTCACGCAGTCGCCGTAGGCCCGATAAACTTGCGCCATCGGGCATTTCAGACGTTGTCATCAATCTTAATATCAGCGTCTTATTTAACGCGGGATACGTATTCGCCAGAGCGGGTATCCACTTTGATCACTTCGCCGATCTGAACGAACAGCGGAACTTTAACCACAGCGCCAGTAGACAGCGTAGCCGGTTTGCCGCCAGTACCTGCGGTATCGCCTTTCAGGCCTGGATCGGTATCTACAATTTCCAGCTCAACAAAGTTCGGCGGGGTCACGGTGATCGGCTGGCCGTTCCACAGGGTCACGATGCACTCAGCCTGATCCAGCAGCCATTTCGCGCTGTCGCCGATAGCTTTAGCATCAGCAGACAGCTGTTCGAAGGTTTCGTTGTTCATGAAGTGCCAGAACTCACCGTCGTTGTACAGGTAAGTCAGGTTCATATCGACAACATCAGCACCTTCAGCAGAGTCGGTGGATTTGAAGGTTTTCTCTACACG
>OKVZ01000389.1_pt1 | contig 14514 bp, 10 predicted proteins | sample 1606851 | NCBI WGS metagenome assembly OKVZ01 (sample SAMN03281010, study PRJEB24777) | human gut metagenome | isolation source: fecal sample PR157 from 1 month old male Malay infant, caesarean delivered... | reverse complement strand
GCCTTATCCACCTGCGCAACACCTTCTGGGGGCGTCTGCTGCTGGCGCCGATGATGGATATTATTCACACCCTGAACAGCGCGCTGCGGGCTTTCCGCGAGGGCGACCGCCGCGCTATCGCCATGTGGAGTCTGCATCTGTTGCTGCTGACGGGCCTGCTGACCTGGATGGCGGCGCAGGGTTTTTCTCCGCTGTGGTTTGTGCTGGCGGTGAGCTACCCGGCGCTGGCCCTGACCAAAGTACGCTCTTTTCTCGAACACCGCGCCGCGGATGACCCGCTGGCCCGCTCGGTGATCAACGAGGCCGGGCTCCCCTGGCGGGTGCTGTTCCTCAATCTCAACTACCATGCGGTGCATCATGATCTGCCAGGGGTCCCCTGGTACGCTTTACGTCAACTGTATCTGCATCGCCAGGCGGCGTATCTGCAGCGTAATCAGGGGTTCCTGGTGCGCGGGTACGGCGAGTGGCGACGCCATTTTAGCCGCCGGGCGGTGGCGGTGAACGCCCATCCGGGCTTTGGCGAGCAGGCGCAGGCGGGAGGAGAATATGGCTGAACGCATGACTTTTCCGATGTATGCCATCCACCGTCAACAGACCCAGGCCCTGTGGCAGGCGGTGCAGTCGCTGCTGGACGAACGCGGCGTGATGGTGGCGGGGGACCCTCCGGCGGCTGACCCCGGGGATCTGCTGGCTCACTGGCGCCAGCCGACGCTGTTGCTGAGCCAGACCTGTGGCTACCCGCTGGTGACCCAATTGCCGGAGGTGCAGACGGTGGGCTGCTTCCACTACGCTGCGCCCGGTTGCGAAGGGCGCCGCTATCGCAGCCTGCTGGTGGTCCGCGAAGCGGATAGTCACCGGATGCTGGGGGACTTTTTTGGCCGTCGGGCGGTGTGCAATGCCGAGCACTCGCAGTCCGGCTACAACGTACTGCGTAAAATGGTCGCGCCGCTCTCCCGGGAGGGGCGTTTTTTTTCAGCGGTGATGTTCAGCGGCAGCCATCGGCAATCGCTGCGCGAGCTGCAGCAGGAAAACGCCGATATCGCCGCCATCGACTGCGTGACCTACGCTCTGCTGCAGCGACATCAGCCGCAGGCCCTGGCAGGACTGGTGGCGATCGGCTGGAGCCCGGCCGCGCCAGGGCTGCCGCTGATCACCGCCGGCGCCACCCCGGCGGCAACGCTGAATAGCCTGCGCGAGGCGCTCCAGCAGCTGGTAAGCGATGATCGCTATCGTTCCCTGTGCGACGCCTTGCTGATCTGCGGCTATAGCGATATGTCGCGGGAGGCCTATGCGCCGCTGCTGGCGTGGCGGGATGAGGCCGCGGCGCTGGGGGTCAGCCAGCTATAGGCGAAATGCCCGGGCCAGCGATCTGCGCCGGGGCGGGCTATAGCGGCTGGTCCCCCGGCTGGGCGCTGAGATCCATTCGCAGATAGGAAGAGAGCAGGTCGACAGCCAGCTGGTCGCTCATCAGCTGCTCGTTAAGCTGCTGGCGCAGCCGCGGGATCATCTCTTCACGATAGGCCGGGTCGTTGTTTTATGGATTTGTGATCGGCAACACAAATGACTCTCCAATGGCCGTCGTAAAAGATAAATTACCAGGGTTGATTTTAATCAAAGTATGACCAACTGCGCTATGGTGGGAAAAAGATCGCTGCCTATCGCGACCCAAAAGAAAAATTGTGAATTTAATGTTTCTTTGGTGTAAATAATGACCGTGCATTTTCCCCAACCGCCGGGGATAAAATGTGATGCCCGACCGGCTTGTCGTTAAATAATGGCGTTTATTACGTCTGCTTTTTATTCTTTACAGCATTAATTTAATTTTCGGCTTTCTTCTCACCCTGATAGCGCGGGTCGAATAGCGTACAAAAGACGTATTTTTTATCGCCATTTCGCCGTCGATGTTATCGCCATCAATTATTTTTATCCCCGCATTCGGCCACGGCAAAAGGCGCGCAAATAGCGTTCATGATGCTTGTAATGTATTGATTTTAATTTGCTTATTCTGGCTCGTGGATCCTGCTTATCCGCCGCGGCGGAGCCTTTGTGAGAGCTCTCACATAACCCGGCAATTGCGATTTGTTACACTTTCCGCCGTCAACAAAGGAATGAAAGTGAGACGCGATGAATACTTTTTCTCTGCCTAAAACACAGCATCTGGTAGTTTTCCAGGAAGTGATCCGCAGCGGGTCAATCGGGGCCGGAGCAAAAGCGTTAGGACTCACTCAGCCGGCGGTCAGTAAAATTATTGGCGACATGGAGAGTTATTTTGGCAGCGAATTAATCGTTCGGCGAAATACCGGCGTCTCGCTCACCGAGGCCGGGCAGGTATTTCTCAACTGGTCAGAAGCGATCACCCGCGAAATGAAAAATATGGTCAATGAAATGAATGCTCTGACCAACAGCGCGGTGGTGGATGTCTCCTTTGGTTTCCCTTCGCTGGTTGGGTTTACCTTTATGTCGGAGATGGTGCATCAGTTTAAAATGACTTTCCCCAAGGCGCGGGTCTCGATGTATGAGGCGCAGCTCTCCGCCTTTTTGCCGGCAATCCGCGACGGGCGCCTCGACTTCGCCATCGGGACGCTGAGCGATGAGATGAAACTGCAGGACCTGCACGTCGAGCCGCTGTTTGAGTCTGAGTTTGTGCTGGTGGCGAACCGGGCGCGGATCGGCAACGGCACCGTCCGCCTGGCCTCGCTCCAGCACGAGCAGTGGGTGCTGCCGGAGACCAATATGGGCTACTACAGCGAACTGCTGACCACCCTGCAGCGCAGCGGTATCCGCCGTGAAAATATCGTTAATACCGATTCGGTGGTGACGATCTATAACCTGGTGCTCAATGCCGATTTTCTGACGGTGATCCCCTGCGACATGACCACGCCGTTTGGCTCGAGCCAGTTTGTCACCATCCCCATTAAAGAGGCCTTGCCGGTGGCGCGCTATGCGGCGGTATGGTCGAAAAATTACCGGTTAAAAACCGCCGCGGCGTCGCTGGTGGAGATGGCGAAACACTATTCCTCGGGGCAGGGCAACCGCCACTGGCAGCCATTACAAATTATTGCGTAACTGAAAGTCGTTAAATAATCCAACACACGTCCTCGCTGTTATCAGCAGGATGACGCCCGGTCATTGACTTTATATTAAGATACAGAGGCCATAATGCATATTACCTACGATCTTCCGGTATCTATTGACGATATTCTCGAAGCGAAACAACGCCTCGCGGGAAAAATATATAAAACAGGCATGCCCCGTTCGAATTATTTTAGCGAGCGCTGCCAGGGCGAAATATTTCTTAAATTCGAAAATATGCAGCGCACGGGTTCATTTAAAATTCGCGGCGCCTTTAATAAACTGTGCGGTTTAACCGCGGCGGAAAAACGCAAAGGGGTGGTGGCCTGCTCAGCGGGCAACCACGCCCAGGGCGTCTCGCTCTCCTGCGCCATGCTCGGCATCGACGGGAAAGTGGTGATGCCGAAAGGGGCGCCGAAATCGAAAGTTGCCGCCACCTGTGATTATTCGGCGGAAGTGGTGCTACATGGCGATAATTTTAACGATACCCTCGCCAAAGCCAGCGATATTGTTGAACTTGAGGGCCGCATTTTTATTCCCCCCTATGACGACCCGCAGGTTATCGCCGGGCAGGGGACGATTGGACTCGAAATATTAGAAGATCTGTATGACGTGGATAATGTCATCGTGCCCATTGGCGGCGGCGGCTTAATTGCCGGTATCGCGATCGCGATTAAATCCATTAACCCGACAATCCGCATTATCGGCGTGCAGTCGGAGAATGTTCACGGCATGGCCGCCTCCTGGTATGCCGGGGAAATCACCAGCCATCGCCACGCCGGCACCTTAGCCGATGGTTGCGACGTCGCCCGCCCGGGGAAACTGACCTATGAAATCGCCCGCCAGCTGGTGGATGACATCGTCCTGGTGAGTGAGGATGACATTCGCCAGAGCATGGTCGCCTTAATTCAGCGCAATAAAGTGATCACCGAAGGGGCCGGGGCGTTGGCCTGCGCCGCGTTATTAAGCGGCAAACTCGACAGCTATATCCAGAACCGCAAAACGGTCAGTCTGATTTCTGGGGGCAATATCGATCTCTCCCGGGTATCGCAAATTACCGGTTTTGTTGACGCTTAATTCAATACATAAGTGAGGACAGGATATGAGTACGACTGAGAGCATTGCATCCAGCCAGACAAGCCTTTCGTCCTGGCGTAAATCTGACACCACCTGGACCCTGGGCCTGTTTGGCACCGCTATCGGCGCCGGGGTGCTGTTTTTCCCGATCCGCGCCGGCTTCGGCGGGCTGATCCCGATCCTGGTGATGCTGGTGCTGGCCTATCCCATCGCCTTTTATTGCCATCGGGCGCTGGCCCGGCTATGCCTGTCGGGGGCTAACCCCTCCGGCAATATCACCGAAACGGTGGAAGAGCATTTTGGCAAAACCGGCGGGGTGGTGATCACCTTTCTGTACTTCTTCGCCATCTGCCCACTGCTGTGGATTTATGGCGTCACGATCACCAATACCTTTATGACTTTCTGGGAGAACCAGCTGCAGATGCCGGCTCTCAACCGCGGGGTGGTGGCGCTGCTCCTGCTGCTGCTGATGGCGTTTGTCATCTGGTTTGGTAAAGACCTGATGGTCAAGGTGATGAGCTATCTGGTGTGGCCGTTTATCGCCAGCCTGGTGGTGATCTCCCTGTCCCTGATCCCCTACTGGAATAGCGCAGTGATTGACCAGGTCAACCTCAGCGATATCGCCTTAACCGGTCACGACGGCATTCTGGTGACGGTATGGCTGGGCATCTCCATCATGGTGTTCTCCTTCAACTTCTCGCCTATCGTCTCCTCGTTTGTGGTCTCCAAACGCGAAGAGTATGAAGCGCAGTTTGGCCGCGAGTATACCGAACGCAAATGCTCACAGATCATCTCCCGGGCCAGCATGCTGATGGTGGCCGTGGTGATGTTCTTCGCCTTCAGCTGCCTGTTTACCCTCTCACCGCAGAACATGGCGGACGCCAAGGCGCAGAATATCCCGGTGCTCTCCTATCTGGCGAACCACTTTGCCTCGATGTCGGGCACCAAATCCACCTTTGCCACCCTGCTGGAGTATGGCGCGTCGATCATCGCCCTGGTGGCCATCTTCAAATCGTTTTTCGGCCACTATCTCGGCACGCTCGAAGGGCTGAACGGTCTGATCCTGCGCTTTGGCTATAAAGGGGATAAAACCCGGGTCTCCAGCGGCAAGCTCAATACCCTGAGCATGGTGTTCATCATGGGATCGACCTGGGTGGTGGCGTATGCCAACCCCAATATCCTCGACCTGATTGAGGCCATGGGCGCGCCGATTATCGCCTCGCTGCTGTGCCTGCTGCCGATGTACGCCATTCGTAAAGCGCCTTCGCTGGCCAAATACCGTGGCCGTCTCGATAACCTCTTTGTGACCGCTATCGGTCTGCTGACCATCCTCAACATCGTTTACAAACTGTTCTAATCCGGCTCAGGCCACGCGGAGTACAACATGACTGAATTTCCGGTAGTACTGGTGATTAACTGCGGCTCGTCGTCAATCAAATTTTCCGTCCTGGACGCCGCCAGCTGCGACTGCCTGCTCAACGGCGTGGCCGAGGGCATCAACGCGGAACGGGCGTTTCTCTCGCTCAACGGCGGCGAGCCGGTGGCGCTGGCGCAGCGCGGCTACGAAGGCGCCCTGCAGGCGATTGCCGGGGCATTAGCCCAACGCGACCTCATCGACAGCGTGGCCCTGATTGGCCACCGCGTCGCCCACGGCGGCGACCTGTTCACCGAGTCGGTCATTATTAGCGAGGAGGTTATCAATAACATTCGCCAGGTATCGTCCCTGGCCCCGCTGCATAACTACGCCAGTCTCAGCGGCATCGCCTCGGCGCAGCGGCTGTTCCCGGAGGTGATGCAGGTGGCGGTCTTTGATACCAGCTTTCACCAGACCCTGGCCCCGGAAGCTTTTCTCTATGGTCTGCCGTGGGAGTATTACCAGAATCTCGGGGTACGCCGCTACGGTTTCCACGGCACCTCGCACCGCTATGTGTCCCAGCGCGCCCTGGCGCGGCTCGGGTTGCCGGAGCAGGAGAGCGGCCTGGTGATCGCCCACCTGGGCAATGGCGCCTCGATCTGCGCGGTGCGTAACGGCCGCAGCGTGGACACCTCGATGGGGATGACGCCGCTGGAGGGGCTGATGATGGGCACCCGCAGCGGTGATGTCGACTTCGGCGCCATGGCGTGGATTGCCGGGGAAACCCGGCAGACCCTCAGCGACCTGGAGCGGGTAGCCAACACCGCCTCCGGCCTGCTGGGGATCTCCGGTCTTTCCTCCGACCTGCGGGTGCTGGAGCAGGCGTGGCATGAGGGCCATGCCCGCGCCCGCCTGGCGATTAAAACCTTTGTCCATCGTATCGCCCGCCATATTGCCGGCCACGCCGCGGCGCTGCAGCGTCTCGACGGCATTATTTTCACCGGCGGGATTGGCGAGAACTCGGTGCTGATCCGTCGGCTGGTGAGCGAACGGCTGACGGTCTTTGGCCTTGCGATGGACGCCGCCCGCAATCAGCAGCCCAATTCGGCCGGCGAGCGCCTGATCTCCGCCGACGGCAGCCGGGTGCGCTGCGCGGTTATTCCTACCAATGAAGAGCGCATGATTGCCCTCGATGCGATCCGCTTAGGCCGGATCCACACCGCGGCGGCGCTGGCCTGACTTTTTATTCTGTAGAGAGACGATGTTCATGAAAGTAGATATCGATACCCAGGATGTACGATACGCCGACGCCTGGCAGGGCTTTCGCGGTACGGCGTGGCAAACGCAGATCGACGTTCGCGACTTTATTCAGCATAACTACACCCCTTACGAGGGCGATGAGTCTTTCCTCGCTAACGCGACGCCAGCGACCACCGCCCTCTGGGAGCAGGTGATGGCCGGGATCCGCGTCGAGAACGCCACCCATGCGCCGGTGGATTTCGACACCAATGTCGCCACCTCCATCACCGCCCACGCGGCGGGCTATATCAACCAGCCGCTGGAAAAGATCGTCGGCCTGCAAACGGACCAGCCGCTGAAGCGCGCCCTGCATCCTTTTGGCGGCATCAAGATGATCAAAAGCGCCTTCGAGGCCTATGGTCGCGAAATGGATCCTGACTTTGAGTATCAGTTTACGGCGCTGCGTAAGACCCACAATCAGGGCGTTTTTGACGTCTATTCCCCGGATATGCTGCGCTGCCGTAAATCCGGGGTGCTGACCGGGCTACCGGACGGCTATGGCCGCGGACGGATCATCGGCGATTACCGCCGCGTGGCGCTGTACGGCATTCGCTACCTGGTCCGCGAACGTGAGCTGCAGTTTGCCGACCTGCAGCCGGCCCTTGAGCGCGGCGAGGCGCTGGAGGCCACCCTTCGCCTGCGCGAAGAGCTGGCCGAACAGCGGCGCGCGCTGCTGCAGATGCAGGAGATGGCGGCCCGCTACGGCTGCGATATCTCTCACCCGGCGCGCACTGCCCGGGAGGCGGTGCAGTGGCTCTACTTCGCTTACCTGGCGGCAGTGACATCGCAAAACGGCGGCGCGATGTCGCTGGGGCGCACGGCCACCTTCCTCGACATCTATATCGAACGCGATCTGCGCGCCGGTTTATTGAATGAGGAGCAGGCCCAGGAGCTCATTGATCACTTCATCATGAAGATCCGCATGGTGCGTTTCCTGCGCACCCCGGAATTTGATTCGCTGTTCTCCGGGGATCCCATCTGGGCGACGGAGGTGCTGGGCGGCATGGGGCTGGATGGTCGCACCCTGGTCAGCAAAACCACCTTCCGCTATCTGCATACTCTGCACACCATGGGCCCGGCGCCGGAGCCGAACCTGACCGTGCTCTGGTCGCAAGCGCTGCCGGCGGCGTTTAAAAAATATGCCGCCCGGGTCTCTATCGCCACCTCGTCGCTGCAGTATGAGAACGACGATCTGATGCGCAGCGATTTTCACAGCGACGACTACGCCATTGCCTGCTGCGTCAGCCCGATGGTGATCGGCAAGCAGATGCAGTTCTTCGGCGCCCGCGCCAATCTCGCCAAAACGCTGCTCTACGCGATTAACGGCGGGGTGGATGAGAAACTGAAGATCCAGGTGGGGCCGAAAACCGACCCTCTGCGTGATGAGGTGCTGGACTACGGCACCGTGATGGCCAGCCTCGACCACTTTATGGACTGGCTGGCGGTGCAGTACATCAGCGCGCTGAACATCATCCATTGCATGCATGATAAGTACAGCTACGAGGCGGCGCTGATGGCCCTGCACGACCGCGACGTCTACCGCACGATGGCCTGCGGCATCGCCGGCCTGTCGGTGGCAGCGGATTCGTTGTCGGCGATAAAGTACGCCCGGGTGAAGCCGGTGCGCGATCACCACGGGCTGGCGGTGGACTTTGTCATTGAAGGCGACTATCCGCAGTACGGCAACAACGACGATCGGGTTGATGCCATCGCCTGCGACCTGGTGGAGCGCTTTATGCGCAAAATTCAGGCGCTCCCCACCTGGCGTCAGGCGGTGCCGACCCAGTCGATCCTGACCATCACCTCCAACGTGGTATACGGCCAGAAAACCGGCAACACCCCGGACGGACGTCGGGCGGGGACGCCGTTCGCTCCGGGGGCCAATCCGATGCATGGTCGCGACCGGAAAGGGGCGGTGGCGTCGCTGACCTCGGTGGCGAAACTGCCGTTTACCTACGCCAAAGATGGCATCTCGTATACCTTCTCCATCGTGCCGGCGGCGCTCGGCAAAGCCCCGTCAGCGCAGGAAAACAACCTGGTGGGCCTGTTGGACGGCTACTTCCACCACGAGGAGACGGTGGAGGGGGGACAGCATCTCAACGTCAATGTGCTGAACCGGGAAAAGCTGCTCGATGCGATAGAACACCCGGAGCAGTATCCGAATCTGACGATCCGCGTCTCCGGCTATGCGGTCCGCTTTAACGCGCTGACCCGCGAACAGCAGCAGGATGTGATCTCCCGAACGTTCACCAGTCAACTCTGAGCGGCCACCGGGTCACAGGAGAGCCTTTAACGGGCTCTCCTGTTATCATCTTCACATTACCGCAACAAAATAATCACCACTGTTGATCATATTCGCATTTTTGCACCACGCTGGCGCGCAGCGACCGCTAACTGCATCTATGTTTAGCTCACGGGCCGGTACGGATACCGCGTTGTCCGGCTCGCCACGTGATGGCAACCGATCTCCTGACCTGAAAGGGAATGCGCCCTTGCCGGATGCGGCACGGGTTGCCGTCGCGTGCGTACCGACCGGGGCGACTGTTCTCCGGTGTTCCACTCCTTCCTGGCGGGATTTTTGCTTCTTCCACCCTGGCCGTCCTGGCGCTGCGCCAACGTCGGCACCACACGGTAAGTGATATTTTCTGCGTCATTCCATGACGCCAGGCTTTACATCGCTGAGGAATATCCGAATGTCTTTGAAACTGAAAACAATGACGCTTCATGTTGTGATAGCAGGTTGTATGAGCATGGCCTTTTACGCCCAGGCAGACGTGAAGATCGGCGTCGCCGGGCCCTTTACCGGCCCCAACGCCACCTACGGCGCCCAGTACTGGAAGGGGGCCTCGCAGGCGGTGGCCGATATCAATGCCGCCGGCGGCATCAAAGGCGAAAAGATTGTGCTGGTGCAGGGGGATGACGCGTGCGAACCGAAGCAGGCGGTGGCGGTGGCCAACCGGCTGGTGGATGAAGCGAAAGTCTCCGCCGTGGTGGGGCACTTTTGCTCTTCCTCAACGATGCCGGCCTCCGAGGTATATGACGAAGCCGGGATCCTGACCATTACCCCCGGCTCGACCAACCCGCAGATCACCGAGCGCGGCATGAAAGATCTCTTCCGCATGTGTGGTCGTGACGATCAGCAGGGGGCGATCGCCGCCAACTATATGCTGGACGTGCTGAAGGCGAAGAAAATCGCCGTCATCCACGATAAAGACACCTATGGTCAGGGGCTGGCCGATGCCACCCGCGCGGCGCTGGCGAAGCGGGGTACCAAAGAAGTGTTGTACGAAGGCCTTTCCCGCGGTGAAAAAGACTTTAACGCCCTGGTGACCAAGATCGGCGCCCTCAAGCCGGACGTGGTCTACTTTGGCGGCTGCCATCCGGAAGCGGGCCCGCTGGTGCGCCAGATGCGCGAGCAGGGCGTGCAGGCCAAATTCTTCTCCGGCGACTGTATCGTCACCGAGGAGCTGGTCACGGCCGCCGGTGGGCCGCAGTTCACCAACGGCGTGCTGATGACCTTTGGTCAGGATCCGCGCACCCTCCCGGACGGCAAAGCGGTGATCGAGAAGTTCCGCGCCAGCGGCTTTGAGCCGGAAGGTTATACCCTCTACGCCTACGCCTCCATTCAGGCTATCGCCGCGGCCTGGAACGCCGTCGGTACCGATAACGCCAAAGCCAGCGACTGGCTGAAGAGCCACGACGTCGAGACGGTGATGGGCAAGAAAGCCTGGGATGGCAAAGGCGACCTCAAGGTGTCCGACTACGTGGTCTATCAGTGGGACGACAAGGGCAAATATCACCAGCTCTGATCGGCCACGACCTGAGGACGCTCTGTCCTTTTGACTTGCGAATTGTCACATGACGGCGGTTGACCGGGAACGGAACCCGGCGGCCGTCTGCCTGGCGGCTGGAGGGGCTATGACGGCGTTTTTTCTGCAACAACTGATCAATGGGCTGACGCTGGGCGCGGTGTACGGCTTAATCGCCATCGGCTACACCATGGTGTATGGGATCATCGGCATGATCAACTTCGCCCACGGCGAGGTGTATATGGTCTCCGCCTACCTGTGCGCCATCGGCCTGGCGCTGCTCTCTTTCTTCGGGATCCACTCCTTTCCGCTGCTGATTTTCGCCACCCTGGTGTTCACCATCGTGGTCACCGGCGTATACGGCTGGGCGATCGAGCGCATCGCCTACCGGCCGCTGCGCAACTCGACGCGGCTGGCGCCGCTGATCTCGGCTATCGGGATGTCGCTGATCCTGCAGAACTATGTCCAGCTGAGCCAGGGGCCGAACCAGCAGGGCAACCCGACGCTGCTTAGCGGCGCGTTGCGCATGACGGTGGGCGATGGGGTGGTGCAGATCACCTGGACCAAGGTGTTTATTCTCGTCGCGGCGCTGGTGGGGATGCTTATCCTGACCTGGATTATTCAGTATACCCGGCTGGGGCGCATCTGCCGCGCCACCCAGCAGGACCGGCGCATGGCGGCGATCCTTGGCATCAATACCGACCGGGTGATCTCCCTGGTGTTTGTCATCGGCGCGGCGATGGCCGGTCTGGCCGGCGTGCTGGTGACCATGAACTACGGCACCTTCGACTTCTATATCGGATTTATTATCGGCATCAAAGCCTTCACCGCCGCGGTGCTGGGCGGGATCGGCTCGCTGCCTGGCGCGATGCTGGGTGGTCTGCTTCTTGGGGTGGCCGAAGCCCAGTTCGCCGGGCTGGTGAATTCGGATTACAAAGATGTCTTTTCCTTTGCGCTGCTGGTGGCGATCCTGATTTTTCGCCCGCAGGGGCTGCTGGGACGTCCGCTGGTGGCCAAGGTCTAAGGAGGCTTTATGGGTGAAATTACGCGCCCGCCTGCGCGGGCTATCCAAAACGCGCTGATCGACAGCGTACTGGCCGGCCTTTGCGCGTTAATTGTCTTTGGCCCGATCGTCGGCGTGGTGCTCAAAGGGTATGGTTTTCCCCTCGCGCCTGCGCGGGTGGCGATTCTGGTGGCGGTGGTGATGGCCGGCAGGCTGGCGCTCAGTCTGCTGCTGCAGAGCCACAGGGGAAAAGCCTTTATTGCCCGCTTTGAGGGGGCGGATGACGGGGTGTACGTCCGGCCGCCGGGCTACCGCTCGCGGCTGCGCTGGATAATACCGCTGCTGGTGGGGCTGGCCATTGTCTTTCCGTTTCTCGCCACAAAATATCTGCTGACCGTGGCCATTCTTGGGCTGATCTACGTTCTGCTTGGCCTGGGGTTGAATATTGTGGTGGGCCTCGCGGGCCTGCTCGATCGGGGCTATGTGGCGTTTTACGCCAGCGGCGCCTACGGCCTGGCGCTGGGCTACCAGTACCTGGGACTCGGCTTCTGGGCGATGCTGCCGCTGGGGGCGGTGATGGCGGCCCTCGCCGGGGCGTTGCTGGGCTTTCCGGTGCTGCGTATGCATGGCGACTATCTGGCCATCGTCACCCTCGGCTTTGGCGAAATTATCCGCCTGGTGCTCAACAACTGGGTGAGCTTCACCGGTGGCCCTAACGGCGTACCGGTGCCATCCCCCACGCTGTTTGGCCTCGAGTTTACCCGCCGGGCGAAAGATGGCGGCATCCCCATCCATGAGTTTTTCCACGTCAGCTACAACCCCAACCTGAAATTCATCTTTCTCTACGCCGTGCTGTGTCTGGTGGTGATGCTGGTGCTGCTGGTGAAGCATCGCCTGACGCGGATGCCCATCGGCCGCGCCTGGGAGGCGCTGCGCGAGGATGAGATCGCCTGTCGGGCGATGGGGCTCAACCACGTGCTGGTGAAGCTCTCGGCGTTTATGCTCGGCGCGTCGACGGCCGGCATCGCCGGGGTGTTCTTCGCCAGCTATCAGGGGTTTGTTAACCCGACGTCGTTCACCTTTTTTGAGTCGGCGCTGATCCTGGCGATTGTGGTGCTCGGGGGAATGGGCTCCACCCTGGGAGTGGTACTGGCGGCGTTTGTTCTGACGGTCACCCCGGAGCTGCTGCGCGGTTTTGACGAATATCGGGTGCTGCTGTTCGGCGTGCTGATGGTGATGATGATGATCTGGCGGCCGCGCGGCCTGGTGCGCACCAGCCGCAGCGGGGTTGCGTTGCGAAAAGGAGTCGCGCCATGACCGACAGCATCTTACGCGTTGAGCATCTGATGATGCATTTCGGCGGCATCAAAGCGCTGAATGATGTCAATCTGGAGGTGGAGCGGGGGTCGATCACCGCCCTGATCGGCCCCAACGGCGCGGGCAAGACCACGGTGTTTAACTGCCTGACCGGTTTTTATCGGGCGACGGGGGGCAGTATCGTGCTGCGGGCGCGGGAAAAGGTCACCGATGTCATTCAGGTGCTGGGGCAGAAGCTTCACCCGGACGATTTTCTCCGCCCGGCGCAGCTGGGGAGGCGGATCTATTACAAGATGTTCGGTGGCACCCATCTGGTGAACCGCGCTGGCATGGCGCGCACCTTCCAGAATATACGTTTATTCCGCGAGATGTCGGTGATCGAGAACCTGCTGGTGGCCCAGCATACCCAGGTCAACCGCCATCTGCTGGCCGGGATCCTCAATACCCGTGGGTATCGGCAGGCGGAGAGTCAGGCGCTAGATCGCGCTTTTTACTGGCTGGAGGTGGTGGAGATGGTGGACTGCGCCAACCGTCTGGCGGGGACCCTCTCCTACGGACAGCAGCGGCGGCTGGAGATCGCCCGCGCCATGTGCACCCGTCCGGAGATGATCTGCCTGGACGAGCCGGCCGCCGGCCTCAACCCGGTGGAAACCCAGGCGCTGAGCCGGATTATTCGCTTTCTGCGCCAGCAGCACGGCATCACGGTGCTACTGATCGAGCATGATATGGGGATGGTGATGGAGATTTCGGATCATATCATCGTCCTCGATCACGGGGACGTCATCGCCCGCGGCGCGCCGCAGGCGATCCAGGCCAACGCCAGCGTGATTGCCGCCTATCTAGGCGCTGAGGAAGAGGAGACGCGCCGATGAGCCAGCCTTTGCTTGCCTTTAATGAGGTAGATGTCTTCTACGGGCCGATCCAGGCCCTGAAGCAGGTCTCCCTCACCGTCAACGAGGGGGAGACGGTGGCGCTGATCGGCGCCAACGGCGCCGGTAAATCAACGCTGCTGATGTCGGTCTTCGGCCAGCCGCGCATTGCCGGCGGGGAGATTTTCTATCGCGGGGAGGCGATCAGCCGGAAATCGACCCACTTTATCGCCAGCAACGGCATCGCCCAGGCCCCGGAAGGGCGGCGCATCTTTCCCGATATGACCGTCGAGGAGAATCTGCTGATGGGGACCATTGCCATTGGCAACCGCTATCAGGCCGAGGACAAGGCGCGAATGTACCAGCTGTTCCCCCGGCTGGAAGAGCGGCGGGGGGAGCGGGGGGGGAGGCGCTCCCGCGGGGGGGCGAGGAGGGGCGTTAGGGAGGACGCCCCCCGCCGCACCCCTTCGGGTTGGGCTCCTGAGCATGACGGCCGTGCCACCCATCTGCCCGGCACCACCCGCGATGAGCTGGACGGCTCCGAGTGGGCTCGCTTCAAGGGTCCCTTCGGCCGTCAGCCTCCGCAGGTTGATCTGGCCCTGTAGCGTCGCCTGGGCGACATGCTGGTGAGCTCGCCTCGCGACGGCTTCATTGATGCTGCCGACGACGTGCCTGCTGTTGGTCCGCCTCCTGCCCTGCTGGCGGCTGGCTTGG
>OKVZ01000388.1_pt1 | contig 14515 bp, 15 predicted proteins | sample 1606851 | NCBI WGS metagenome assembly OKVZ01 (sample SAMN03281010, study PRJEB24777) | human gut metagenome | isolation source: fecal sample PR157 from 1 month old male Malay infant, caesarean delivered... | reverse complement strand
GCCTGAACCGTCGTCAGTCCCATCGGCCCTGCGCCATAAATCAGCGCAATATCGTTCTCTGTCGGATTAACCTGCCCGGTGACGTTCGCCGCAATGGTGAAAGGTTCAACCATCACCGCGTGCTTATCAGCAATGGCATCCGGGATCGTAAACGCGTTTTTTGCCGGAACGACCGCATATTCACTAAATCCGCCGTCACGGTGTACGCCCAGAACAACCAGCGAGGTACATACATTGGGCTTGCCTATTGAACAGGGATAGCAATGCCCGCAACTGATGACGGGATCGACCGATACGCGTTCCCCCACTCTGGCGTGGCTAACACCTTCGCCTACGGCGTCAATCACACCAAAAAATTCATGCCCGATAACACGCGGATACTTTGCAAAAGGATTATGCCCACGATAGATATGGCTATCAGAACCGCAGATCCCCGCCAGTTTCACTTTAACCCGAACGTCCCCGGCCGCAGGCTCAGGGATAGGACGCTCCGCTAAAACCAGCGTGTCAGGTTTTTCAATCACTATACTTTTCATGTCATATCACTCCTTACCAGTTCCACAACGTGCCATCTTCCAGACGGGCGACCGGCAAATACGCAGGGTCATACGGATATTTCGCCGCCAGTTTTTCATCAAACTCAATACCAAGACCCGGCTTGTCGCCTGGGTGCATATAGCCGTTATCGAACGTCCAGCTATGCGGGAAGACATCAAGCATTTGTTCGGAGTACCCCATGTATTCCTGAACGCCAAAGTTAGGCACCCACAGATCAAAGTGAAGCGCTGCGGCCATGCAAACCGGCGACAAATCAGAAGGCCCATGAGACCCCGTGCGCACCTGGTAAAGCGAGGCAAAATCCGCAATGCGGCGCATCCCCGTAATGCCGCCGGCATGGGTAATGGTGGTGCGGATATAGTCAATCAGTTGCTCTTCAATGAGCTGCTTGCAGTCCCAGATGCTGTTGAACACTTCCCCGACGGCAATCGGCGTCACCGTATGCTGACGAATCAGACGGAAGCATTCCTGGTTTTCCGCAGGCGTCGGGTCCTCCATCCAGAACAGACGATAATCCTCAACGCGCTTACCAAAACGGGCGGCTTCAATCGGCGTCAGGCGGTGGTGCATGTCGTGAAGCAAATGCTCTTCAAAACCAAATTCAGCACGTACGGCGTCAAACAGTTTCGGCGTGAAATCGAGATATTTTTCGGTTGACCAGAGTTGCTCTTCCGGCCACTGGCCTTTCGTAGCGGGTTCGTAGGCCAGACCTTTGCCTTTAGACATGCCGTAGGTGGTTTTCATACCCGGCACGCCGCACTGCACGCGAATCGCTTTAAACCCCATCTCTTTGTGACGCGCATAATCTTCCAGCACATCATCAATGGTGTGACCCGTCGTGTGGCAATAAACCATCACGCCTTCGCGGGATGCGCCGCCCAGCAACTGATACAGCGGCATGTTGGCGGCTTTCGCTTTGATATCCCACAGCGCCATGTCAACGGCAGAAATAGCAGACATCGTGACCGGCCCGCGACGCCAGTAGGCGCCTTTATAAAAGAACTGCCAGATATCTTCGATACGGTGCGCATCGCGGCCAATAAGCTGCGGGCAAAGGTGATCTTTCAGATAGGATGCCACCGACAGCTCACGGCCATTCAGGGTAGCGTCGCCCAGGCCGGTGATACCGTCCTCGGTGGTGATTTTCAGCGTGACAAAGTTACGTCCCGGACATGTGACAAAAACTTCAGCCCCTACAATCTTCATTGTTGTTCCTTACATCTCTTCTGTGCGATGCAGGAAATTTACACATCTGAACTACTACCATACAAGTATAATGATCAAAAAATCGCTCATCGCTCACAAAATGAGGCGCTTAAGCGCATCCGCTCCCCTCAAACTGATTGGGAGGATACGATGATATCTTTCCCACCAGGCACACACATATGGTTGGTTGCCGATATTACGGATATAACATGCAAAAGTTCCAGATTGAGGTACAGGAACCATTCTCATTACGGGGACTAAGAGTTAAACAAAAAACTGTAATTACCGGTATGAATGATTTGGGAATTTACACAAAAAAGCGGGAACCATTGACATCAACAGGCTCCCGTTAAACGGATTAATCACTCAATCATTTCTATACCGTGAGAGATGAATTTTTTGAATGCAGTAACTGTAATTAATGCGGGCTCTTTGCCGCCCGCACCCGCAGCCTCCGCCCTTGCCAGGCAGCGGAAGAACACTCCGTTGCCTGACAAAGTCGGAGGTGGATCATTCACATCCGGGTTCACTGGTTACTCTGTCAATCTCCTTCAGCACCCACATCATATCTGTAGCATCCGGCACACAAATATTCCACCGCAGGCCCGACCGGTACTCCTGCTCTCCCGGCCACAGCGTATTGCCGGTGACCGTTATCAGGATATCCAGTGTTTTCTCATGCACGTCGCTGAGGTGGACTGCCAGGCAACTGCGTCGACCAACACGATGAGGGTAAACAGACAGCAATACGGGGTGCTCCAGTCGTTTAACGATCTCCCCCTGCAGTTGTATGAGTGCCGCACTGTCAGCCATACCAACTGAAGCCGAACCGGCAGGAGGAACGGTAAAAATAACAGTGGCAAGCAGTGCTTTGTCTGGTACAACTTTCGGCGCAGCCATGATCAGTTTTTTCATACTCTCCCCTGTACAGTACCCATACCACGTTTCTCATCGAGACGGCGCGCTACATGAAATGCGGCCTCAAGCTCCGTGCAATTTAATTCATTCATAATGGTCCGTCTTTCAGCTTTTTCCTCTTTTTCGGTCATACCGAGCGCCAGGAATAGACTGGGGGGGACCGCACGAAACAGAGCCTGTACTTTTCGGGACAAAATCACCCCTTCCGTATACTTTCTCGGAAGCTTTGTCGCAGACAGCAGCATCGCCTTCTGTTCGTCAGTGAGCGTCTTAAAGCGGGCTATCTGTTCAACTTCGTCGGGTGGCATGACGAGGCAAATCCACCACTCCGCCATGTTGAGCATTTTTTTCGCTGTATCAGGGAAATCCTCAAGGTTCTGTGTGAACAGCCACAGCCATGTGCCGAGTTTACGCCACATTTTAGCAATTTTAGTTGCATAGGGCCCCAGCAGCCTGTTAGCCGTCACAATATGCGCTTCGTCGACAGGTACAAGTATGTCCCGATCGCTGAACTGATCCCTTTCGGCAATATTGTTAATCGTGTTAAGCAGCGAGATAACAGCGACCGCCATCTGGGCTTCATAGCCCTCACGGGCCAGTGTTCCCAAATCCACGATCGTCACGTCAGCTTCCGGCCATTGCGTTCCCGGGCGGTTAAACAGCTCGCCTTCGAATCCTTCAGTAAACATCCGGAGTGCTTCAGCCATCTCTTCAGCGCGCGCACGTCGTGCCGGCGTGCGTTTCTCCCGGCCATCTTCCCCTTTGCTCACATCACGGGCGATATTCTCAAGCGCGAACATCAGGTCTTCTGGCAGCATCTGGTGTTCTTCGTCAAACGCCGTTCTGGCCGCAATCAGTATTGCTTCGCGGATCATACCGCGATCCGCACGGGTCATTCGAGCATCTTCCGCCGCTTCACCACCGGTTATCATCAGACGCGCCGCAATCTCCATTTCACCCAGGATGTCACGTTCTTCATCCTTATCCTCATCATCCTCATCGATGTCAGGGAGAGCCTCTTCGCTGGTGACAAGGGCTTCAGGTTTAACCTGCAAAAGCAGATGCGAGTCGGCAAACGGAGCCAGGGAAATCACCTTACCGGGCTTGATGCTGACACGGTGCACAGACAGCCCCAGCGAAGAACAGTAGTCGCCAAACAGTCCGAAGCTGTTACCGGCCTCAAGCAAAAAGATGCGGGGGCGATAGACAGCCATCATCTGTGCCAGCTTGTCGAGCGCAGTGGCTGATTTACCGGCACCTGTCGGCCCGAACAACAACAAATGCGCATTCTGGGTACGATCATCTTTATTAAGCGGATCAACGGAAAGGGGGCCTCCACCACGGTTCCAGAACGTCAGGCCGGGATGACCGGTGCCTGTATCACGACCGTAAATGGGGGAAAGGCAGGCAAAATGCTGTACAAACATGAGACGCGTATACCAGTTGTGTTTATCCATGTGAGGGTTAAAGCACATAGGCAATGCGCGCATGTAGGTGCTGAGTGGTCCAATATCGTGCTCCGGATTAACCGGCTCCAGCCCGCAGTTCAGCAACTTACTGCTGAGATCAAGGTACCGCTTATCGAGTGTTTCCTGGTCCTGAGCCCTGATGAGCAGCGTGATGGCTGCGCGATACAGCTTGTGCTTGTTTCCCAGAAAACTGCGCGCTGTCGCCGCATCCTCGCGGGCCCGCAGGGAATCAACATTCTCCCCCATAGAATTGCGGCTCAGGCTCGCAAAATTCTCTTCAAGCTTGTCCTGGGGCTGAACCACCAGGGTCATGGCCAGAACCGTCCCTTCCGGAAGCAGGTCCATAATGGCATTCACATTATCGCCACGTCTGACCTCCCCCGTCAGATGCCCGGTGGAGGGAGCAGTACGCAGGCGTGCGACCGGAACGGCTTTATGTGCCACATCATCAAACCACCAGACCCCCTTTTCGGCATCGCTGCGTGGTCGGGTAAACCACAGACTTTCACTGAAATCATTCAGAAGCGGCAGATCGCCCGGGGCATGATCGGAATATCCTGCACAACGGTACAGTGTTTTCCTGTCGACCCATGCCGGGGCCGGGTTGAACCAGCGCAGCAGCCAGCTGTGGATTTGCTCTCCGTTCTGCTTTTCACACCGTATGCCGGCACCACTCAGTGCGGCGCTCAGACGATCGCAGACCTGTTTCAGCAGCACCTCCGGTGGCATGGGGTCACGGTATGGGGTCTCAACCCAGCGGTAAACCACCATGCGCGTCCGGCGAATCTGGCCCCTCCAGGGTGCTCCGGTGACCTGCTCATCAACGAACAATCCCTGCTCAACGGCAACGTTCTGCAAATGACGCTCCTGCTCCGCCAGCCAGGCTCTGGTAAATGCGGTTCCCTGCGCCCGCGGCCTGACATAGCCTCTGATGGTGTCCATATATGCAGACAGATCGGCATCGTCCTGACAGAAAAACTGGACAACCCACTGGTGATCATCAAGTTCCGGCAGACTGTCCTGCAGGGCATTCTCGGCAATGTTACGCATTTCCTCAAGACGGGATTCAGGACGTCCTTCAGTGCCCACAGGAATAATCTCGTACACAGCACCGACAGAAACACCATCATCGAGCAGGATGCACTCATGCTCAGGCAGGTACTCCCCCCAGGGCACATGATCGATAATGGAGGGGGCAGTGGAATACAGGCGTGCTTCATCTGAATGCGTCAGGCGCCCTTCCCGGGTCAGCGGTTCATGTCCACTGACGGAAAACGGGCCATCACCGTACAGATGAGCATCCTGCGACGTCTGGCGTTTGCGAAAAAGAGGGAAAACCATCAGAGATCCCCCGTTCGTTCACCAGGCAGTGCGTACTGAACCTGACTGTAGAAAGGAAAGACAGTGCTGTAGCCGGGAACCGGTGTGTTACCGCCAGCCAGATGCGGGAAGACGTACATCACCATGTCAGGATTTGGCAGACGCGGGAACGTCTGCTGAATTTCATTTTCCTGGGTGCGGCTATAGCTGTCCCGGACCTGCTGAGCGATTTCACGCTCACTGTCTGTAACCGGCCGGCGCAGGGTGGTTCTGCTTTCGTTAGTGGCATGTGTTGCCGATGCACCATCGTTCCACAACTCAAGCATGGTGCTGTCACCTGGCGGCAACATTTCCTCTTTAGACGTGCTGCAGCCCATGAGCACAAGCGGCAAAACGACCAGTATCATTCTGACCATGTTATTAAGACCGAACATCCGGCGCCTCCGTTTCATTGCCCGCTGACAGGCGAAGCACGCGCCCGTCAGGCAGTGAAAACCGCATATCGTTACCTTCACGGGCCAGTTTCTGCCCGAGGGCAAACATGACCTGTTCAGTCACCTCATGGCATTGCCCTTCCCACGTTCCACTGTCTTTTCGGACAAAGCCGGCATACAGCCGCCCACCGAGCGGGGTATAACCCACACGAAATTCGAGATTATTGTTTTGCATCAGAATCCTCGTCAGTCCATACCCGTGCTGCTGCCGGCAAGGCTGAAATCGTCGTACTTCACCTTGCGGCCTTTCTCTTCATAATCGATCGCCAGCTGGCGTGTGATGTGTAGCGCCACTTTCTGTCCTGGCGGAACGTAAATCGCATCAAACATCTGAGCATATCGCGCCTTAACCCAGTCAACAGTCTCACGCGTACCGCCCGATAACGCCTTACCCAGAACAGCCTGCCCGGCATCACCGGTGAGCGTTGACGTCACGCCGCCGTAACCATTGGTCTGGCTGGTATTCTGATTTTCCGTCACGGCATCTCCCGCAGCGCTGGCTGCAGCCAGGACAGCAATGGTAGGAAGATAGGTCGACGCGTTGGATTTTCGTGTGCCTGAAATGCAGGGAACGCCGTTGTCATCTGACAGCCAGCCGATACTGCCGTTATTGTTCTGGTTGCCACTGTTGCCGTTCTGCCCCTGCCCGTCAGGAGAAGGAAGCGTCCGGACTGTGCCATCAGTAAAGACGAAAGTGATGCTTGTAATGGCACCGCGTACGCAGGAAAGCGTCCAGTCCCCCGTTGCGGTTCCTGAAACAATCGCCCCCTGGACATCAGGTAATTCAATGCCATTTGCCGTCAGGTTGTCTTTCCCGATCATCACTTTAAACGGATACGGATCGGTTACCTTGCCATCTACGGGAACACGCCCAAGCAACGCTGTCATGGCGCGGCTGCCAACAAGTGTGGAGTTTTCCGGCAGGGTATAAACAGGTTCAGCATTTTTATCAGCGCCGGAGTCCGTATTCTGCACCACTGTACCGACCGCTGAGGTCGCCTGTCCTGCAACATCACCTGCAGCGCCAAAGGAGGTGGCAAAAGAAAAACCGGTGGCATTACTGCCGCTTTTATCTGAGACCGGACGCCCGTTCGCATCGGTGGCAATACCGTCTTTCGGCTCCACCCACTTCAGACCGTTAGCGTCTGTCGGGGAGACACTTCCCGTTCCGCCAGAGAGACCATTGTCATAACCCAGCCCCACCGGAATATCGCTGCCTGCGGGTGGATTATTATTGCCTGCAGTTGACCCGGAATTGCCATTTTTGAGCTGTTCAAGGAGCTGGTCTACCTGAGCACTCAGGTCTGTAACCTGGGCACTAAGTTGAGAGCGTTTCTGAGCTTCTTCAGAACGAACCTGCCCCACGGCCTGGCTGATTTGTTGATCAACATTCGTATTCTTTTTTTTCAGATCCTTGTTTTCATCTGAGAGGATTTTATTATTGCTTTCAAGGTCATCGAGCCGACCCTGTACCTTGCGGTAACTGCCAACAATGGTGCGCAACGTATCCTGCGCGGTATCACCTTCCACGCCCAGTGCTTTGAGGTCTTCTGGTGTCAGATCTTTCAGGGCGACATTCGTATTATTCGAAACGCCTTCACCCTGAGCCCCTCTGTCAGAACAGGATTTAATGCCAATGACCAGGGCCCCCGTGATGACGACAGGGACCACGATTTTCACAATCAGGTTTGAAGAAGGCTTTTTCATTGATGCGCTCCCTGGTTGCTCCGCTTACTCCCCTTGCCTGTTTCAGTTGCGGGTAAAGGGAGTTCAGCAATAAAGGCACTTTCAGGACGCCCTGTCGTGACCAGATACAGAACCGTCGTATCTTCCGGCGTACCGGCACGCCCCAGCCAGCGGTGCTGGAAAGTCGCCGTGGTGAACTGACCTTCAAGCACTCGCGGGTCAAGAATCACTTTTCCTGCTGACCGGTTACGCACCTGCAGCGCGATAACGCTGCTACCCTGCAGGCTCCAGGCAGCCATCGGTGTGACACTCACGGGCTCAGAAGGCATAATCGTGGTGATCCTGGGGGGGAGTTTCAGGGAAACCGGACTGATACCCGGCACCGGCTCAACCGTTCTCGAAGGGCCATACATGTTCTGCGCGGCATAACGCGTCAGAACAACGGGCAGCGGCGCACTGAGTTTCGCGAACCTCCGTGTTTCAGGTTTAGCCTCAGCAGACGACTGACGGACTGTGCTGTCACCGTTGCTGCTTACCATTTGTTTGTCGCTCGCGGTAGCGGTGGCCACTTCTCCGTCGTAGACAATTTTCACCGGTTCTCTGACTGTTTTGCCGGCAGAAGCCGAGACATCAAGGATAATGATTTCTCCGTTTTCAACGTTCTGAAGCTCCAGTCCCGTCAGGGGGAAAGCTTCTTGCGCATCGAGATAACCGGCACCGCCATTGCTCTGAATACGCAGCTTGTCGTTGAGCGACGGAGGGAATCCAACACGCACGTTTTTATTCACAAAAACGATACGTTCCTGACCGACTGTCAGGGGAACCTGTAACGGGATACGTTCCCATTTCATCAGCTCAACAGCACGGGCTGCACCCGATACCAGCATGAGGATCAGCATGATCAGTGAGAATTTTTTCAATTGCCTGCCCCCGACTTTTGTTCTGACTCTGGCATAGCCGCTTCAAGTCTTTGTGGCGCGATGTCATAACAATCCAGCGCAAGCCCGAAAGGATTTCGTTCAGGATCGCCTTCCCAGCGCACCACTTTCATGGGATAACGCGCCAAGGCGCGTTTGACGGGTTCAGTGTGGAAGTATTCATCTGCCACCAGGTCCAGACGAGCCACCCAGTGGTCCTGATCAATGATGGTGACACTACGGTTGCTGTATCCACGACGGGGGATCTCGTACACCACCCTGACGCGATCACGCAGCTCGTCATTATTCTTGCGCATCTCCGCGTCCTTATTAAGAAAATCCTGACAGGACGGCGTCAGATAGGGGCTCATCTGAGCAATTTTCAATGGATAATCCGCTTCCCCATTTTTCGGCCAGGAATTCAGCTGCTGAAAAATGTAGAAAGCAAAGCTGTAAACGGTTGATGGCGGGACTTCCCACCATTTCCGGGTGCTGCCGGATCGCAGGTCAGGCGGGTTGTGGATCGTCATTTCAGAAGGTGCACGCATCCATCCAAAGCCCGTGACAAGCATCCCCAAAAAGAGCAGAACACAGGCAATACGCAATGAGAAAATATGGTTATCACGGGCGGTGATACCATTACGAAAACGACTCATACTTTCCCTCCGCGCATGAACGGAACGGGTTTCGTTCGTTTCAGTTCCCATGCCCTGCTGTCCAGAATCATGCTTCGGGACAGGCGGGCACGACAGCGCATTTCCTCCAGGCGTTGCCAGATATAATTTTCTGGTTTGCCACGCTTGTAACCTGCAATCCAGTTGCCGCCAAAAAAGACAACGATTAGCGGCATCAGCAGCATGCACGTCGGAAATGCCAGCCAGCCGATAAAGGGAACCATCGCCAGCGGCACCGCTGGCGGAATGCCGGCGAAGATGCCAGTAACGGCCGCCAGCACAAACTCCCCGGAAGTAAAACCTTTCCACACCACGGGGGGGTTATTCAGTCGGTCAGGAAGAAAATCGATGACGGCCATCGCTGCGCTCCTTAAAGAATTTCAGAGGCTTTGGTTGCCAGATAAATCACAAAGAGGATGAGAATGATGCCGACAACCAGGTAGAGAAGGAACTGCGTCCATTCTCCTTTCCCGCGCCGAATATCATGGAAGGAGGTAATAATCGCATGTGCGACAGCAAAGAATGCCCCCACGCAGACGAGAAGCCCAACCGCAAGCGCCCCCATTTTGATATATCCCATAGCCATGTTATAGGTCCCACCACCACCACCCGAGGTCGGGGCTTCAACAGAAGGCAGGTCTGCCATGGCCTGCCCTGCAGACAGTAATCCGGTCAGCAACAGAACTCCCGCACGGAAATAAGCAGAACGAAAATGCCTGAGAATCGAAAATTTCATTGAGTTGTCCTTTCAGTGGAAAAACAAAAACAGGGTCAGCAGATAAAGCACAATCAGTCGAATCAGCAGTTCATTGAACTGTCGAAATGTCACTGATTTACTGGTCAGGCCCCGGTAGGCCTGCACCAGTGCCCATGCGCTGAACAGGAGAACGACGATGGCGAGCGTACCGAGGATGAGAAGGTTAAGTTGTGCTGGCGTCAGACCGCTGCCGGTGCCCGCGCTCCAGCCATTTAGCTGAGCGCCGTTCATCGCCATGACGGCTCCTCTGCACGGTACTGACCCGTGACTGAAGATGAGGGTGCTGCAGGCTGTGCCCGTGAAGGCTCCAGATACGTCGAGATACCCTGTCTCATCGTTGAGATATCACGAGTTGCCTGCTGGTAGTCGAAGTAAAAACGAGCATCCTGATTCTGGTTTGCCACGACGCGGGCGCGATCAAGACCAGCCTGGACCTGGTCCAGTTGGCGCATCACGAGCGCCAGCTCATCTTTTTCTGATGCCTGGCACGTCAGCACCGGCAGAACGAACAATGTTGCCAGGATGATAGTGGTGTGACGCATTAGCGACTCTCCCTTAGAACTTGTCGTCGGGAGATTGACGCAAAGAAGAGACGCTGGCAGCAGGAAAATATTTATGAAGGTCAGAAAATTAAATACCCTGAAATGAGTCACATCAGGTGTATTAGCTCAGATTTGACCTGACACCGCGATGGCACAGATCTAAACCTAATCTGACAGACAGCTCTGTGCCAGAAGCGGATGTTGACAACATTGAGGGGATGTCAATCAACGGAAAGTAAGTCACCAATATGGGTAGAGTTCAGTCAAAGATTTCTACTATTTGAAACCGTTATTTAGTATGTTTGCATAATATCTAAGTAAGCCAATGGGTCATCCCATTAAGCTGGTAGCCTATGGTAAGGCTTTTGTTATTTAAGCTGGTCCTTCAGTAAGTTCGGGAGTATCCATGGCAAAACAACTTTCACCCGCTGGGGTAATGGCTCTTAAAGAAGCCCTGTGCTCAGTATACTGGTACAAATCTGATTTACGCGGTTTTCTGAGCCTTTGCCTTTCAAATCCTGCTGTCCTGAATTCCTTTAACTGGGAAAATTACAAACGACAGATCGCATCTGATGTCGTCGATTTCCTTGTAGCCAATCCTAAAAATCACTTAGGTGATCTCACCAAAATCTGCTATGAACTATGCAAATTGACAGATTTCTCTCATCTTAAACCTCTTGATGATGGTTCCGCTAAGGTTGAGAAAGCGCGTAACGCAGTCAATCAGTTGAAGCAACTTGTAGGGACACATCAAGAGAGCAAGCGTGAACAAGATGAAATCAAGAAGCGACAAGAAATAGCAGCACAAAAACTGCGTAAAAATGCAGCTGTTCGTCAGAAACTTGAAGCAATCAAAAACAAATATATGGCGCTAATCAGCTCGAGTGACCCACAAGGGAGAGGATTTGAACTTGAACGGATTATGTATGAACTTTTTGAGCTTTTCGACCTAGACCCGAAGGCTTCCTTCAAGAACCTTGGAGAACAGTTAGACGGTGCGTTTACCCTCGACGGCACAGAATATTTGTTTGAAGCGAAATGGCATAAAGAACTTGTTAACAAAGCATCTCTGGCCGCGTTCACTGATAAAGTACGTACAAAATTAGAAAACACCCTAGGAATTTTTCTTTCAATCAATGGATTCTCTCAAGATGGTGTAGCGGCCCACCAAGCAGGTGGGGCATCTATTCTCCTCATGGATGGCGGTGACCTCATGGCCGTGTTTGAGGAACGCATTGATTTCGTCAGCTTGCTGCTAAGAAAAAAACGTCATGCAGCCCAAACAGGCAATATCTACTTTTCATATTACCAAATGGTTTCTAGTACCTAGTCTTTGCCTGATGATATACAAGAAAACAAAAAACCACTAACGATCCAACTGCTTCTAAATTATAAAAAACTGGAAAGGACAGTTTATTACTTAGGTGTTTAAGTCGACGATTCGTTAGATAACGCTGAAATAGTTTAAGTTTAAAATTGTCAGGGCTGCAACCGTAGCCCTGAGCTGTAAATATTTAATTCTTGTTGATAATGTTAAAAAATCTGCTTCCCTATTGTGATCGGTAAGGGAACCAGAACCTCCCAATTAGTGGGCCAGTCGGGAACAATGTGAGTAGGCATTGTTTGTCCCTGCCAATATAACTCTGCACGGTAAGTATGTACAAGTGCTGAGCTGGGATTATCTAATAAGCGCATATCCGCGATATGGCACCTGCTTAAATCTACATCAAGCTCATAAATGGGATTATCAGGACTCCCTTTAAAGTTTCTGAACGCTATAGCTTCATTCAAAGATTGCCAAGCGTATAAGCTTTGCCATCGTGAGGGTTTGGTTGGGTACTTTGCGCGCCGATAAAATTCAAATGACCAATCTATATTTATCTTTGAGTCTACATAAGGCACATTCGAAAGAAAATAGTAGTTACCTTGATCTGATACACCATCAGGGAACAACTCCCTCACTAAATGGCCCAGTTCGATAGGTGTGATATCATCAAATTTCTTCAGCGATACAATTTGTTTTTCTTGGTAGCGATTGTATCTGTCGACAACATATAATTTTGCCATTTTCACCTTCCAAATTAACCTTCAAAGGTTAGTAGTTTTTTCGCATACGCACAGATATTAGCAGACACGATTGCTTAGCAACGATATGCGCAAATGATATCAGAGTCAGCTTTTCGCTCAAAGCAGCCTCTTAGACACTCGCATATGGGCTGCCTGGTACAGCAAACATTGCAACGCGGGGTATTTGTTGGAACTTTATGTTGATTGATCGCTATGGACGTCAATCAGCCTCAAGTAAAAAGATGTGAATACCGATCAGATACGCTAAAACATACCCCCGGCCCACAGGTGACTGGGGGTTAATAATAATGCCAGGCTGACCTGCCTGCGACTAACCTGGCGGACTCATGCCGTTATTTTTTGGCGGTGATTTTCGTCACTGAGCCTGTCTGAACTTTATCCCCGGTCGAGCCATACATAGACACCAGATAAACTGCGCCATCAGGCCCGGCGGTCAGGTTGTTTGGCGTATCATCCACCGGGATATTAGCGACCAGTTTACCGTCCTTGTTCAGCACTGCTACGGTTCCGCCTGCACGCGTGGCGGCGAAAACCTGCGATGTCACCGGATCCCAGACGACAGATACTCCCCCGGCACCAATATAGGTATCCGCAAGTACCTTACCGTCCGCATCAAGAACCACGACATTGTTCGTCTCTTGGGACGCGACATACAGACGGCCAGTCTGCGGATCGCGAGCGATGTCGGTTGCGCCCTGCGCCTGAGGTACTTTCACCGTCGTACTCTTGCCGGTTTTGAGATCAATCCAGCCTACCCATGGCGTATCGCGGCTGACGCCGTAGAGCTTGCCGCCAGCGCTATCGAGGGTAAGATCGGTACTGTTAAACAGGTTTTTGCCACGCTCCACCACAAACTCCAACTGACCGATGTGCTCCAGCATTTTGGTGTCATACACTTCGACAAAACCGGTCAGCGCCGCGCTGACATAGGCCCGATTGTTGGCTTCATCAATAACCACATCGCGTGGATGCGAGACCGATCCCTCCGGGAAAACCTTCACGACGGAAAGCGTTTTTGCGTCATAGACGGTCACCGTCTCGGCAAGGGTGTTCGTCGTCCAGACCTGATTATGGGCATTATCAACACCGACACCGAAGACACCAATCTGCTCACCCTTTTTGTCTTTAGGCAGTGTTGCCTCCGCTTCGACAGCTAGGGTTCTGGCATTCAGTCTCATTAGGCGGCTACCATCCTTCGGGCCGCGTGCAGAGGTCACGAACAGCTTTCCGTCAGCCGACACTGCCGACTGGTAAGCCCGCTCACCGACGGACGTTGTTTGCAGCCTGAAAGCCTCCGTGTTTTTTGGCGGGACAATCTGGGACAATTTCAACATGACCTGCGAAACGCTCGCGGGGTTTTGCGTAATAACAGTGAGTGGATGAAGGCCTGTTGCGGCATCGGCCGGAACGGTCAACGGAATATTGAGGTTTCCCTTCTCGTCGGCGGTCAGTGGTTTCGGTGTCAGGACTTCAGCACCATTGAGAATGGTGATGGTCGTGCCCGCCTGCAAGCTCTTAATGGCTATAACCGTTTTATCTCCGGGCTTGACGGGAACTTCCCGTGACCCGGCACGGATGCTACCAGGAAAGGTCGTGGTGGCGGCTGTCCATTGGCTATCGGCGTATGCCGTTGTGGCGGTTGACATCGCAATAGCTGAGGCCAACAGCATTGACCAGACTGAAATTCTTCTCATCTTCTCTCCATAAATTGTATTGATGCTGCATCTCAACGCAGCCACAGGGTTTTCCCACGCGATGAGTCTTATCTTCCGCCATGAGAACCAGATCTTGTTTTAAGCGCGTTCAACATAGCACACTGATGCAAATAGTTATCATTACTGTTTTGGGTGGTATCTTAAATGCAGGGCCTTTACTGTATCGCGGGG
>OKVZ01000382.1_pt1 | contig 14598 bp, 15 predicted proteins | sample 1606851 | NCBI WGS metagenome assembly OKVZ01 (sample SAMN03281010, study PRJEB24777) | human gut metagenome | isolation source: fecal sample PR157 from 1 month old male Malay infant, caesarean delivered... | reverse complement strand
TTTCCCCCCAAAAATCTGGGAGCGCGGGTTTTGTTATATCATTTTAAGTCTCCCCCCCCGCCGCGCGCGGGGCCCGCCCCCCCGCCCCGGGGGCCCCCCCCCCACCGCCACCAGAAAAGGGAAGAGACCCCCCGGCGCCCCCGCAAATTTAAAACCCGCCGATAAAAAACTCAATGAGACGTACCAGAATGCGCTAAAACGCGCCGAACCGCCGCAGCGTGACTTGCTGAAAAAAGCGCAAATCGCCTGGATTGCCCTGCGGGACGCCGACTGCGCGCTGGTCAGTTCCGGCACGGAAGGCGGCAGTATACAGCCGATGATCGCCAGCCAGTGCATGACGGACAAAACGGACGAACGCGAAGCGTTTTTAGCTTCGCTGCTGCAATGTGAGGAAGGTGATTTGAGCTGTCCGTTGCCGCCTGCCGGTTAACGTACGCGAATGCCTTCAATAATCATCCGCTGTACGCTTTCGACCGTTTGATTGAAAAAGGCTTCATCACGCAGCGTTGCGCCCGTTACCGCTTCGACCTGAGGCGCAAAATCGGCGTAATGCTGCGTTGAAGCCCAAATCATAAAGATCAGGTGATGCGGATCGACGGGCGCCAGTTTTCCACTGTTTACCCATCCGGCAATCAATGCTGATTTTTCGTCAATCAGCGCCTTCAAATCCCCGGTCAGTTCTTCCATCAGCAACGGCGCGCCCGCCAGCATCTCCATGCAAAAAAGCCGGGAAGCCTGCGGATAATCACGGGAGACCTCCAGTTTAAGACGGATGTACTCTTTGATCGCCACCAGTGGCGCGAAGTCTTCACGAAAGGCCTTTAACGGCGCCAGCCAGATATCAAGGATTTGCCGCAGTACGGCGACATAAAGCGCCTCTTTCGACGGGTAATAATAGAGCAAATTGGTTTTGGACACTCCCGCCTGCTCAGCCACCTGCTCCAGACGTGAACCATGAATACCGTACTGGGAAAACGTGTTTAATGCAGCGGTTAAAATCGCCTGCCGCTTGGCGCTGACGGCCTGTGAACGTTTACCTGTTTTTTTCTCTGCGCGTTGAACCATGCGCCCTCTCCTTGTTTTATTGCCGCCAGGATACCGTGGCAACGGCGCTTTTTTCTTTTTGAACGTCAGGACGCTTAGTTTGCGTCGCCTGCGGCGACACTTCAATCTTACGGACAAAAAAACCGCCGGAGGAACCGGCGGCGGTGGCATCATAACGTTTACCAGCGGTATGCGCTAAACATTATGGCGTTAACTTACAGGCTAGCTGTTACGGTTACCGTGACTGCTTTTGCCCCCTTTTTTGCCTGCTTCTGATGCACGCTGCGGGTCATTCTTAAAGTTGCCCCCGCTGTGCTGGCCACCTTTACGACCTGCTTCTGATGCTCTTTCGCGGTCTTCCGCAAAATTACCGGAACCGCCCCGATGGTTTGCCATTACTGACCTCCGTCATAGATTAGACATCATATTGCATCGGTGTTGAGGAAGATCTCCTCACGCGGCATATGGCAGACGCCACAATTATTGCCACGCGGAACTAAGCTTAGCGAAGTTACCCCGACTGACCAGTAAATCGTAATATTCTGCAACAGGTTCGTCAGGGGGACAGGAATAATCCCCCCAGGAAATCAATAAGCCTCTCTTATGGTTAAAGAAATCCGAACGGCGAAAAATGTATCATTTTGCAACAAAAACGATGCTGATAAATCTTGTTATAAATCAAAGAAATGGTTGTGATATTTGCACTCTCTCCAGGACGTCATATCTTTAAATAGAGGTAGCGAATCGCTACGGACACGGTTAACTCGAGGAGTAGTGCAAAATGGCAAAAATTCTGGTGCTTTATTATTCCATGTACGGACACATCGAAACTATGGCGCATGCGGTGGCGGAAGGGGCAAACAAAGTGGACGGCGCAGAAGTCATTATCAAACGCGTACCGGAAACGATGCAGCCTGAAATCTTCGCAAAGGCCGGAGGTAAAACACAAAACGCACCAGTCGCAACCCCGCAGGAACTGCCTGATTACGACGCCATCATTTTTGGTACGCCGACGCGCTTTGGCAATATGTCAGGCCAGATGCGCACCTTCCTGGACCAGACGGGCGGTTTGTGGGCATCCGGCGCGCTGTATGGAAAACTCGCCAGCGTATTCAGCTCGACAGGCACCGGCGGCGGTCAGGAACAAACCATTACCTCAACCTGGACCACGCTGGCTCACCACGGCATGGTGATTGTCCCTATCGGTTACGCCGCGCAGGAACTGTTTGACGTCTCGCAGGTTCGCGGCGGTACGCCATACGGCGCCACCACAATTGCCGGGGGCGATGGTTCACGCCAGCCAAGCCAGGAAGAACTTTCTATCGCTCGCTATCAGGGTGAATATGTTGCAGGTCTGGCAGTAAAACTCAACGGCTAATCTTCAACAGGAGGATTCGAATGCCAACTCAAGAAGCGAAGGCTCATCACGTCGGCGAATGGGCAAGTCTGCGTAATACATCACCAGAAATAGCCGAAGCCATTTTTGAAGTCGCGAAGTATGACGAGAAACTGGCTGAAAAAATTTGGGAGGAAGGCAGCGACGAAGTGTTGCTTAAAGCCTTTGAGAAGACGGATAAAGATTCGCTATTTTGGGGCGAACAAACCATCGAACGTAAAAATGTCTGACCTTTTCTCCCCCGCCTGCGCGGGGGAGAACCTCTGCTATTTTGCCGCGCTGTTCAACACGTTATCGAACTTATCAATAGGACAGAAGCCGTTTGCGTCTATCGGGCATCCTGCCAGTTCCAGCGTGACGCGCTGCGCCGGTGATTTCAGCGTCAGGACGTCCGCGTTACGCAACTGCTGCGAGCTCTGATACACATATTCGATTTTCATCAGGTCGCGATTGGCTTTGCTGTCATGCCAGCGCTGGAACACAATCTTGCCGCCAATAGGGGTGCGTTCGTACTGATCGTGCAGCTGGTAGGGTTTGAAATCCAGCGCCGTCAGCAGCGAAGCAATATTCGAGTCATGCCCCACCAGAACGGTAATTTTCGGCGCGCTGCTACGGTCAGTCACCAGCGCTTTATCAATATATTTGACCAGCGGTTTGGCGACGTTGCGCGCCACTTCACCCGAGGTAAACAGGCTGTCCTGATACCCGTTCTTCAGCTTTGACAGGACTTTCCACTGCTGATCGGATTTAATCTCGCCCCAGGCGACCTGGTCCATCGGGAAGCCTTCGTAGTATTGCAGCGTAAACGCATCCACCAGCGAGTTGCCGACTTTCAGCGGCCCCGAAACGCCAGGCTCCTCCTGATACTTCGCGCTAAAGGCGTCTTTGGCTTCGGTCAGCGAACACTGCTGTTTTTCTTTGCAGGACGGTGAATCTTTGTAGTCCGTCATCTGCGCCAGCAGTTGATAGCTGTCGTTAAGCTGCATCTGGCTGCGCTCTTTTTCCATCGCCTGCACCGCTTTCTGGCTAAACGCCGCAGAGTCATCGGTGATCACTGGATTAAACGTTGGGTCCATCGTGCCCATTTTTTCCTGATGATGTACCGGAATGTCGCACCCAGGGAAAGCGCCGGTGATAAAGAATTGTGCCGTCGCAACGGTGCGTTGCAGACTGTTGGCATAGGTATATACCGTGTCCGGCGTCGGGCATTCGCCTGACGTGACCATCCCCTGCTCCGCCAGCCATTCTCGCATGTAGTGGCCCATATAAATTTCCAGCACACCGCCTTTCGTGGTGAGCTGCCCGCCGGGCACATCCCACTCCGGCCACTGATTCGGCGTGGACTGCTCCAGCACGCTGCCATTATTGGCCAACGGCGCGCGCAAGTTGTGTCGGCTCATCATCAACACTTGTTGCAGTTGATAACCTTCCGGCGTTGTCTGCGCTTGCGCGGCGGACGACAATAAAACAGCCCCTGCCACAGCGGCGGCGAGTATCAATTTTTTCATCCCTACAACCTCTTGTTGTTATCAATCCTCATAGAGTGTGACAGAAATATGACATTTTTCCGGGAACGGTTTCGCAAAACGGGAGATTCCAGAAGATAACCGGCAGGTCAGCATGTTCCGGTTATTCCGAGATAAAAACCTCATACTTAATATTGCGGGCGCAATAAAAGGTGCCGTCCGTCAGATACAGTTCACGAAATCGCGTGTTATCAGAGATGTTGTCCAGCAGGGAACGCTCCGTATCGACAAATTCTTTTTGCACGCGGTAATGAACGGCGTTCTCCGTTTCAAAAGAGACATATTCCGTGGTGGCGTAGGGCTTATTTTTTGATTTCACGTACACGATATATTGCACGGTACTGGCCGTCAGCCCCGTTTTCGCCGCAATCTCTTTGAGACTCAACGTCTCAGAGGCATAAAGCGCCTGAACCTGCGCTATGCGTCGGTGATTATACGCCGTCACCCGAAGGCTCAGTTTCAGCCGATAGGCCATATTCCGCACGGCGGTAATATTGGTGTGAAGCAGTTGCGCTATCTGCTCTGTCGTGAGGATGCCCGCGTTTTCCCGCAGAATCGCAAGGCTTTCGTCGTTCCAGATAAATGCCATTGGGTATCTCTCCGTACGCGTCGTTCATCGCGCCGCCAGGCGCGCAAACGTGGCCTCTAACTCAGGCGGCTTACGCATACCCTGGTGTAGCTCCAGAACGCGTCCTTCGGGGTCAATCAGTACGGAGGTCGGCGTGCCGATCACCTGATAACGTTCCTGGGTAATGTTGAGCTGATCGCGCACCACCGGATAGGTTATCTGATGCTTTGCCAGCAGATCGTTAATCCTGACCGTTTCAGGGTCGGTATTGACCGCCACAACCACCACTTTATCGCCCCATTTTTTGCTCAGCGCTTCCAGCGTGTCCATTTCAGCCAGACACCCCCCGCATCCCGCAGACCAAAAATTCAGGTACACCGCCTTTCCTTGCCAGCGTTCAAGGCCTGACTCCTGGCCTTGCAGATCAAACGCCGCCAGCGCCGGGGCCGGTGCCCCGACCGCCAGCTTTTCTTCTTTACACCCGCTTATCAGGATCGCCGCCGCGAGTAGCAGCACATTATGCCAGCGCATGTTGATTGGCCTCCTCACCCAGATATTTACCGTGTTGCAGCCGCAGAATACGGTCGGCAAACTGCCCAAGCGCAGGGTTGTGCGTCACCATCACAATCGTGCGCCCCTGACGATGCAGATCGGTGAGCAGATCCAGCACCCGCTGCTCATTCTCTTCATCCAGGTTGCCCGTCGGTTCATCCGCGAAAATAACCGGCGGTTCGTTGACCAGCGCCCGGGCGATACACACACGCTGCTGCTCACCACCGGAAAGCTGGCTCGGCAGGTGCGTCACACGATGCCCAAGCCCTACCTGCTCCAGCACCTTCCTCGCCGCCGCTTCATCCACCACGCTGTGGTAATGCTGGGCGAGCATGATGTTTTCCAGCGCAGTTAAGAACGGGATCAAATGGAACTGCTGAAATACCAGGCCGATTTTCTCGGCGCGAAAGCGACGGCGCCCCTCTTCATCCAGCGCGGCGGCATCGGTGCCGTCAAGAAACACCTGCCCTTCCGTCGCCGTATCAAGGCACGTCAGAATATTCATCAGCGTGGTTTTACCAGAACCAGAAGCGCCCATAATGGCGACAAATTCACCCTGCGCAATGCGCAGATTAATGTCATCCAGGGCGGTAACGTCACCGAACCGTTTGTATAAGTGGCGGGTTTCGATCGCCACCTGAGGGATATGCGTAACGGACATGGCGCTACTCTCCTTTCAGCACTTTAGCAGGCTCGACGCTTACCGCGCGTCGCACCGGAACAATCGCCGCCAGAATGGCGACCAGTAAAGACAACACCAGAGTAATGGGCAACACCGGCAGACGCAGTGAAATGGCGGCATTAAACACCGTTAATCCCAACAGTTGCGCCAGCAAATATCCCAGCACCCAGCCGCACGCCACCGCCGCCAGCGCGATGATGCTGGTTTCCAGCAGAATTTGCCGCACGATATCGCCGTTGCTGGAACCGAGCGCTTTTTGCAGCGCAAACTCGCGCGCCCGCTCGCCAACAATCGCCATCAGCGTGGTATTCACGCACAGCGAAGAGAGCGCCAGAATCACGATCGAGACCAGTCCCATCAGACCTTTAATTTTATCCAGCACCTGCCCTTCGGAAGCAGAGACCTTACGCACCGGACGAATCTCCAGGTCAGGATACTGCGCCTGTAACCGGCTGGCGTAGCTCTCCACCTGGCCGACATCGTTACTGACGCTCAGCAAGCCGTGGCTGATTTTGCCCGGCTGATGCAGCCAGGCCTGCGCCACATCGAGGCTGACGATCAGCATGTTGTCCGTCGCATCGCCAGACTCCACAATGCCTTTAATCTGCAAATTCTTACGCTGATTGTGATCCACCAGCGTGATGCTGTCGCCCGGCTGCACGTTAAGGCGCTCCGCCAGTTTGACGCCGATCATCGCGTTACGGTCGTCAAAACTGACGCCAATCCAGCTACCGGTGACCTGCCAGTACGGCACCAGTTTTTGCAGCGACTCAAACCACACGCCAACCATCACCACTTTTTCCAGCTCGGTACGCGCCATGCCGTACAACCACGGACTGGCGCCATGCACCAGCCCCTGCGGCGCCTGATCGAGAATGCTCTGCAACTCCTGCTGCGGCATACTGGAACCGTGCCCCGGCCCGATGTAAAAATTCGCGCCGAAGGTGCGCAGTTCTTCGCTCATTTTGGTGTTAATGTCGAACCAGACGGCAGAAAGCGCCGTCACGATGGCCGCCCCCACCACCAGCGCGGCAAACACCACGCTGACCCGCTAAAAACGCAGACGCAGCGCCCGCCACACCAGCAGCCAGAGCATGGTACGTTTAGCGGCCATACAGCACCTCCACAGGGTACAGCCGGGCAATCCGCCGGGCCGGGAACCAGGTGCCGATCAACGCAATCAGTACCGCAATCACCAGTACGCACGGCACCACGATCCAGGCAAAATTAAGCGGCGCGTCGAAGAGCATGACGCCAATCGCTTTCGCCAGCCCCCACCCGGCAATACATCCCAGCGCGCCGCCCGCCAGCCCGCTGGACGCCGCTTCCAGGTAGAACAGCAGCATAATTTGCCACTGTCGCGCACCCAGCGCCTTCATCAAACCGATCTCTTTGGCGCGTTCCATAATGGTGCTGGTCATCAGCGAGGCGATCCCCATTGCGGAAGCCGCCAGCGCCGCGACGGTAACGACCGCCATCAGCAGCTGAATTTTATCGATCACCACCCCTTCGGACGCCGCGACCTGCCATACCGGGCGCACTTCCGCGCCGGAAATCGCTTCTTCCAGCTGATGCGCGATCGACGACACATAGGCCGTGCAATACCAGAGGTCGTACTCTTCGGCATTGAGCGCGTCCAGGTTTTCCCGCGCGCGGCGGGACAGTTCGTTTTCCGGCACCGTCAGCGCCGAGACGCGAATCGCCTGCACTTTTCCGGGTAGCCCCAGCAGGTGCTGTACCGTGCTTAGCGGCATCACCAGTTGGTTATCTTCATCGCCGCCGCTGGAGAGGATACCGCTGACGGTGACCTGCGCCGCTTCGCCTTCGGTACGTAATGTCAGCTTATCACCAGGTTTCCAGCCCATTTGCCGCGCCAGCGCGTGCCCGACTAAGGTCTGCGGCTCTGCGCCTGCCGGTTCCTGCGGCCAGTCGCCAGTCACCTGCCAGTAAGGGCTGACCGTTTTCTGCCCCGTCTCATATCCTTCTTCATCAGGAATATCCACTGGCTGACTGAAGAAGGTGCCCAGAATCCGCACCGGTTCTCCCTCCACGCTGGCTTCGCCGCCGAGCATCGGCGCAAACCCGACAATGTTGTTTCGCCAGAAGATATCTTTGATGTTCGGCAGCTCGGCTTCATCAAGAAAATCCTGACCGGAAAGCGGATTACTGCTCTCACTAAACAGCGCGGGCAGCGCAGCCTGTCCGGCGGGTTCAATCAAAATGTTCGCACCATAAGACTTCAGCTCTCTGGACATTTTGTCGCCGATATCAATGGACACCGCCAGCAGCGCCGAGATCAGGCTGGAGGCCAGAAAAACGGTGATTATCGCCAGCACTTTGCGGCGTAAATTGCGCCCCCAGGATTGTCGTAACATCCGCCACAGCATGATTATTCCTCCCTCATGTCGGCAGGAACAAACTGCTCCGGCGTTTCACGGAAGCGTTCATAGTTAGCCTCTGACGAGAAGAACCAGGTCTTGCCGCCATAGCTGTATTTGTAATCGGCTGAGGTATTGGTCAACGTTGAACCATCGACCGGATCGGTCACTTTAATGGTCATGACCGTCGAGAAGTAGTTCACCCCTGTCGCCAGTTCTTTACCGGGGATCACCAGCTCTTTTTCATCATTGTGCCAGTTTTCAATCGGCACCGGGTTACAGCCACCGGCCTTGCCGATAGACGGAATAAAAATATGCACTCCGCAGGCGACGCAGATAACCTGATTGCCCTCCATGACATAACCCTGATCGCCGCACAGCAGGCAGGCGTCGAACACCACGCCAAAACGCAGCTTGTCGGGATAGCGGTTAATCACGAAGAAGCGCACCGCTTTGCCATCGTCCGCCACCCAGACGAAACGATGCAGTTTACCGTCACGAAGCTGTTCGACCGGCAGGCGCACCATGCCATCGCTCCCCAGCGTTACGGGCACGGCTTCAGAGAGTTGCGGCGGCTGCGAGGCCACTTTATCCCACCACAGCTGGCCTGCGATAACGACCGCCGCGCAGCCGATTGTGACCAGCCACAGCCGCAAAGCGTTGCGACGCTGCGCCAGCGCCAGACGGTGAGCGATCGGTTCTTCGGTTTCCCGCGTCTGTCGAAAAGCCCGCAACAGCGCCGGAAGCCAGCACAGCGCCAGGGCCAGCAGCAGCGCGGCTCCCGCCCAGTTATACAGCGCCGTGTTATTTGTGACTTTCGCCACGAAGCTCAGCAGTAATTTACCCAGCGGAACAACCTGTAATTTCATCAGCAACAACAGCAGGTTGCCGCTCAACGGCAGCCAGATCATCACCAGCAGAATCAGCGTTAACGGCCAGTACAGGCCACGAATACGCCGCAGCAACATCGCGCAGAGTACGCCCGCCAGACAGAGGATCGCAAAAGCGAGAACGACGGCCGTCAGGTTTAACAGCAGGTCAGTATTCAGCACATGCGTACTGGTCAACCCGCCCAGATTAGGGTCCAGCGCCCAATGGCGGGCAGCGCCAAAAATCAGAATCCCCTGCCACAGATAGCGGATACGCGTTGAGGCCCACCAGAAACTGAGGACAAACAGCAGCGATACCATGACCTCCGCCCCAACCAGCAGCAGTTGTACCGGTTGGCTGCCGTGAATAAACAGTCCCGCCAGCACGCCGGCAATCAGCCCGGTCAGCAGCGTCCAGGTCAGTGGACGTAAAGAGGGAGGATCGTTTCGACTCCAGAGAACACCGGAAAGAAGCGCAATGCAGAAAAAGACCTGTAGCGTCGTGACGAAAAAGTAACTCATAACTTCGACTCTGTACGGCGGGTTGAATTAAGCGACGGGCATATGATCGGTCTGAACAACGCCCCAGAAGGGGGAAGCCTCCTGGCGCGTTGGTTAGTCGGTTTTAGTTCAGACCGACATATTTAAACTCGTAGCTCACATCAAACGGTTTCCACCAGCGGCCTACGCCTGTTTCGCTGTCAGTATGGCGATGCATCCCGGCTTTTGACGGCGGTTCAATGTGGTAGGTCACTTTATAGTTGCCCACGCCCATCATTTTGATGTTCGCGCCATAGTGCGGGCCATCGCTGGCAACCATCGGCATGAAGGTGCCTTCCTGTTTTTCGCCCGTGTCGTTGTTGACCAGGGTGTAGCTGATGGTCAGGTACGGGATCCATTCCCCTGCGCCAAAGCCGTTTTTATTGCCTTCTACAGCGTGGATATCCGCTTCAAGGTGAACATCGGCTTTTGCTGCCGGTAAGCCCATGCCGCGCGGTTCCATATCAATCGGTTGCAGGTAAACGGCCGCCAGCTCCATTTCATTCATGGTGACAGGCTCGCCTGCCGGGTACTCTTTAAAAGCAAACGCGGCTGGCGCAGTGAAAATGCTGGCCATCACTGCGCTGGCAATCAGGGTTTTCTTCATGGTCATCAAACGTATCCTCTCGTCTAAAACAACGGCTATACAACGATTATGGGTTATTTTTTATCGTCTCCCCGGGAACCGCGCTTTTGCGCCGCATCACCCACAGCGCCACCAGCGCCGCGAGCAGCAATACGACCTGCGGTAACAACGTTTCCACGTAGGGGTAAATCCCCAGCCAGCTGATTTCAGGGAAGCCGTTAATCAACGTAGGCTGGAACAGTTTGCCTTCCACCAGTTCCAGAACACCTTTGCCCGCAAAGACGAAGGCCATCAGATACATGAAACTGCCGGTAAACATAAAGAAGGGTTTCAGCGGCAGGCGTACCACTGAGTAACGCATCACCAGCCAGGCGAGCAGCAGCACCACGCAGCCAATCACAAAACCGGCGCCAATCGCCATATGGCCGGATACCGTGTTTGCATCGCCAATCAGAGCGTAATAGAACAGCACCGTTTCCGCCCCTTCTCGGTACACCGCCAGGAAGCTGGTCAGCCATAGTCCGACCAGGGAGCCTCGCGACAGGGAATGAGACAGTTTGCCTTCCAGCCAGGCTTTCCAGTGGCGCGCTTCCACTTTGGACAGCAGCCAGTAACTCATAAAGAACAGCATCACGACGGCAATCAGCATCGTTATGCCTTCCAGCAGTTCACGGCTGGCGCCGGAGTTAGTAAACAGCATCTGGAAGATAGCGGCGGTGATGACGCTGGCGATCAGCGCCACAATTACCGACTGACGAATAAGCGGCAGCTTATCCTGATGGTTGTTTTTCACCATGTAGGCCACGATTGCCGCCACAATCAGCAGCGCTTCCAGCCCCTCGCGCACGATGATCATCAGACTATAGAGCAGCAGACTCCACTGGGTTTCTTCGCCTTCGCCCAGCATCGTCACGGCTTTTTGCAAATCCTGCGCCAGCGCGCTGGCCTCCGCATTCAGGCGCTCAACCGGCTGACCGGCCTTCATCAGACTGACCAGGCGGGTAAAATACGCCTCCAGCGTGGTTTTAAATGCCGAATCGCGAGAGCCGATTTTGTTTTCCATGCCGCTGGCTTCGAAGCGGTCGAAGTAGGTATCCTGGATATCCAGAATCGCATTCTTCGCATCGCCGCCCTGATAGCGCGCTATCGCGTCCTGAATGCTCTGGTTAATTCCCGTCGTCACCTCAGCCCAGTCGGTGCGGTTATTTCCCTCGTCCGCCGCCGGAATGTTGTCTGCGCTTTGCGCTGCGGCAACCTGCTGATCTTCACGGGTAGTTGGCAAGCCGGGTAAGATATCCTCGATATCCTGTAGCAGCGTAGTGACCTGATAAGAGACATCGTTGAGATGGTCAGGTTGCGCGGTCAGCGCAATCAGGGATGAGAATTGTTGGTTAATGGCTGCGGCATCTTTTGCAGAACGGTTTTGTCTGAGGGACATCTCCATCTCAGAGTTTTTAAAGCCCTGATAGTGCGCCTGTTGAACGTGCTGACTGGCAACGCTGTAGTTCCCGGCCTGATATTCAGTGACCGCCTGCGCCAGCAGATCGTCGATCGTCCTGAAACTCTCCTGCCAGTGAACGGCAATGTCGTCTCTGGACAGCGCGTTGTGCTGCTCTTCGGCCACCAGACGATGTCCGCCATCCAGCACCGGTTCCACTTCGCGCAGTGCGGCTTTCAGCCAGTCAATGCGCGCCTGAACGTCAGCGAGCGGTTTTTTCTCGCCAATCATCCGACGGATCTCGCCGAATGCGCTCTCCATCTCGTAACTTTTGCGCGCGGAAATGTTGATGCGGATCGGCCCTTCCAGGTTCTCGAACACCTCGAAATAGGCCATTTGTACCGTGCGGCGCGCCTCGTCGGTATGCTGTTGCTGATAAAGTTCCGCTGTTTTATCAAGACGTTGTTCGATATCTTCAATCAAAGGCGCATAATTCGTCGACGCCCAGACACTCATGCTTATAAACAAGCCAAAGAGAGTAACCAACAAAGAGTTACGGAAGTTACGCACGTGCACACCGCCAAAGAATACAAATGATAATTATTATCATTCTATCTTTTTGTCGCGTTGTACATGACCTGGATCATAAAAATGTCAGCAGACGACAAGTTATGTAAACTTATTTCATCAAATCGTGATGAACACACACATTATGCGTTGATAAAAGGGACGTTATCTCCCTGTTTTTCTCATGGAATTAACAGCAAGGCAGGCGAGGTAACAGAGGAATAAATTCCCCTGCCGACAGTGATGTTATTCATTGTCGGCAGACAGAAATAAAACGCGTTATTGCGTACAGCAATATTCAAAGATTAAGGTTATTTCGATCGCTGGCAAGACGCTGTAAGAATTGACCATATCCCTGCGGCCCCATCCAGTAGTTAATACTTTTCTCAACGCCGGTTGATGTCAACGTCGCGCCGGAAATACCGTCAACGGTATATTCATCGGCATGTTCAGGTTTATCCTGTACTATTTTCAATGCAGGATGTCCGCTGTTATCTAATAATCGTTTCCCTGGCCACTGTTTGCGCCAGCTGGCGTCTTCCACCCTAGCCCCCAGAAACGGCGTTTCCCGTTGCTGATAATAATACAGATTTCTCACCGTACGACCGTCCAGCCCCAGAGCAAGAAACGCATGCATCATGGATTTCGCGCCCTTACCGGTAACCGGAATGATAACCTGCTGAATTTCATTATTTTTATCTTTCACAAAGAACACATCCGCCACCGTACAGCGCTGACGAACCTGCGCTGGGTCGCGTTCAGGGGCAAGTTTTTCACACTTCTGGCGCGCGGCGTCCGCGCTGCTGTCAGCCACCAGCTCGCCGGAATCTAAATTAACATGGCGTTGAATAATATAACGATGATAGAGCGTTTCGACTGATTTTTTATCCTGGGTCTCTGATTTCATCAGGCCCGCAGCGTGTAAAATCGCCGCCTGTTTTTCCTCCCCTGTCGGCTCCGTCATTTCTCCCTGGAACAGCATAAACCATGCTGCCGCCGCAACAAAAATAAGGACACAAAGCACCATCATTGATGCAACAATAATTTTACCCTTGCGCATTGAATTGTTATCCCTGTCAAACTGGAAATCGAAAAAATCGCCTGAACGTATCACAGACTTTCATTCAATTAAAACAGATATGCCATTATCAATTCAGGTTTGCAACGTCAGGCAGAGGTAAAAAATAATAACTGGCGTCAGTAAAAAAGCAGTAAAAATAACAGAAAACACGCTCTCCGCTCGTTTTACACATCCTTACAATGGGTTAAAAAATGCCGGGTTTCCCCGGCACGCTATCAAAATATGGCTGCCCGCCACAGACGTAATTTCATGCCCCAGTAGCTGGTCCAGCCGCTGGTCGTGGTTACCACCTGCCCCTTCGACACCACCACCAGCGTTGGCGTGACGCTGATTTCCCAGTTTCGTGATATCTCACCGCCGCTATCATTCACGACAGGGAACGTCACCCCTTTACGCGATAACCAGCGAGAAACCTCCCCGTCATTACCGGAACGCAGCGCGATGGTCATGACGTTCTCCCCTTCCGACTGCAAACGGGCGACATCCGGCGTGGTGAAACGGCAGATACCGCACCAGCTCGCCCAGAAGTAGAGCAGCACCGGGCGTTCTTCACTGATCGACGCCAGCGTTACGGTTTCCCCATCCAGCGTATGCAGCGGCGTGCTGTCAAACATGGCCGGCATCTGCGGAGAACGCCAGACATCCAGCAGGATTATCACGCCAGCCAGCAGAACCAGCAAGATCGCGCCTTCACGCAGCCAGCGGCGCAGTTTACTGAGCATGGGCCACCGCCAGTTTTTCTTTCACCACCGCCTCAAGGGTCTCCCACGATACCGCGCCGGGGATCATCTCGTCGCCAATGATGGTTGCCGGCGTCCCCTGAACGCCAACCAGCCGGGCGAGTTGCAGATTGGTGCTCAACGTCTCCATGCTTTTCTCATCCAGCATAACCGGCGTGGCGGCGGACTTTTCCTGCGCCTGTTTAATACTGGCGGCGGTGTGGTAGCCCTTTTTCTGCATCAGTTTCTCATGCAGCGCTAAAAACTGCTGCGGGTGCTCACGCCAGGTGGTTAACGCGGTACGCGCCGACAGTACCGAGCTTTCGCCCTTAAACGGCAGTGGCTTAATCACTACCGCGACCTGCGGATACTTTTGCACGATCTTCTCCAGCAACGGATCGAGCTGCTTGCAGTACGGGCAGTTGTAGTCCGTAAAGTTGACGAGCGTCAGTGTCGCCTTCTCCGCGCCTATCCGTGGGCTGGCAGGATCGTTAAACAGCGCTTCCTGGATCAGCGCTTCAATTTGCTTTTCCTGCTCCGGCGTACACGGCGCGGGTTCTTTCGCCGCGCTCAGACCGGTAAACAGCGCTAACAGCATAATCATCAGATATTTCATGGCGTAACTCCTTTCGCATCGCGCAACGTTTGCAGC
>OKVZ01000369.1_pt1 | contig 15292 bp, 17 predicted proteins | sample 1606851 | NCBI WGS metagenome assembly OKVZ01 (sample SAMN03281010, study PRJEB24777) | human gut metagenome | isolation source: fecal sample PR157 from 1 month old male Malay infant, caesarean delivered... | reverse complement strand
ATATTATACTATATAATTGTACTAACATGATAGGTACACCAAATTTACATTTCTCCTAATGTACTATACAATACTTAAAGATAAGAAAACGTATTTCTAACAGAAAGGAGTTGGCATTTCGCCACACCATTATGATACAAGAATTAATTCCTCTCACTAGACCTCGCACATTGGCTGCTGCATTAGGGCCAACCATCTTAGGTGCTGCATTTAGTTATTATACCTTCGGTGCACTTCATGGCACAGGACTCGCCATATTCCATACAATTCTTATATTTTTAGCCGTCGTATCGGCTCAAATCATCGCCAATTTATGGAATGAATTGAAAGATTTTAAATCTGGTCTTGATGCGGGGCAAAAAATAGGTAATGCTGGTTCCCTTACCCGTGGTGCAGTGACGCCAAAGCTCATCTCCACTATGATTAAGGTTCTTATGATTGTACCTATCATCATCGGCCTATACCTATCAGCCACCATTACATGGTGGTACATTCCGGCCGGCATCATCTGTATTTTAATTAGTTTTTTGTATTCAGGTGGCCCAAAGCCAATTTCTCGCACACCATTTGGGGAAATCTCATCCGGTATCGCCATGGGTTTTGCTATTGTCCTCATTACAGGCTTTGCGTGGACGCGTGAACTTTCACTAGCATTCCTAATCCCTGCACTACCGGCTACTCTATTAGTTGGATCCATCATGCTCACCAACAACATTCGAGATATTCGAAACGATGAAAAACACGGTCGTCGCACATTACCAATTATATTAGGCCGCGACCGTGCCATCAGCCTAATGAGCATCACCTATATCTTTAACTTCTTCTGGATTGGTGCCTGGATCTATTTGAAAGTCCTCCCAATCCCAGCATTACTCGCATTACTAGCCATCATCCCAGCATTTAAAACCATCAAAACATTCTATACCCATGTGGACGAAATCAAATTAGATAAAGCCATGGGTACTACTGCTGGTGCCGCCATGTTATACCAATTACTATTAAGTATAGGGCTCATTATTAGCCGTTAACCAAACTAAAAGACAATAAGCAAAGGAGCTACCACTCAAAACCTCCACCGGCCGGGTCTGACTCCGGCCTACGGCCTTCGCAGGGCCAAAGTCGGTTTTGAATGGCAGCTCCTCTTTCTATATAACTTTTAGTTATGGATAACTACTAATAATACATACTTGCATGATGGGAAATAATTTAGTACTATAAGTTTATTAAATTACATTTAATTTTCTCGAAAAGGAGAGTGTTTGTATGAACAAATTTTTAGCATTAGCGGCTACAGTCGTTCTCGGCGGTGCGCTATTAATCGCAGGTTGCGGCAGCGATAATAATAAAGCGGCTAGCAGCGGTGACAAACAAGTATTAAAAATTGGTGCTACTGCAGTACCACATGCGGAAATCTTAGAACAAGTAAAACCGATTTTAGCAAAAGATAATATCGATTTACAAATCACAGAATTCACTGATTACAATACACCAAATCTAGCATTAGGTGATAAAGAAATCGACGCTAACTTCTTCCAACATGTGCCATACATGGACGAATTCGCAAAAGCTCATAACCTTCCTCTAGTATCTGTGGGTGGCGTTCATCTTGAACCAATGGGCTTATATTCCCGTCAAATCAAAGATTTAAAAGACCTTCCTAAAGGTGCAAAAATCGCTATCCCTAATGACCCTACAAATGGTGGTCGTGCATTAATGTTATTACAAAAAGCTGGTCTTATCACATTGAAAGACTCTAACAATATCTTATCCACTGTACAAGATATCGCTTCTAATCCTAATGGTTACCAATTCGTAGAATTAGAAGCAGCTCAAGTGCCTCGTTCCATCGACGATGTTGCACTAGCAGCTATCAACACAAACTATGCATTAAGTGCAGGTCTTAACCCTGGTAAAGATGCATTGTTCATCGAATCTAATGATTCCCCTTACGTAAATGTCGTAACTGTTCTTAAAGGCAATGAAAACGACCCTCGTATCAAGAAATTGATGGAAGCTCTTCATAGCCCTGAAATCAAAAAATTCATTCAAGATAAATACCAAGGTGCAATTGTTCCTGCATTCTAATGGTCATTATCTTATGCTAAAAGGCTGGAGCCACGCGCTCCAGCCTTTTTCTTGTACTACGTATATTTCACTGTAGAAGGATCTATTTACCAGTTACATCGCATTCAGAAAAACTAAATGGTAATAGTTCCTCTATCGTTACTATTTTTATATTCCCCATCAAGTTTCCCATAATGATTAGAGGTATTTTAAATTCAGCCATTACCTGACGACATGCGCCACATGGCGCACAAGGTCCTTCCGTATCAGCAACTACGGCAAGGGCCTTAAATTTTGTATGACCTTCGGATACGGCTTTGAAAATGGCCGTTCGTTCAGCACAGTTTGTGAGACCATAGGAAGCATTTTCTATATTGCATCCTTCGAAAAGGGTACCATCTTCGCATAACAAGGCAGCGCCAACAGCGAAATGTGAATATGGAGAATAAGCGTTTTCACGAGCTTTTATGGCGCAATCCATAAGTTTTTGAATTTCTAATTCTGTCATATACGGCTCCTTATTCCACAATATCAAGAATGGTATCCACTACGCTCGGCATTTCGTCACCAATTGTAATAGCCTCACTATAAGTCTTAGCCGCATTAGCAAGTAAGCTTTCATCAGAAGCATACAAAGTCGCAATACTTTCACCTTCAGTAATGGCATCACCAGTTTTTTTATGCATGATAATACCTGCACTATAATCGATAGGGCCATCTTTTATGGTGCGACCAGCACCGAGCATAACAGATGCTATACCACATTGTTCGGTATTCATATGGGTAATGTAACCAGCCTTAGGCGCTATTACATCATATGTACATGGGCCGATAGCTAGTAGGCTTTCATCATCAATCACAGAGCTATTACCACCTTGAGCGTCAATCATGAGGCGTAAACGTTCGAGTGCAGCGCCAGAATCGAGAGCCTCACGCACACGAGTTAGGGCGGTTTCATAGTCGCAGATGTGGCTTAAAACGAGCATATGAGCAGCCATGATAATACATTCATGGGTCAAGTCCTCAGGGCCATGACCTTTTAATGTATCAATGACCTCACGAATTTCTAAGGCATTGCCTATGGCATGACCAAGGGGCCGATCCATATCCGTCAAAACAGCCTTAACGGAACGACCGTTTTCACGTCCAATATCTACCATAGCCTTAGCCAAGGCACGGGCCTCTTCAATGGTTTTCATAAAGGCCCCACTGCCGACCTTTACATCTAGTAGAATGGCTTGCGCACCAGATGCCAATTTCTTGCTCATCACGGAGGACGCAATAAGAGGAATACTGTCCACTGTTCCCGTTACATCGCGCAAAGCGTAAAGTTTTTTATCGGCTGGTGCCAAGCCTTCTGATTGACCTATAACGGCAAGGCCTATTCTATTCACTTGGGCGATAAAATCTTCTTGGCTTAAGGATACTTTCAAATGAGGAATCGATTCCATTTTATCGATAGTCCCCCCTGTATGCCCCAGGCCTCTACCAGACATTTTTGCGACCTTACCACCACAGGCGGCCACTAAAGGAGCAATGATAAGTGTCGTCTTATCCCCTACACCACCTGTACTATGTTTATCTACGGTGATACCTTCAATTGACGATAAATCCACCATTTGTCCAGACTGAGCCATCGAGAGTGTCAACGTACCGAGTTCACGAGCATTCATGCCATTAAATACGATGGTCATCAATAGAGCACTTACTTGATAATCAGGAATAGTACCATGTACATAGCCCTCTATGACAAAGCGAATTTCCTCATTTGTTAGTGCTGAATTGGCTCTTTTTTTCAAAATAATATCATACATGCGCATAGTTACACCGCCATTCTAAGAAACCACCTAAGCACTGCCTAGGTGGTTTTTCTTTATACTTCTTCGTCCAAATGATCTTTTAGGAGCTCTACGGCCGCACTCGCCCCGATACGGCTACACCCTTCTGCAATATAAGCCTTCATATCAGAAATGGAACGAATGCCTCCAGCTGCCTTAATCTGTACATTAGGACCAATATGCTTCTTAAATAGTTGCACATCTTCTAATGTAGCGCCACCACTACCAAATCCAGTTGAGGTCTTGATAAAATCTGCGCCGCCTTCCGTTACACAATGGCATAGTTCTATCTTTTCTTCATTCGTTAAGAAACAGGTCTCGATGATAACCTTTAAAATGTTATCACCGCATACAGATTTAAGAGCCTTGATTTCCTCTGTTATAGCATGAAAGTCCCCTTGTTTCGCATCACCTAGATTGATGACCATATCCACTTCTGATGCACCTTCTGCAATAGCTTGTTTCGCTTCCGCCACCTTAGATTCTGTCGTTTGATAGCCTAGAGGAAACCCAATAACGGTACAAACATTCAAATTGGGATATGCATTATGAGCGGATGCCACAAAATCAGGTGGAATGCAAACTGATGCCGTATGATAGGCCAATGCATCTTCACAAATCACCTTAATTTCATCCCATGTAGCAATGGGTCTTAACAATGTATGATCCACATAGGTTAATAGTTCTTTACCTAACATGACTACCTCCAAAACAATCTATTATTCTATCAGGATTAGTTACCATCGTAACCGAGCACGTCTTTAGAAAAAGGACATCTGCTCTGGTTCTGGTTCCTTATGTAATTCTGCTTGTACAGCTTTATTTTTTTCATCGATGAATGGTTCAAGAGGTACGCCTATTTTTGAAAGTAGTTCGGGTAGTGAGTTCGCCCCTTTCAAGCGAGCTGCCTCGATAGCAACCTTGGCACATGTTTCAGCATCATCCAATGCATAATGATGCTTAAATTCTACGCCTAAGTACGCCGCCATTGTGTTCAATTTGTGATTTACCAAATCGGGCCATACGGCACGAGAAATTTTTACAGTACACGCATAGTCAAGTTCTGGCCAAGGAATTTTATAGTAATCAAGAGTGGCACGCAATACATTCATATCGAATTTTGCATTATGGGCAATCATGATTTTTCCCTTCAAATGATTTTCATAGATAGCAGGCCATAGTTGATCAAATGTCTTTTCATGCAACACTTCTTTAGGTTCAATCCCATGAATTTCAATACATTCTGGGTCAAAGGACATAAACGGTGGTTTAATAAGACTATACGCTTTTTTGGTAATCTGCCCATTTTCAACGGTAATAACCGCTAAGGAACAGGCGCTATTTTTATATTTATTAGCTGTTTCAAAATCCAATGCTACAAAATCTAACATGGTAATCCTTTCTTAGCTATTAACAACATATTATATACATCAGTCCGATATACATATATCAACTCGTATTAGGAATCATCTTCACTTCTGTATTTATTATATCATGAACGCGAAGAAAATCGATGTATAAAAGCAGTTCGTAAGCCGACTTTCACAACGGATTTTCATTGACAGGACGCCCTATTCTGTGTGAAAATTATTTAGATATATAAGTACTATGGAGGTTATAACATGGCAGATGACAGATTAATCGTCGCCCTCGACGTATCCACAATGGATGCGATGAAATCTATCGTGTCCTCACTAGGGGACTCCGTTAGTTTCTACAAGGTGGGCATGGAATTATTCTACGCCGAAGGGGACCAAACGGTTCGCTATTTGCAAGAGCACGGCAAACATGTATTTCTCGATTTGAAATTACATGATATTCCTAATACGGTGGCCCATGGCGTATCTTCCCTTACTCGTTTAGGCGCCAATTTAATTACCATTCACGGTCAAGGTGGTCCTATAATGATGAAAGCTGCCGCTGAGGCTGCTCGTGAAAGCGCTGAAAAACTAGGCATCGAACGTCCAAAACTATTGGCTATTACCGTTTTAACGAGCTTTGATGACGAATCTTGGACATCTATTGGCGGTCAATTACCAATTGCAGACCAAGTAATTCGTCTTGCTAAACTAGCAAAAGAATCCGGTATGGACGGTGTTGTATGTTCTGCTTTAGAAGCTAAGATGATTCGCGAGGCCTGCGGACCAGATTTCCTTATCGTTACACCAGGTATTCGCCCATCCTTCGCAGCTACAAACGACCAAAAGCGCATTGCTACACCATCGAGTGCATTACAGGATGGTGCATCTCGCCTTGTTATTGGCCGCCCTATTACGCAGGCTGAACATCCACAAGAGGCGGTACGTTTAATTATTGAAGAAATGGAGAGTGTATCCAAATGATGTCAGAACAAGAAGTAAAACAATTACTTATCGATACTCAAGCAATTTTAGAAGGTCATTTCTTATTGACTTCCGGTCTACATAGCCCTATGTACGTTGAAAAATTCAACGTATTACAACATCCAAAATACACTGAAACATTGTGCAAAGAATTGGCAGAACGCTTCCGCGATCAAAACGTAGAACTCGTTATTGGACCTATGACTGGCGGTATCTTATTAGCTCACGAAGTCGGTAAAGAATTAGGCACACGCGCTATCTTTACAGAACGTGAAAAAGGCGTTATGACATTGCGTCGTGGATTCAAAATCGAACCAGGCACACGCGTACTCATCGTAGAAGATATCGTAACTACAGGCGGTTCCGTACAAGAAGTTGTTAACGTAGTTAACCAATCCGGCGGTGAAATCGTAGGCGTAGGTCTTCTCGTTAACCGTTCTGGCGGCAAAGCTGAATTCGGTGTACCAAAAGAAAAGGTACAAGCATTACTTAACCTTGAAGTGCCAACATACCAACCAGAAGAATGCCCTCTCTGCAAAGACGGCGTAGCCATGACAGAACGCGGTTCTAAACACATCAAATAAAATTATAAACAGATACAAAAAGAGCTCCTTCACTGAGGAGCTCTTTTTGCTTGTGTGTAGTTATTGTGTGTAAGAGAGAGATTCTGATACGAATGTATCACATAGAGTGTGTGGCTCTATGGTGGCCATGAATGCACTTTCATGACCACGTTCTCTATTATTTTATGAGAGAAAAGGACTCATAAAATATGGTTAGTTTTGTGTAGTTTGTGGTGCACCTTGATCAGTTTGTTGTTGTGGTGCATTATCATTATCTCGATCACCATGAGGAGGCTGACCTTGTGGTGGCACTTGATGATTATTACATTGTTGTCTCATTTGATGGTTTTCACCTTCTGGTCTCATAGATTGATCGTTATCTTTTCGATGCATATTATCAACGTGATGATTCATTGGCATATGCTCCATTCGATCTTGTCTATGCATTTGGTTATTTTGATTTTCTAGTAGCATATCACATTTTTTATCTTGGAAATTGTTTGCATCATCATGATTTCGTTCTACTAACAAGTTCATCTTGATTGGCTCATTATTATTTTGTACGTCATTAGTAGAAGCAAATGTTACACCGCCAATCCCAAATGCTGCGGTTAATACTGTAGCAATTAAAAGTTTTTTCATATTTTCACCTTTACCTAATATTTAAATACGATTAAAACAACGATATCCTGAGATAGATCTAACTCTATATCTATTAATATCTTAAAATATACGGCTCAATCTATATTAATAGTTTTATATATTTTATTGAGCTTGTGTCTCACCATTAGGTGCTTGTTCTGAAGCATTACCATTAGGTTGTTGCGGTCCTGGACCTTGTGGAGGCATCATTTGGTTTTGACCATTTTGGTACATATGTTGACCATTATTAGGCCCCATACCATCTTGAGGCATCATTTGATTATGTCCATCCATCATATGTTGATCCATATGCATATTAGGACCATCATGTCTATGTGGTTTTCTGAACTGTTGTTCATTTGTTTTCATCCATTCGCCAAAATTTGGTAGATCATTTACAGCAAATGATGTACCTGCCCCTACAGCACTGATTACAGTTAGAATGGCAGCAATTATAATTCGTCTCATAGGTCCTCCTTAATCCACATTGCTGAAATAACGTTCGCGTACCCCACGAAGTTCAACACCAACAAAGATACATGTAAGGCCCCCAAAGAGACCTACACCACCAAGTGCAACTAAAGTTACTAATGATAATGCAGGAAATGCCGTTACATTCTCAAACGGTTGCCATGAGCTTCCAAGTAAATATAGGATAGCTGGTGTAATGATAAATAGTAAAACTCCTACGATATATGACAAAGCACTTCCAATAGATAACAATGTTTTAGATGCTTTTTTAGCCATTCCTGGTAATTGTGGCAATAAACGTTCTTTGTAATCATCAAATCTAGCATAGATTTCTTGCATATTAACAGATTTACTTTCACCACCATCTTGGCCTAATGTATCTGTAATAATGCCTGCATCTACATAAGATGCATAGATTTCCTCTGGAGTGCCCAAAGATTTAATGATTTCGCTATCCGTAAGTCCTCTTTCATAACCTACTGCAAAATGCTCTTCATAAACCTCGATAATACTTTCTACATCAGCAACATGGGCCTTTTTGAATATATTGCGCAGTGCTTCTAAAAAGCTATTTTTGTTCATTATAGTCGACTCCTTTCAACAGGATGTTGATTACACCAGAAAATTCATCCCATTCTTGGCGCATCTTATTGTATGCTGCACGACCATCAGTCGTGATATGATAATATTTTCGAGATGGTCCTGTAGAGGACTCCTTCAAATAGGTCTCAACATACTTTTCTTTCTTTAATCTATTAAATAATGGATATATCGTTCCTTCCGAAATCTCAATATATTCTGAAATAGTGCTTACGATTTCATATCCATAGCGATCACTTTGTGTTAACAATGCTAGCACAAGCATATCCATAACACCTTTTTTTAATTGAACTTGCATAGTTCCTCCCTTTAGGTTGTGCCTACCTGCCAATTTGAAAGCTCTCTTACGGTCACTATCATGTACTGACAAATACATAATAACACAAGGTACCTCGTAATGCAAGGTACCTTGTTAAAAATATATTTTACAAAATAAAAATCAACACATTCCAACGATCACAAACATAGATAATTACTGATTTTATAGATATAAAATACTTTAAAAATTTATATACTTTACAAGTGGTTTTACACAAATCTAGTCTAATAATTCAACTGAAATAAAAAATCCTCATCTTAGATGAGGATTTTTATTTCAGTTAAATTTAATCTACTAATATATTTAATACTCCGATTAATTCGAAGATGCTTGGCCTAATTTAAGCTGTGTGCTCTTCATTTTACCATTATGAGTATAAGATACCAAAACTGTATCACCAGGTCTCTTAGCGTCAATTTGCTCTTTTAATTCTAACAATGTACTAATATCCTTACCAGCAACTTGAGCAATTGTATCGCCTTCCACTAAGCCAGCCTGTGCAGCAGGACCATTCGCATCAAGTTGAACAATAAGAAGACCTTCCCCTTCATAACTTACATTGTTACGCGCTGCGGTTTGACGATCCACAGCCCATACACCAATATAAGGGCGTACAACCTTACCATTTTTAATAATAGAATCTACAACGGTCATAGCGGAATTAATAGGAATGGCAAATCCCATACCTTCCACACCTTCTTTAGAAATCTTAGAACTATTAATGCCAATTAACTCTCCGTCCGCATTGATAAGCGCACCACCGGAGTTACCTGGATTGATAGCTGCATCGGTTTGGATCAAGGGGAAGCGTTGGCCTTGATCATCAATAGTACGAGCTAACGCACTGATTACACCAGATGTAACAGAGCCTTTAAACTCTAGGCCTAAAGGATTACCAATGGCGATAGCCGGTTCCCCTACTTGCAAGGAATCAGAGTCACCAATTTTTATAGGTTGAATATCCTTTGGTGGATCGATTTTAACAACAGCTAAGTCTGTTTGGGCATCTGTACCGATAACTGTACCTGTAACGGTAGATCCATTGGACAAGGAAACTGTAACCTCTCCATTTTTAGCACCAGCTACAACGTGATTATTTGTTACAATATGTCCATCATTATCAATCAATACACCAGAGCCTACACCTTCCCCAGCATAGATGGTACGATTAAAAATATCCTTTTGGAAAACTTGAGTGGTAATTCCCACTACAGCTGGGCCAGATTCTTTTGCCGCTTGAACTACGTATGTATTACGCGTATCTGTAATAGGTTTCGTTTGTTTAGTTTGCTCCTTCACAGTTGTTTGATGTGTAATGGGATTACCAAAGAAATAGTATCCACCACCTACACCAATACCGAGGGCTAGCACACAGGCAATAATTGATTTCTTATATTTTGAAAAATTCATGCATATCTCCTTATATCATCTCTTAATGATTTCTTAGTGTTATATTTCTTATCATATAAACTGCCAATCGCAATCGAATACACACTGTAACAACAATGTAATATAGCAGTATATAGCAATATATAGCAGTATATAGCAATATATATCTACTTTCACCAAAATCAATTTTATAAAATCAATTTTTGATGAACCTATTATAGTACGCAAGACTTTACATTGCAAGATAACAATTTATTACATCTATTATAAAAATATAATTTCTATAAATAATATGTATCTCGTAATACGTTAAGAGCAAATCGAATTTCAAGACGATTCAACTGTAGAGAAATTACATAAAAACATATGTATATAAAAATGTACCATATAAAACATAAAGGGCATTCACTAGCCGTCGCTAGGAATGCCCTTTATGCATATAGTTTGAGAGTGTAAGGACTGTTGAGAGAGAGTATATGTGATCTAGATAAGTTGAGAGAGAACTTATTAAGAGAGAGAAGTTTAGTTGTTTCTTATCTAGAATCAAAAGTCAGCCTTACTTAGATAAGTATACATGGAATATCTAAACTATCAAAGGAAGTATATAAACAATTTTTAAATCTTTGATTATATCTATATAATAACTTCCTATAAACTCATATTTTATCAACAGCCACCAAAAACGTGAGCGTAATATGAAAGTGATTTCAGTTATCAAACAAATTTATAACCAACGCCCCATACAGTAATGATGTGCTTACTATCGGATGGATTATCTTCAATTTCTTCACGTAAACGGTTGATATGAACCGCTACAGTTGCATAATCACCATAGGAATCAAGGCCCCATACGCGAGAGTATAATTCTTCTTTACTAAATACGATATCACGATTGCGCATCAAGAATTCTAATAACTGGAATTCTTTCTTTTTAAGGTGAACTTCTTTTTCGTTTACCCAAACTTTCATCATCTTAGGATCAAGACGGATTTCTCCAGATTGAATCGCATTAGTTTCCATTGCATCGCGCTCTGTTAAGCGTTTATATTGTGCCAACATAGCTTTAATTTTTGCAATCAATACAGATGGAGAGAATGGTTTTTCAATATAGTCATCAGCACCTACGCCGAGACCACGGATTTTATCGATATCATCAAGTCGAGCTGTTACCATAACAATTGGTACACGAACCTTGTCACGAATTTGGCGGCAAACTTCAAAACCATCCATTTCTGGCAACATAACATCAAGGATGATAAGGTCTACAGGAGTATTTAAGGCAGCCTCAATACCCTCCGTACCATTAGTCATAATAGTTACATCATAACCTGCCACCATCAAATAATCACGCTCAATATTGGCGATATCCAAATCGTCTTCAATAATTAAGATATGTTCACTCATGATTCTTCTCCTTGTTTAGGAAATTCTAATATAATACGTAGACCATGTGGTCTTACATTTTCAATCACAACTCGGCCTTCAAAGATTTCCATAATTCGACGAATAATCGACAATCCAAGACCACTACCTTCTTGTGGGTTCGTACGAGATGAATCTACACGGTAGAATGGACGCATTAGACGTTCTAGCGATTCTGGTGGTACCCCTGGGCCATCATCACTGATAACACAGTATACAAAATCATCATCACTAGTTACATCAATAACACAATGACCAACATCGGCCATTTTATACTTAGCACTATTGTTCAACACATTTTGTAAAACACGCTGTAACAATTGTGGGTTTGCATTAATGAAAGCATTTTCCGCTGCTATACGGAATTTAATTTCTAGACCTCTTGTTTGATAAGGAGCCAAATGATCTTCTACAAAATCACGTACATATTGACCGAGTTCAATTCGTTCAGATGGACGAGATTCTTTCTTGTAATTCAATGTGGTAATGAGGAATAACTCCTCTAACATCGAATCTAAATCATTAGCACGTTTCAAAATGATTCCCATATAGCGTTTTTGTTGCTCTTCGGTTGGTGCAATACCATCACGAACACCTTCTGCATACGCTTTAATAGCTGTTAACGGCGTTCGAATATCATGGGATATCCCTGCTAGTAACTCTTTTTGTTGCTCCTGTTCCATTTCAATCTGACGATTGGCCATTTCTAAGGACTTTGTCATATTCTTAACATGAATCATGATAAAGCGTGTAACAAATCGGTTAATAGCAAAGAATGTAACAATAAACAGTAATATAGCAACTATGATTATGTAGAAAGATACAGATTCCATTAAGCTATCACTACCATGAGTAGCGCGCTTTATAGCAATATGATATACGTAAGCATGACGCCCATCGTATTTCCGCATTTCATAGACAAACGTATTATTGGACTGATATACAATACCTTGTAATTCAGGGTTTACATCAATGAGACCAACAATAGCAGAAGCACTATAGATTTGAGGATTACCATAGCTGTACACCATATTACCTTGATCTAGTACCTCTACATATACTTCCTTTGGATCAAGTAGACTATAGCTAGGCTTTACTAAGCTATCTATTAAGTTGTTTTCTAAACCATAAAAGGTAATTGTTTCAGTGATTCGACTGACACTTTTAAACTGTTGTTCCTGCTCAATACGCAAATAGTAACCGGCATTAGCCAATATGCGCAGACCTGTAAAGTATAGCAAAAATAAGATAATTGCTATCAAAATAGGCACTACAAAGAGCACAACATTGGATATCCAAATCCGTATTTGTAAATTCACAGGGTTACCTCAATATCATAAATATTAGATACTTCTTATAGTTTACGCTATTTTTAATACTTAAAGCAAGTAAAAAGCGTAAAAAAGTGATTTAACTTTCATATTTTCTTCATTGTCAGTTTATAATTGGCTGTTATTACATATGGTCAATATGCCTTTTATTATCTACTATTTTGAAGTTTTTAATATATATTACACGTATCCGGGCAACCTATATCAACATACCACAAGTAATTTTTAGGACATCAAACATAATGTTCTATAACGTCTTATTTAATAGCCTCTATATTTTTTATAAAATCTCTAAATATAAAAATGCTATATCTGTAAAAATAAATTCTTTTACCTTATATTATCATTATCAAAATATTTCTCTACTCATATATAATTCAATTGCCTTATTTATACATAAAAAAAGGGGCTGTAACAGAATGCGGTTTTACCGCATTCTAGTTGCGGTCCCTTTAAAATATAAGAAAGACCAAGAAAATTAGGTTTGTAAAACCCTATGTTTTCTTGGTCTTTTTTGTTTTTAGGCGTACTTAAATAGACCTTTAGGCCTATTTAAAAACTTCTTAATTTAAGCAGTTTCTTTTGCGGTGAATAATGCTGTATGAATTCGTCCTGCTTGTATTCGGTTATGTAGTTTTGCAAGATTGAATCCCATTGCTAATAGGTACAAGATTTTATGTACTTTACCAGTCCCTCGATGCAAAAACCGTCTAAATCCAAAATCCTGTTTTAAGACACCAAATGTACCTTCCACTTGAATGGAGCGATTAATTCGCAATTGAACACCTACATCACTAAGCAGTCTATGTTGGTTTTCTGCCAATATAGCATCATAAGCAGGAGTAATCTCAATTCGTTTTACAGGATGTGCTGTTGTTTGTTTTGCATGCGGTTGGCACTCTTTTTTGTATCCACATCGGTTACAGGATTCACAAATATATACCTTTCGTTCAGATACAAAACCTGTTTTCTTTTTAATGTTACGTGTATGGGCATATCTTAATTGGCGACCTTTAGCACATATAAACAAATCCTTTTCTGGTATATATTGCATATTACGAGCTTTACTAATATCGGTAGTCCATGCCTTAGTCTTTTGTCTTTCATAATACTGTGGCTTTATACAAGATAGATACTGGTTGTATTTCAACCAAGCTAGATTTTCATGGCTATCATAGCCGGCATCAGCTACTACATATTTGAAACGTTGTGTATGAAGTCGTTCTAATTGTTGTACAAATGGAATTAATGTATTGGTATCATTAGGATTAGGGAATACACCAACGCCCATAATATATTCAGAATGAACAGCCAATTGTACATTGTAAGCAGGCTTAAGCTGCCCATTACACATATGGTCTTCTTTCATACGCATAAACGTAGCCTCATGATCCGTTTTGGAATAACTGTTACGTTCTCCCATAATATGCAATTGCTGTACATACTCTTTTCGTTTCTCATATAAGGATTCTGCTCGTTCGTACAAGCGTTGTAACGGTGTTTTATGCTTACCTTTTCCTTGTACCAAAACCATATGCTGTACTTCAATTTCCTTAGCTAAAAAGGTATATACAAACTCATCGTTCATACAAAATGTATCTAAACCTAATTCATTCCATATATCTTGCTTGAGTACAGCTAATTTAGTAGGTAACATAGATAGCTTTTTCTCTACCGCTTTACGCCATACAAATGTATATTTGTTGGCATTAGCCTCTAGCTTAGTCCCGTCAATAAATACTTCATTGAATGTTAAGGTATCACGTCTACTAATGGCCTCCATTAATTGTGAAAATAGATTCATTAGTACATCTAGTGTACAACGTGCAAAAAATCGTTGAAACGTCATATGACTGGGTGCAACATAGCCTTGTAGTAGCCACATATAGTTAATATTTTCCTCGCATTGTTGTTGGATCATACGTGTAGAATACACACCGTTGGACATAGCATAGACAAAAATCTTAAACAGAATGTGCGGTGGAACTTTAGATTTTCTCCCGTTAGGAGAATACAAATGCTGTAACTCTGTATAGTCTAATTCCTCCAATACAGCATCGAGTAACCGCACAGGTGCTGTTTCTTTTATCAAAAGACCATATTCCAATGGTAAAACTAGTTGGCGAGGCATCGCTAGTTTGGTATAATTAAATCCATTGGTGTTGTTTTTTTTCATACTTAAATTATACCAATGGATTGGGTCCTTCGGGACCCTTTTTCCTTATAAAATATAGAAAAATAGCTATTAGTTGATTATATAATCAGCTAATAGCTATTTTTAGTATAAAGGGGCTGTTTTGTTACAGCCCCT